>TBL_comb47_HYPODRAFT_10002432_pt1 | contig 23009 bp, 22 predicted proteins | sample TroBogypolimnion_40_FD_10682 | JGI IMG/M metagenome (IMG submission 10682)
CGAGTTAACAGTGCTATACGAACGCAGAGCGAACATAAGTCTACGCAGCTTTTAGCAGCCTAGCAACTCGTGATGAAGCGTTTAGAGGGACATAGGATACTTTTCTATGAATCTTATAACTATAAGCACCTGCAAGCACACCACTAACAACCTGCGTAGCCTCTAGTGGCCGTAGATGACTAGAGATTATCTTACCGCAAATCAACTTCGTTACTATGAAACAACTTTTAGAATTTTTTCCTATCCTGCTCTTTTTTATTGCTTATAAAGCCTACGATATTTATATCGCTACGGCGGTTGTCATAGGCGCTACTATTATTCAAGTCGCTATTGCTTGGTTTAAATACCGTAAAGTTGAAACCATGCAATGGATTACTTTAGGCTTAGTGATAGTCTTTGGCGGTGCCACCATTATTTTGCATGATGAGCAATATCTTAAATGGAAGTTCTCTATTATAGAGTGGCTGTTTGGTGTGGCTTTTTTAAGTAGCCATTTTATAGGCGAAAAAACCTTCATAGAACGAATGATGGGTAGCAATTTAAGCTTGCCTGCCACTATTTGGACGCGTTTAAATGTTAGCTGGGCAAGCTTCTTTATTAGCGTTGGTTTTATCAATGTCTATGTGATGTATAACTATAATACCGATGACTGGGTGAGCTTTAAAACCTTTATTGCGCCGGCGCTGATGGTAGTGTTTATGGTGGTGCAGATGTCTTTTATTTATAAATATATCCCCGATACTAAGGAATAATTGTGTTATACGCCATAATAAGCACGGATGTAGCCGATAGTCTTGAAAAACGACTACTCGCAAGGCCAGATCATGTTAAGCGCTTACAAGCATTACAAGAGTTAGGTCGATTGGTTTTAGCGGGGCCACACCCTGCCATAGACAGTGATAATCCCGGTGCGGCAGGCTTTACAGGAAGCTTAGTCGTGGCTGAATTTGAAAGCGTAGAAGATGCGCAATGTTGGGCTGATGCTGATCCTTATATTCATGCTGGTGTTTACGCTAGCGTTATTGTTAAACCCTTTAAAAAGGTATTTCCTTAAATGACAACCGAACAAATCAAGCAGCTTTTAAATGAAGCTTTTAAACCAGAGCTATTAGAAATTCTCGATAATAGTGCGGCACACGCAGGTCATGCTGGCACCCGAACGGGTGGTGGTCATTATCATGTCACTATTGTAGCTGAGGCTTTTGAAGGCAAATCTATGATGCAACGCCATCAACTGGTTTATGGCGTGTTAGGTGATTTAATGAAACAACAAATTCATGCCTTAGGCATTAATGCAATCTCACCCTCTGAAGAATCTACAGGAAATTTATAAATGAAAAGAAAAATTATCCCTCTACTGATTGCTAGTACTGCATTTATTGCTGGTTGTGATCAACTACCTAACACGAATAGCACTAGCACTAGTTCTGAGCCTGTGGTTAATAAAGCCGATGCCATTGCCGTGGTCAACGGTCACTATATTGCCAAAGCGACCTTAGACAAGCTTGAGAAAGAAATTGCAGAGCGTAGTCACGGCCAAGCCTTTCCTAAAGAAAAGTTGATTGAAGAACTTATTCAACGTGAGCTATTGGTTCAAGACGCGGAACAAAAGCATTTAGAAACATCTGCTGAAGTTTTAGCTCAACTCGACAGCGCTAAGAAAACCTTATTAACTCAAGCTGACGTGCAAGATTTTATTAAAGCCAATCCTGTGACTGATGCAGAGATTAAAGCTGAATATGACAGTAAAGTCGCGGGTGAAAATGGCATTGAATATAAGGCACGTCATATTTTAGTTAAAACCGAAGAGGAAGCTAAAAAGATTATCACTGAATTAGATAAAGGTGGCGACTTCGCTAAATTAGCCAATAAGCATTCTTTAGATGGTAAAGAAGCCCAAAACGGTGGCGATTTAGGTTGGTTTGCACCGACTCAAATGGTCGCGCCTTTCTCTGAAGCCGTTGTTAAGCTTGAAAAAGGTCAATACACTAAAGCACCTGTTAAAACTCAGTTTGGCTGGCACATCATTTTAAGAGAAGATTCTAAAGCGCAAGTACCACCGCCGTTAGAAGCCGTTAAAGAACAGCTAATGCCTTTCTTACAGCGCGAAAAAGTAAAGGTCATGATAGAAAACTTACGTAAGCAAGCCAAGGTAGAAATATTGGTGCCGTTAACGGATGAGGTTAAACCTGAAGCGGTTGCTGAAAAACCAGTTGCTGAAGAAGTGCTGGTTGAAGAAGTTAAAGACAAAAACGGTAAAGTTCTTGCAGAAGAAGTCGTCATCAAAGAAGAACTTCTTGAAAACCAAGCTGCTGCTGAAAAGCCAGTTGACACTAAAGCGGCCCCTGCTGCTACAACACCAGCGCCTGAAGCACCTGCTGCTACAACACCAGCGCCTGAAGCACCTGCTGCTACAACACCAGCGCCTGAAGCACCTGCTGCTACAGCGACACCTGAAGTTAAGAAATAACTTTAATGCCGGTCGGGGTTTGCAGCTCCGACCGAAACGTTTGGATTTCAATAGCTTTCCAAACGTGAGTAACGGGGTTATAAACCCCGTCACGCTTTGGAAGTCCAGTGTCGGGTTACGGCTAGCGCCTAAGCCGACCTACATAAGAAGGGCGGTTTAACCGCCCTTTTTTACACTAGCTTTTCCAAATACTGCAAAATAAACTGCACACTGCGCTGACCTCTAAATTCATTGATGTCTAAGCTATAGGCGGCTTTTATTTGCCTAAGCCCTAACCATTGTTCGGGTTGATCCATAAAAAAGGCAATGGCATCTATCAGCAAATCTCCATTGGGTTTTCTCAGCACTAGCTTAAGATGGCGCTGTCCGACTATTCGCGCTTGAATCACATCAAATAAGCCGTCGAAAATGGGCGCTGGAAAGCTCTGTCCCCAAGTCGCGGCATTCTGCACTAAATCAGCAAATTCAAGAGTCATGTCCTGTTCCGATAATGGGCCATCGGAGAGTATCTTTTGCTCTAAATCAATATCGCCTAAGCGTTTACTAACCATTTTATCGAAAGCTAGGGCAAACACAGGGTAGTCGTGCATACTGATACTCAAGCCTGCGGCCATCGCATGGCCACCGAACTTACTGAGTAACTGCGGTTGTGATGCTGAAATATCACTGAGTACATCACGGATATGGATGCCGGGTATGGAGCGTGCCGAGCCTTTAATTAAATCTTTGCCGGCTGGCGCAAAGGCGATGACGGGTCTATGCAGGCGATCTTTAATACGGGAAGCTAAGATACCTATAACGCCCTGATGCCATGAGCTATCAAACAAGCATACGCCCGATAATAAGTGCTGCTCATCAATGGCTTTCATTTCACCTAATAAAGACAGGGCTTCATGCTTCATCACGTCTTCGACTTTTTTACGGTCATTATTGAGCGCATCTAATTGAGAGGCGATGTCTTTAGCCAGCACAGGATCATCGGTTAATAAGCATTGTATGCCCAAAGACATATCATCCATACGACCTGCGGCATTTAATCTAGGTGCAACAGCAAAACCTAAGTCGGTCGCAAGCAGCGATTTAGGATTTTTTCCGGATATTGCAATCAGGGCGCTGATGCCGGGGTGACAACGCTCAGAACGAATACGCAGCAAGCCTTGATGCACTAAAATTCGATTGATCTGATCTAAGGCGACCACATCAGCCACCGTACCTAAGGCCACGTAATCGAGCAGTTGGCCAAGATTAGGCTCCTGACGCTGATTATTGCTAAACCAATGCCTATCCCTTAAGCGACTTCTTAAGGCCAGTAAGACATAGAATATAACGCCTACACCGGCTATTGCACCGCTGGGGAAGTTATCATTTATTAAATTAGGATTAACAATGGCCTCAGCGCTAGGAAGTTGGGCGCCGGGTAGATGATGGTCGGTGACTAAAACTTTAATACCAGCAGCTTGTGCAGCTTTTACGCCCTCAATACTGGAAATGCCGTTATCAACGGTAATGATGACATCGGGCTGTTGTAATTTAACGAGCTCTACAATTTCGGGGGTTAAGCCATAGCCGTATTCAAAGCGATTGGGTACGACAAAGTTGACAGTAGCGGCACCTAATAGCTCTAAGCCTTTGATTGCGACCGCACAACTGGTTGCGCCATCGGCATCAAAGTCAGCGACGATAGTAATCCGTTGCTGTTCTTGTAGGGCGATGATTAAATGCTCCACCATAGCTTCCATGCCAGATAATAACCACGGTGAGGGCAGTTTTGAAAGATCTCTATCAAGCTCAGCATCAGAAGTAATCCCTCTCGCTAAAAATATCCGCTCTATGATAGGGTGTAAGCCAGTTAAACGGCGGGTGTTTTTGTCGATAATGCGGGTGACGATGGTTTTTTTGATGCCTTGATAATACATGGTGTGTTCCGTTATGGCCGATAGCAGAGTTGATTAGGTTTCGGCGAAAACATGTCGCGCACTATATCAAGCGTTTATTAAATCAGGAGTGCAACAGCTTTAGCTGTTGCTACCTAAAACAGCTAAAGCTGTTTTACTCCTAATTGGGTTAGATTTTTAACCCTTGCCTCGGGTACGCGTTCTAGTCGGCGATTTATCTTTGGTTGTTTCCATAGATTCGAAGCGTTTTTCTATAAACTGTATGATTAAATCGGCTATATTTTTGTCACTAGCCGCTTCTATACCTTGTAAGCCGGGAGACGAGTTGACTTCCATAATGACAGGGCCATGATTGGAGCGCAGCATGTCTACACCACAGACATTAAGCCCCATGATTTTAGCGGCACGTACTGCGGTTGAGCGTTCTTCTGGGGTTAAGCGTATTAATGAGGCAGAGCCGCCTCTATGCAAATTGGAGCGAAATTCGCCAGGATTGGCTTGGCGCTTCATAGAGGCAACGACTTTATCACCGATGACGAAGCAGCGTATATCACTGCCACCGGCTTCTTTAATAAATTCTTGTACCATAATGTTGGCGTTTAGTCCCATAAATGCCTGAATGACGCTTTCGGCTGCATTATGGGTTTCTGCTAAGACCACGCCTATGCCTTGTGTGCCTTCTAGGAGTTTAATAACTAGCGGTGCGCCACCGACTTGAGAAATTAAATCTTGTATATCGTCTGGATTATTAGCAAAGCCTGTGACAGGAAGACCTATGCCTTTTCTGGCCAGTAATTGCACAGAGCGTAATTTGTCACGAGAACGTGAAATGGCTACTGATTCATTCAGTGGAAATACATTCATCATTTCAAATTGTCGTAGTACGGCGGTACCGTAAAACGTTACTGATGCGCCGATTCGAGGTATGACCGCATCGAATCCGGTTAAGTCTTCGCCTCTATAATGTATAGAAGGATTATGTGAGGTGATGTTCATATAACAACGCAACACGTCCAAGACCCGTACCTCATGCCCCCGCGCTTGAGCGGCTTCAACTAATCGTGCGGTTGAATATAATTTGGCATTACGGGATAAAATAGCAATTTTCATAGATTCTCAAGTTAACGCTTAGGGCAGCGCATATTTTGTCATGAAATAATGTAACTAGCATTACAAATACCTGTTGCCTGTTAAAAACGTAAGCTTTCAGCTACCAACTTAAAGCCTAAGAGCGGGTAGGATGGGCAAAGCGTTAGCGTGTCCATCAACAGAGCTAAAGCGCGATGGGCACGGCTTTGCCTTTGCCCATCCTGCTTTTCTGTTGCCTGTTAAAAACGTAAGTTTTCGGCTACCAACTTAAAGCCTGAGAGCGGGTAGGATGGGCAAAGCGTTAGCGTGCCCATCAACAGAGCAAAAGCGCGATGGGCACGGCTTTGCCTTTGCCCATCCTGCTTTTCTGTTGCCTGTTAAAAACGTAAGTTTTCGGCTACCAACTTAAAGCCTGAGAGCGGGTAGGATGGGCAAAGCGTTAGCGTGCCCATCAACAGAGCTAAAGCGTGGGAAATACTGATTAGTTTTATGGGTTGCGCTGCTGTGGTTTTGAAAGCAATTACTTAATAAATGCTGACATATTAAGTTAATGTGATGATGCTGATAAATTCAACTAGAACCTTGAGCAATCTTATGATATTGTTGCTTTTAATTTATGAGGTCTCTGTAAATAAGCGCTAATTTTTCCCATAGCCTCAACTGACTAGCTGAGTGGCATTGATCTAACCCATAAAACCTGATGACAATATTTTTGATAGCTTGCAGCGCATGGCTGCTGATGTTGACTGTAGTCTGTGCTTGGAAGTCTACATTATTTAAACAGACTTGGCAGGAGGTTTATTTTGCAGATACGCCGGTGCTCATTGAAAGTGATGATTGGGGACCAGGTGCAACGTTGCATGCCCAGCGACTTTTGCAATTATTATCTTGTTTAGAGACTCATAAGGATTCAGTCGCTAGATCTGCGGTATTAACTGCTGATATTGTGCTGAGTGTACCCGATATCGATAAGATTATGGCAGATCCTGATGGCGCTTATCATCGGAAACTGCTTAATGAGGTGTCGCCTAGTATTTATCAAGCGATGCTGCTTGGAATAAAGCAAGGCGGTTTAGTGCCGCAGTTACATGGTTTAGAGCATCTTAATGGCGAGGCTTTTGCTAAGCTTTGCCAGCTTAAAGAACCGCGTATTGCAGGTGCTTTAGCCGATGCTCAGCAGTGGTGCTGGGAAACGCTAGATTCAGCCTTGCAAGGCCATTATGTTGACGGCAGCGTACTTCCTACACAGCCGATTAGTCAGGAGCAGGCCGAAGCTATCATTGCTTTGGCAGCAAGGCGATTTACTGAGCTGTTTGGATACTCTAGTCTGAGTACGGTAGCCCCCTGCTATTTATGGAACAGTAGCATTGAAAAGCTTTGGCAAGAAAACGGCATAAAGGTGATACAAACGGCCGGTTATCGCTGTGATGGCCGAGATAAGCAGGGGGCTTATCATCAAGATCGTAGCTTGATAAGAGCCGGTGATTTAAGTGAGTCTGGGCAGGTTTATTTAGTTAGGAATGTCATGTATGAGCCGGTCGATGGTCATACTAATGCGCATAGCGCTTATCAGGCCGCCCGGTCCGCTTATGCGCAAGCCTTGCCCATTAGTATCTCTACGCATCGCTATAATTACACGCGTAGTGAGGAAGAGTTTCAAAACGCTTTGCAGGGTTTAGATCAGCTATTGACGGCGATAGGCACTGGCATAAGGCCGCTGCGCTTTTTATCCTCGCCTGAATTAGGAGAGCAACTCGCATTGGAGCATGCAGGCGTTGTTAATCATTTTAATGACTCGCAGTGGCTGCCGCTTAAAAGGCTCTCTGGAATTAAAAAGCTTGCGCCGTTTTTAAGGCGTTTATATTACCGTCATCCCAAATTGGTGTTATTAGCTTATTTCAGTGGCTTGATAATACCTGCTGGGTTGTTTTGTCGATATTCACGATAGTGTCTAGGTTTTATGATGAAAATTTCTGCCGTTATTCCCGCTTATAACAGCGCTGATTTTATTGCGGAGGCAATCACTAGCATACTCAAACAGAGTATTCCGGTTTATGAAATTATTGTGGTTGATGATGGCTCTAGCGATAACACCTTAGCCGTTGTGCAAGGCTTATCTGGCAATATTCGTTACCATAAACAAGAAAATCGTGGCCCTGCTGCGGCAAGAAATCAGGGTATAAAAATGGCTGGTGGTGATTGGATCGCCTTTTTAGATGCCGATGACCAATGGACCGCCGATAAAATAAAAAAACAACTAGCTACCTTGGCTAGCTATCCTGAACTGCATTTAATCGCCGGTGATATGGCTGAGATTGATCAGGCTAATACCTTGTTGACGCCTTCTGTGCTAGATAAACATCAGTTATTGGCAGGCTATGTATTAGATCAGGGTCGCCCGATAGTGTCTGCGTTAGCTAAGTTGTTACATAAAAATTTTATACCTACGGGTACGGTGTTAGTGCGTAGAGAGACCTTGTTGGCCGTAGGTTTGTTTAACGAAACCATACATTATGGCGAAGACTTGGAGCTATGGGCAAAAATAGCCGCTTACTATCCGATCAGTTGTTTGCCAGAGATACTGATGTTACGCCGACTTCATGATCATAATGCAACACACGCGACCGCATTAATGTTGACCGATAGAGTTAAGGTGATGCAGTCACTGAGGCAAAGTATCTCGTTGCCCTTGCAACAGCACGGCTTAAAGCCCGATAGATTAGTTGCCGACGCTTATGCGGCCGTTGCCTATTGGCATTTCAATTTGAAAGAGTACCAGAAGGCACGATGGGCGAGTGTGGCTAGTTTTCGAGAAACGCTGACTAGCCGCGCTTTAGTTTATGGCTTGGCCGCTTGCCTGCCCGCTAGTTGCTTAGTGTTATTAAAGCAGGTTAAGGGCTATAGCTTAAGTTAACTAATTTATGTGCTGGGAGTAAAACAGCTTCAGCTGTTTTGGCTACCAACTTAAGACGTGACAAAACAGTAGTGGAAGCTTTTCTTATCGTTCCCACGCTCCGCGTCACTGCCCACAGTTAAGTAATCTGTGCCTGGAGTAAAACAGCTTCAGCTGTTTTAAAACGCAATAGCTGAAGCTATGTAATCATTCAGTCCCCCTCTTTGAAAAAGAGGAGTTAGGGGCGATTTTATTAGATAAATCCCCTCAATCCCCCTTTTTCAAAGGGGGAGGTGAATAGTTACGAAGCTATTGCACTCCAAGTTTTTACTATTTTCTCTTAACTGTGGGCAGTGACGCGGAGCGTGGGAACGATGTAATTTTATAGGATGTGCTGAACGATAGTGAAGCACATCCTATAGGGGGTATTTTATTTTTTGCGAGTTACCTTAGGCAGCTAATTTATAATTTTAAATGGAGTATAGGTGTTATGACGACTAGGATAAAAAATATTCTTTATGTAGAAAATGGTATCGGTTATGGCGGCGCTATTATTTGTTTGCGCCATTTAGTCAGGCAGTTGGATAGGCAACAATTTAATCCATTGGTGATTACGGGGCGAAAAGATTTACCTTATCAAGATATTCCTAATGAAGCGCCATGGCGGCCTATTATTGATCGGCATATTGATGTCGTGGCTTTGCGTGCTCAGTTAGCCGCTAGTCAAGTACTACGATCTATTCCCAGTTTGTCGTGGCTGTTAAATCAAGTGTTGGCAAGGCTAGACGATATGGTTAACTTTCTGCCTTTTTTTCTACAGTTGCTATGGACAGCGTGGCGATTTAAGACCGATCTAATTCATGCTAATAATGAGCCACTCTGTAATCGTGCCGCTTTATTAGTCGGTAAGCTATTGCATATTCCTATTGTCTGTCATGTGCGTGGCGATCAAAAGGGCTCCAAGCTCATGACTTATGCTTATCGTTGGCCTACGCATTTTGTTGCGGTGTCTCAGTGGATTGCTAAAAGTATGCAGGAGATCTTGCAAGTGCCTGCTAAAAAAATCACCGTGATTTATGACGGCCTTGCTTTAGAGCATTTAGACCTAGAGGACGATGGTTATAAGTTTAGGCAGCGCTATGCTATTCCGATCGATGCTTATGTGGTGGGTTTGGTGGGATTGTTAATTCCATGGAAAGGTCAGGAGCTGTTTTTAGAGGCGGCGATGCTGTTACGCGATAAGATTCCTAATTTAAAAATGCTCATCATAGGCGGCACACCTGATGAGTGTGTGGCTTATGAAGCCTTGTTGCGCCTTCGTGTCAGTGAAGAACAGTTGGATAAGCTGATAGAGTTTACCGGCCATGTCCCTGCTATGGAGCAAGTTTACATGGGGCTAGATGTGGTCGTGTCTGCGTCAACAAGTCCTGAGCCTTTAGGTACCGTTGTTATTGAAGCGATGGCAATGGGCAGGCCGTTAATTGGGCCGCGTCATGGGGGAGCCGCCGAAATGATCGAGCATCTTAAAACGGGCTTGTTGTTTACAGCTAATGATGCGCAGGCCTTGGCAGCAGCCATTGAACAATTCTATAAAAATCCAGCGCTGGCTATGCAGCTAGGCCATGAGGCGCGTGTACATGCTTTAGAGACCTTTACCATTGCTCATCATACTGAGCAAATACAAGCGCTATATCATCAACTATTGCCATAAGCGGTCAACTTTTTTATGAGACCTTTTTTATCACGACAACTTATTTATCCGTTACAAGAATCGTTGTTGAATAGACCTACGTTTTCTTATTTGCAAGCCTTGGAAAAGTCACAGTGGCTGTCCAGAGCCGAGCTTGAAGCGTTGCAATTGCAAAAGTTACAGGCGTTGTTGTTATCTGCTCAGCAACATAGCCCTTGGCATGCCCAGCGTATTGCCAGCTCAGGTATGAATCTTGATGCGCTAAGTTTTGATGAATTAAGAAAACTACCGACGATGACTAAAGCCGATGCTCAGCAACGGGGGGCTGCTATGGTTTGGGAAGAGGTGCCCGGCGGTTCTTTTCGTTATACCACGGGCGGGTCTAGCGGAGCGCCGTTGATCTTTAGATATGGACGCTCTAGGCAAGCCTCTGATGCTGCTGGACGTATACGCGCTAGACGCTGGTGGCACGTTAATGTGGGTGATCGGGAAGTCTATTTATGGGGCGCACCTGTTGAGTTGAATAAAACCGATAAAATTAAGACGATACGTGATCGTCTGCTTAATCAACTGGTTTTAAATGCTTTTGCTATGTCGCCTAGTACGATGGCTTCGTATTTGTCGATGATACAGCGCTTTAATCCTAGCTGTATTTACGGCTATGCCAGTAGCGTGGCTTTATTGGCGGAGTTTGCTAAACAAAATCAACGTAGTCTGCATTTGCCGGCATTAAAAGTAGTTTGTACGACGGGAGAGCCTTTGTATGCTGAGCAGCGGCAGTTAATTACGGAGGTTTTTAAGGTCCCCGTTGCGAATGAATACGGTAGTCGAGATATGGGCTTTACTGCGCATGAAAATAGTCATCAGCAACTATTGTTAATGAATGAGAGTATTTTGCTGGAAGTGCTGGACGACTATGGTCAGCCCGTTAAGGTCGGTGACGTCGGTGAGGCGGTCATGACGGGGCTTTGTTCTGAAGCGCAAGCCTTTATACGTTATCGCACTGGCGATAAGGTCAGATTATCCGCTGATCTTGATAAAGAGGGTAGAGGTCTACAGGTACTAGATGAGGTCTTAGGTCGTGACACTGATTTTTTAATCCATGAAGATGGTTCTATTGTTCATGCCTTAGCGGCCATTTATGTGTTGCGTGAAACGCCAGGTATAGAACACTTTAAAATCATTCAGCAGTTTATTAATGACTTTGAGATTTTAGTGGTCGGCAATGAGCACTGGCGTTCTGAGGGGGTAGTGATGATTGCTGATAAATTCAGAGCTCGCTTTGGTCATGCCTGCATCACTCATATACAGCTCGTTAACGAAATTCTACCGGAAGTTTCAGGGAAAATGCGTCAGGTTGTTTCAAAGGTGTCTTTATCTCTTTAATGGTTTTGTTGGCGACCTTCTTAAGGCAGAACAGTTTCTTATCGTTCCCACGCTCCGGCGTCACTGCCCACAGTTAAGTAATCTGTGCCTGGAGTAAAACAGCTTCAGCTGTTTTAAAACGCAATAGCTGAAGCTCAACACTCCAAGTTTTTACTATTTTCTCTTAACTGTGGGCAGTGACGCTCCGGCGTGGGAATGCAGTCAGTGACGCTCTGCGTCACGCATCGCTGGAGAGATGCAGGATACATTGCCACGCGGAGCGTGGGAACGATGTAATTCCTTATAAAATTAGGGGGGTTATTATTACGCTTTACTAGCCTGTTTATCTATCTTTTATGTCATTCTAATTTAATTATGTTATTAACCCGATTAATACAATTACCCTTACGTTATAAGCCGTGGCGACCTGCACATCTTGCTTTGATAGTCGATGATTTAACCCGCTTATCTAAACAACCGCTATTGGCTGACCAAGATCATCTTAAGGCGGTCATCGCTTGGCTCTGCCTAGCTCAAGATCAGCGTCTGGGTCATGTCGATGAAGGGGGGGTTTCTGCTGGCTGGAGTTTTGAAGATGGCTGGTTGCCCAGCTATCCTGAAACCAGCGGTTATATTATTGAAACCTTGCTTGCTGCCGCAAAAGTGTTGGCTGATCCTGAGCTAATAACAAGAGCGGCACGTATTGTCGATTGGGAGTTATCACTACAAAATGCCACAGGCTCATTTCCCGGTCATTTTGGTGAGACGGGCAGTAAGCCCGTTATTTTTAATACTGGGCAAATTATGCACGGGATGATTGCAGGATTTTTGGCTTTTGGTCGCGATGACTGCTTGGAGGCTGCTGTTAGGGCAGGGCGCTGGATGGTGTTGCAGCAAGATGACGATGGTTGCTGGCGACGCTCAGTTCATAATGATACGCCTCATACTTATAATACCCGCTCAGCGTGGGCTTTGCTTCGCACCGGTCTACTCGCTAATGAAAAAGCCTTGGTAGCGGCTGCGATTAAAAATATCTATTGGGCATTAACCCAGCAGACGGCCTCTGGTTGGTTTAAAACCAATGCGTTTACAGAAAAGGGTCTGCCCTTTACGCATAATATTGCTTATGCTATTCGTGGCCTATTAGAGAGTGGTTTACTACTGGATAATGAAGTAATGATTAATGCGGCTATTAAGGCAGCGACAGCGCAAGCGGCACAACAACGAGACGATGGTTGGTTGGCCGGTGTTTATGCCGATAACTGGGTGCCTAAGGCTCATTATTGCTGTCTCACTGGCTTGGCTCAAATGAGTATTATTTGGCAGCGACTTATTGATACTCAAGGCATTGATGAATTGAAGTTGCCGGTTGTTCGTGGACTTGATTTTATAAAGTCCAATCATCACGTCACTGCAAAATATGCTTATCAAAGAGGTGCGATTGCCGGATCCGCACCCATTTGGGGTAGATACTCAATGTTTGAATACCCCAATTGGGCCGCGAAATTCTTTGCTGATGCCTTAATGCTTAAAATGACGCCTATTAATATTCCTGAATAATTTTATACCTACTTATGTCACAACTTACAGCCATCATTCTTTGTGGGCAATCGCCTAGACATTTATATTTTGCAAATCAAGTCGCTAAAGCTTGTAAGCCTTTAGCGATTATTCAAGAAAGCGGGCATGACGCTCCTGTTATGAAAATAATTAAGCTGTTATTAAAGCCGACTCGCTTATGGTGCAAACTAACTCGCTGGATACGTGATCGTAAACGCTACAAAGGCCATAAAGAAGCTGAATTCTTTTTTGCAGATAGCTTGCCGCATTTAACTCGTCCAGAGCTTAGGGTAGAGGTTCCGCACATTAATCATCTCGATGTTATTGCCTTGATAGATCGCTATCAGCCGGATTTAATTATAGTGTTTGGTACGTCTTTGCTTAAAGGTGCTTTATTAGAAAAAGGTCGCTTAGGTATTATTAATTTACACGGCGGTTTATCTCCTGATTATAGGGGCGCTGATTGTACTTTTTGGGCGCTTTATAATCAGGAACCAGAAAAAGTGGGCTGCACGGTGCATTATATTAATGCCGGTATTGACACGGGTAATATCATCGCTCATGTTTCACCTAAGATTAAAATCAGTGATGATGAGCTCACCTTGTTTTGGCGAGCCGTACGAAGCAGCACTCATGTTTTTGCAGAATTGCTCAATAGGATAGAGCAGGGCGAGTCTTTTGGACAAACACAAACGCATAAAGGTCGTCTGTATCAAGTTAAAGATCGTCGCTTGAAGCATGAACAGGCACTGGATGCGTTCTTGCAATCGGGTTTGTTAGTGAATCTCAATTTGGGTAAACGAGTGACATGGTTTAAGCTTTAGCTAACCATAATAAAGGTAATCATTCAGTCCCCCCTTTTTCAAAGGGGGCGGCGAATAGTTACTAATAAAGATATTTTAGGATGAAATGTGTCTACCGAAAGCGTCGAAAATAATTTTGATAGCGAAGCTTTTTTAAAGAACTTAACGACACGCCCCGGTATTTACACCATGATCAATGCTCAGGGTGAGATTATCTATATCGGTAAGGCTAAGAATCTTAAAAATCGCGTTTCTAGTTATTTTAAAAAACAAACCGCCTCGACCAAGCAGCAAGTGATGGTTACTAAAGTCGCTGCGATAGAAATTACGGTGACTCACACCGAAGGCGAAGCCTTATTGCTAGAGTGTCAGCAAATTAAGCGTCATAAGCCACGTTATAATATCTGTTTACGTGATGATCGCTCCTTTCCCTATGTCTATTTGTCTAGTGAGCAAGATTTTCCTCAAATCACTTTACACCGTGGTGCAAAAAACAAAAAGGGTCGCTATTTTGGCCCTTATCCTAGTACCGGAGCGGTTAAAGAAAGCTTGAAGCTATTGCAACGATTGTTTCCTATTCGGCAATGCGACGATACGGTCTATAGCAATCGAACTAGACCTTGCCTGCAATACCAAATTAAACGTTGCAGTGGGCCTTGTGTGGGTCTTATTGATAAACAACGCTATGCCCAAGATGTAGCCAGTACCATCCTATTTCTGGAAGGTAAGGGCAGTCTGCTGATTGATCAACTCATTATTAATATGGAGCAGGCGGCACTTAAACTTGATTTTGAACAAGCGGCTATTTATCGCGATCAAATTGCCAGTTTACGCTCAGTACTACAAAAACATTTTGTGAGTGGCGAAAGGGGGAATGTCGATATTATTGCTTGCGCTACTAAGGCGACTATTGCTTGTGTACAGGTGTTTTTTATACGCAACGGTCAGCATTTGGGCAATAAAGTTTATTTTCCAAAAATGACCGATAGTCATGATCCTGCTTCGGTGCTTCAGGCTTTTATTCCTCAATATTATTTGGATAAGCCAGCCCCTTGTGAATTGATTGTCAGTCATGAGCTGGAAGAATCGGCGTTATTAAGCGAAGTGTTAACCGCTAAGGTTCAGCATACGGTGATGATTTCTGCCAAAGTCAGAGGTGAACGTTTAAAATGGTTGCAAATGGCGCAGGCCAATGCTGAAAATTCTTTATTAGGAAAGCTCGCAGATAAACAGGGTTGTTATGCAAGATTTCTAAGTTTGCAAGAAGAGTTGGCTTGTAAAGACCTGCCTAAGCGCCTGGAGTGCTTTGATATCAGTCATACTCAAGGTGAGCAGACGGTTGCATCATGTGTGGTTTTTGATAGAGAAGGGCCTATAAAGTCTGCTTATCGACGTTTTAATATTACCGGCATTACCGGCGGCGATGATTATGCGGCGATACATCAAGCGGTCTATCGACGATTTAAGCGTTTAAAACAAGGTGAACATGAGGCACCAGACATACTCTTTATTGATGGTGGTAAGGGTCAGGTATCGGAAGCGCAAAAGGCATTAGCTGAATTAGACATAAATAATGTTATGATAGTCGGCGTTTCAAAGGGGCCTGATAGAAAGCCTGGTATGGAGAAGCTGATTTTGGTCGACCAAGAGCAGCCAATAAATATAAATGCCGGAGCGAGTGGTTTGTTGTTAATTCAGCATATCCGCGATGAAGCGCATCGATTTGCAATAACAGGGCATCGTCAGCGTCGTGGCAAGGTAGCCAAGCAATCGGTGTTGGAAACAGTTCCAGGATTAGGCGCAAAGAGGCGGCAGCTTTTATTAAAACAGTTTGGGGGATTGCAAAGTATTTCATGCGCAGGCGTGGATGCGCTTTGCAGTGTAGACGGCATCAGTCGACAGTTGGCACAACGAATTTACGAGCTATTTCATCATCAAGATGACCATTCAATTTAATTTACCCACTAATCTTACTTTGCTGAGAATTGCGTTAATTCCACTCTTAGCGGTTGTTTTTTATTTGCCTTGGCAATACTCCAATATAGCCTGTACGCTGATTTTCTTGTTAGCTGGATTTACCGATTGGCTGGATGGGTATCTTGCTAGAAAAATGCAATTGGAAACACCTTTTGGTGCTTTCTTAGATCCTGTTGCCGACAAACTGATGGTAACCATTGTCTTGGTTTTCATCGTTCAGCAGCAGGCATCACCTTATTTAGCAATTCCAGCCGCCATTATTATCGGTAGAGAGTTAACAATAGCTTCATTGAGGGAATGGATGGCTGAAATTGGTCAGCGAACTAAAGTGAAGGTTTCTAAATTAGGTAAATGGAAAACGTCTGCACAAATGCTAGCCATTGGCTTTTTGTTATACCGTGAGGATATATGGGGTATTCCTATTAATAGTATAGGGTATGGTCTGTTGTATATTGCTGCGGTATTAACCTTATGGTCGATGACTCATTATCTCAGAGCCGCATTAACTGCTACGGATTAAAGGCGACCCAATTAAGGTGGGACAGATGCTAGACTTAACCGTTCGCCCTGAGCCTGTCGAAGGGTGAGCGGTTAAGCCGTTCATGGTTCGACAGGCTCACCACGAACGGCTTAACCTCAAGCTGTCCCGCTTTTTAAGTTGGTAGCCGGATTAAAAGTATTGATATTGCAAATATCAAGTTTAATAACCAACTCCGTTGGTTGTTTTTAACGGCTTGATTCTTTTTTAACACCCAGATAAGCAGCAGATTGACCCGCTGCAATACAAAAAATATGGATCAGGAAATAGAAATTTTTAATGCTTCAACCATAACCACGACATCGAGTGAAATTTTGATAGCAGCTCTTAAGCTGTTTGCCAAAAAAGGTTATTTTAATACGTCGTTAACTGATATTGCTAAGGCTGCCAATGTTAAAAATACCAGTGAAATCTACCAGCATTTCACTAATAAGCAGGTCATCGCTGCGCAATTGTATACGGATATATTCGCTAATCTTAATGAATCCATTGATGAAATATGGCTAAAAAATGACAAGCCATCAGAGCAACTAAGAGGTACTGTTGATTTGTTATTTAAATTAACTGAGGACGCTCCTGATGTGATGCGCTTTTTGCTTAATATGAACTTTAATGAGTTTTTGCCAGATGAAAAGCCACTACAAGAAACACCCGCGTTCTGTAAGATTTATAAAATAATACAAGCGGGCATTGCGTCTGGAGAAATACGCAATATCGAGCCTATGCTGGGTTATATCTATTTTTTTGGTGTCGTTAATGCAACTCTGCAAGCTGTTTTAGCGGGTGTCTTAGATAAGAAGGCTGATATTTATTTATTACAAACGTGGCTTGCTGCATGGAATGGTCTTGTTAAAAAATAACCCCGCCTATTATCATCATGGGTGAGGTTGTTCCGTTTAAAAGACCTACAGTCGCTGAGCGGCATAAAGGTAATACCTTATGTCGTAGCGGCTTTCATAAATGGATAGTTCTTAATGACAAGAAATTTGATGTCAAACTAGGTAAGTTAATTACCGTTTTTCAATGTACACGGTGCGCTAAAATACAGACTAAGGCGTTGTAGTCTAGGCTGTTATTGATGTTGAGATTGGACTTACGTTATCTCAATACGAAGACGCCGTTGCTATGTCTTCGTGCTGAGATAAGTAGATAGGTGGCTTAGGTTATTTTTTAGCGGTTACTGCAATCATAGGATTAGCTGCAGAAACGGTCACCGTTGCGGTTGAGTCTAATAGTTCTAGTTCTAATGCTTTTACAGTACCATCAAAAGAATTAAGGCTATCCGGCTCGATTTCTAATATTTGAGTAGGTAGACCGATTCTGTCTAAGATGGCTAGGAACGGTTCAGGATCAAGCTCTTCGACATTAACCATTGTTTTAGCATCCCATTCACCTGTTGCAACTAACATGGCGGCAGCAACGGGCGGGACACCAGCGGTATAGCTAATGCCTTGTGACTCAACTTCTTCGTAACATTTTTTGTGATCTGAAACTTGATAGATCAGGACTTCACGCTTTTTGCCATCTTTCCAGCCTTTAATAAAGTTACCAATACAGGTATTTCCTGTGTAACCAGGCGCTAGCGTCATAGGATCAGGAAGTAGTGCTTTAACCATCTTAAGTGGCACAACCTCTTGGCCTGTCGTTAGTGTTACAGGTAAGTGTGATAGAAAGCCTAGTGTGCGTAGCACAGTAAAGACATTGATGTAATGATCGCCAAAACCCATCCAAAAGCGAATGCTGTCGGCATCAATGTTTTTTGACAAAGAATGTAGTTCGTCATGGCCATTCAAATAAATAGGTTGTTTGCCTACCACGGGGAAATCATATTCTCTTTTGACTGAGTGAGTGGGGAATTCCGCCCATTGGCGATCTATCCAAGTCCATACTTTTACGAATTCACGAAAATTAATTTCGGGGTCAAAGTTAGTTGAAAAATATCGGCCATGACTACCTGCGTTGACATCAAGGATATCAATAGTCTCTATTTTGTCGAAATAACGTTTAACAGCGAGTGCGCAATAAGCGTTAACGACACCCGGATCAAAGCCTGCACCTAAAATAGCGGTGATACCTTTTTCAGCGCAACGGTCTTTTCGTTTCCATTCGTAATTAGCGTACCAAGGTGGCTCTTCACATACTTTGTCTGGATCTTCATGTATTGCCGTATCAATGTAGGCAACACCCGCTTCGATACACGCTTCCAATATGGACATATTAAGAAAAGCAGAGCCTAAATTGATAACAATTTCTGAACCGGTTTCTTTAATCAGCTTAATCGTTGCAGGTATATCTAAAGCATCAAGTTGAGCGGAATAAAGCTTGCCGTCAGTATTTTTTAAATGTCCTTTACGATGAATACTTGCAATGATGGCATCGCATTTTTCTTGAGTCCGTGAGGCAATACAGATATCGCCTAAGACATCATTATTCATGGCGGCCTTATGAGCGGCAACATGTGCCACGCCTCCAGCGCCAATAATCATTACATTTTTTTTCATATGATGAATCCTCTTATGATAAACAATTTATATAATCGTTATAGTCGAAACTGCGAACTAGTTCTACAGTACCATTGAGTCTTTTTACTGCTATTGATGGCATGGCAACGCCATTAAACCAATTTTTCTTTACCATTGTATATCCCGCCGCATCAGCAAAGCTGACGATATCACCTATTTTTAACGGGGAGTCTAGTTCGTAATGTCCGAATAAATCACCCGCTAGGCAGGTTCGGCCTGCAATTAGAATGGGATTTTCTCCAGACTCATGGGATGCAATCTTGGGATGTGTGTGGTAAATCAGATGATCTAGCAGGTGCGCTTCGATAGACGCATCAACAATGGCGATGTCTATTTCATTATGAACGATATCGAGTACCGTAGTGACTAGTTCTGCACAGCCAGTGATAGCGGCTTCGCCGGGCTCAAGATAAACTTGTACTCCAAAGGTTTCTGAAAAATCTTTTAAAACTTGGCAGAATTTTTCTAATAGATAACCCTCTTGGGTGAAATAAATGCCGCCACCGAAACTCACCCATTGCATTTTTTTCAATACTTTACTGTATTTGCGGGCAATTTGAGTAATCGCATCTGTAATGTTGTCTATGTCGTCATTTTCACAATTAAAGTGAAACATGATGCCACTGATCTGATCAGAGACAGCCTCAAGTTCCTGAGGGCTACAGACGCCGAGCCTTGAATATTTTCTTGCTGGATCTGCTAAATCAAAGTGGGAATAACTAATGCCAGGGTTTACGCGCAATCCAACTTTTAGATGGCTTACGGAATCATGGAATAATTGTAATTGAGATATGGAGTTGAATATAATCTTGTCTGCAAATTGTGCGACGGCATTTATTTCATCGGCAGAGTAAGCCACACTATAAGCATGGACTTCTTTGCCAAATTTATCATGACCGAGCTGCGCTTCAAAGAGTGAGCTACTTGTCGTGCCATCCATGTATTGACTCATAAGGTCAAACACACTCCAGGTTGAAAAGCACTTAAGCGCTAATACAGATTTCGCTCCAGATTGTTCACGGATAAACTTGATGATTTCTAAGTTTTTTAGCAGTTTAGTTTCGTCAATAAGGTAATACGGGGTGCGCAGATCCGGCATTTTTTAGTTCTCGTAGATTAGCGAATAACACGCCGAGTTTAAGTTGATGAATGATTTGTCATAAAAGAGGGTATTAGCTATTACTAATGACTATGCCTTATTGTTATAAGCTATGCGCTCTCTTTGAAGAGTGTGTTTTAGAATACCCTGATATAGTCGTTAGGGATAATATATCAGGGATTTATGACTATTTGACTACACGCAATGCCGGTCTTGTTGGCGGTGTATTTTCAGGTGGTGTAGTTTCTGGTTCTTCATCTTCTTGATCAAAGATCATGCCTTTACCATTTTCTTTAGCATAAATAGCCATGACCGCTGCAACGGGTGCAACTATGCTCATGGGTTTTCCACTAAATCTGGCATTAAATTGAATGTCATTATTACCTAGCACTAGTCCCTGAATAGCTTGAGGCCTAATGTTTAATATAATTTTTCCGTCTTCAATAAATTGCCGAGGTAAAATAGCACTGCTGTTTTCTGCATCAACTAATAAGTGCGGCGTTAAATCGTTATCAATAATCCACTCATAAATTGAACGAATTAAATAGGGCTTTAAAGAGGTCATTATTTTAGCGGCTCAGACATTTCTTTTTCAGCTTCACTGAGGCTGAGTTTAAATGCAGGTCTTTTAAAGAGACGCTGTGCATAATTAGTGATGACATCATTCTGAGTTGAGATATCAATTCCTATGCTGGGTAAACGCCATAATAGCGGCGCAATTACGCAATCAATCAGTGAAAATTCATCATTCATGAAATAAGGTTGTGAAGCGAATATCGGTTCGGCAGAAAGAATACTTTCTCTAAGTAGTTTCTTGGCACGCGCTGATTTTTTCTCGCCTGAATTTAATATTTCATCTAACAGTTGATACCAATCTTGATCTATACGTTTAATGAGCATTCTTGCATTTGCCCGTGATACAGGATCCATTTGATGCAAGGGTGGATGCGGAAAACGTTCATCTAAATATTCCATGATAATGCGTGAATCATACAAAACTAAGTCACGTTCAATTAATGTGGGTGATGTGCCGTTAGGATTAAGCTCAAGTAAATCCTCGGGAGGATTGTTTAGGTCATAATATTCTATGTCTGCGGTGATCCCTTTTTCGTGTAAAACAAAACGAGCGCAATGGCTCATGGCGCATGTGGGCGATGAAAAAAGCGTCATTACAGATTTACGGGTAATAATATTTGCCACGAATAACAACCTCTTGGGACGTGTAGGGCGGTAGAAAATACCATTGTAGCATAAAAGAGATCAGTTTTTTGACTTGGGTTTTGTTTATCTAGGCCAACGCATATAAAGTTCATGTAAAACATCACGGGTTCTCTGAAGTTATCGCACAATGTCGCTTCAAGGCATTTTTTCTTAAGGCTCATTTTAGAAGTTTTCTTTTTTAGCAGATTAATAATGAGAGTAGCGGCTTATGTCGAGCTATTGCTTTGATTATTTTATTAGTGGCAACTTTGTTCTTGTGCTTTATATTAGTTATGGTATCGCTATATATGTTATATTTGTTATTTGATTAGAAGGCTACCAATTTAAAGCGGGACAGTTTCAGCACAGACGAAAGGCTCAGAGCGAAAGACTAAGCCTAGGAGGCAGCAACTTACGGCGTGACAGATACTAGACTTCGCCCTTTGTCTGCGCTTAGGAGAAGCCTATCTAAAAGTGAACGATTAAGCTAAACCATCCCGTCTTAAGTTGGTAGCCGATTAGAAGAGTGAGTTTTCGCAGAGGCTAGTTGTTTGTTGTGGTCGAAGGATTCACTCGGCGTTGCATTTAGTCCATGAGTTCGAGGAGTCTAGGGCAATCTATATTCTGGATTATCCAGAAAACAGATAATAGCGGGTTTTGCATGCTACAACATTAAAATTCAAAGAGGCTTATTATCAGCGTGAAAATCAAAACTAATCAGTTTTATGTAAAGTGCCTGCTCATCTCATGGAGTGTTTGTGCATTAACTGTCGCGAAGGCCAGTGATACTGATATCGTTGCTTTNCCTGAGATGATCATAACTAATCATTCTACTGAAAACGTCACCTCCCCAGCTTATTCAAGTACTGAATTTAATCGTGCTTCTTTAGATGCAATTAACAGAGCTGATTTAAATGGAGTATTGCGAGGTCTTCCTAGCACAGGACTTTCACAAGCTAACGGTAGCTCAGCATCGAATATTATCTTAAGAGGAGCGGGCGGTGGTTTGGGTCTGGTCAATTTAGATGGTATCCCTTTATTTGGTAACTTTACGGGCTTCTTTCCTTTAAGTCATTATCCGTTGGATTTACTTAATCGCGTGTCTGTGGCTCGTGGCAATGATGAAGCACAAAGCAGCAGTCGAACCTTGGGTGGCACTATCAATTTGTCGAGTCGGCAATTAAACGATGGACAAGCCTTTTTGCATAGCGAAGGTGGAAGTTTTGGCACCGTGCGTAACAACGTAGGTTTAGGTGTGCAAAACAAGCTAGGGAATTGGAGTTTTGCAGGTGGGCAAGCCAATGTTTTTGATGGCATTAGCCAAGCCAGTCCCACTAATGGTGGTAATAATGAAAGCAAAAACTCTCAATTGAGTATGGGCTTATTACGCTGGGATAAGAACTTCAAAGCGCTTAGTGTAGAGAGTAGCTTATATTATGTGAATAGCCGAGAAGGCTATGACGGCCCTGGATTACTATCAAATAAAAAAATAGGTTGGAAAGCTGATCCTAACGGCTTAGTGAAGGAACAAACCTGGGTAGCTCAGAGCCAAGCTTTTTATCATCTATCAGAGCACTGGGATAGTGCTCTGCAAATTGGTTTTACCCAAGATCAGCAAGATGGAAGAATAGGCACCGTAAAGAATTACTCAATGAATTTAACCACTCAATTATTGTTAGCGCATTGGAAAAACACTCATAAAATGGCTATAAATAGTCAAAAAGACAAGTCGCTAAGTTTAATATGGGGCGTTGATGGTCAACAACAACATGGAGAAAACTTTAATCCGACATTCCGCACCCCTGCTATCCGGAATCAGCATATAAGTGAACATACCGTTCACCAAGCAGGTTAAGCAAATGATGGTGGTGTTTATTGCAATTTAGTACAACTTCCTGCCAACTGTCT
>TBL_comb47_HYPODRAFT_10002434_pt1 | contig 22999 bp, 21 predicted proteins | sample TroBogypolimnion_40_FD_10682 | JGI IMG/M metagenome (IMG submission 10682)
GCAAGTCGCCAAGCCCTGAGCCGCACTGCGCTCGCCATGAGCCGACAGCCCCTCGTTGCCCATATCCCAGGTTTGCGCCGTTATGCGCGTGCATTGACGGGTGATGCCTGGGCTGCGGACGACTTGGTGCAGGACACGCTGGAGCGTGCCTGCTCGCGCTGGCGCCTGTGGCTGGCTGGCTCCGACCTGCGCGCCTGGCTGTTCACCTTGATGCACAACCTGTTCATTAGCCAGCTGCGCCAGCTGCAGCGGCACGCGGCGCACGGCCGGGTGATCGATCTGGACGAGGTGGCGCACGAGCTGCAGGCACCGCTGGCCGCTCCCAGCCTCGCCTTGGACTTGCAGCGCTGCCTGCTGCGCCTGCCCGTGGACCAGCGCGCCGTGCTCTTGCTGGTGAGCGTGGAAGAGATGAGCTATGCCGAGGTGGCCAAGGTCACCGGTGTGCCCTTGGGCACGGTGATGTCGCGCCTGTCGCGCGCCAGAGACCGCATGCGCCAGCTGATGGACGAGCCCCGGGATGCCTCGGCGGTTGCCACCCATGCGAGCGACGGCTCTGGCAGTGCCCAGCCGGCACCGCACTTGCGGCGTCTGAAATGAGATTGCGAACCAAGCCATGACCATCCCAACCGAACAGCCTTCCATGCACAGCGCGCTGGATGCGGCCCTGCGTGAGCTGCACCGCGAGGTGCTGGCGCAGCCCCTGCCACCGGCGCTGCTGGAGGCGGCCCGGCGCGTGGAAGACCTGCAGTTGCAGACTGGGCACAAGCGGCAGTGGCTGGCCATGGCCGCCGCCGTGCTGCTGTCCTTTGGCCTGGGCTGGTCGTCACACGGTTTCCTGCCGGGCAGCCCGTCTGTCAGCCTGGCCAAGAGCCGGGTGGAGCAGGAATTTGTGCGCCAGGCCGGTTTTGCCCATGCCGTTTATCTTCCGGAAAAGCGCCACCCGGTGGAAGTGGTGGCCGCGGAGCAGGAGCATCTGGTGCAGTGGCTGTCCAAGCGCCTGGGCAAACCCTTGAAGATTCCCAGTCTGGAGCCCCAGGGCTTCGCGCTGGTGGGCGGCCGATTGTTGCCCGGCGAGTCGGGTGCGCGCGCCCAGTTCATGTTCCAGAATCCGCAAGGCCAGCGCATCACCCTGTACCTGGGCGCCCTGGAAAAAGCGGCCAACGCGACCGACCTGCAGGCGACCCAGTTCCGCTTCGAGCCCGATGCGGCGGTGCCCAGCTTTTACTGGGCCGAGCAGGGCTTTGGTTATGCGTTGTCTGGCCAGGTGGACCGGGCCACGCTGATGGCGCTGGCCAATAGCGTCTACAGCCAGATTAGCCGGGACTGATCACGATGTTGGAGCAGGGATAGGCGACGCAGGGAAGGGCATAGCCCTCCTCCATTTCCTCGCTGCTCAATCCCGGCCATTCCATTTCGTAGCGCACGCTGCCCTTTTCCAACTTGCCAATGCAGGTGCGGCAACTGCCATTGCGGCAACTGCTCATCCAGTTGGCGCCACCCATCTCCAGCGACAACAGCAGCGGCTGCTGGCTGGAGGCATCAACCTGCAGGCCTTCCTCGGCGACGGTGGCGGTGTACCAGGTTTCGGTGCGGGGTTCTTGGGTCAGATGCGGCCTCTTGATCGTAATAATGCGGGACGGCCCTGTTTATACCGCCTCCAGCATGTCCTTGGTGACCAGGGTAATGCCGGATGCCGTCACCCGAAAGCGCTTGCGGTCGGCCTCGGCATCCACGCCAATATGGGTGCCCTCGGTGATCCGGCAGTCCTTGTCAATGATGCATTTCTTCAATACGCAGTGGCGCGCAATTTGCACATTGGGCAGCACGATGGAATCCTCCACCAGCGAATGGCTGTGCACATGTACCCCGGAAAACAGCATGGAGCGGCGTACCGTGGCGCCACTGACGATGCAGCCGCCCGACACCGTGGAGTCCAGTGCGGCACCGCGCCGTCCCTCGTGGTCAAACACAAATTTGGCCGGCGGGCTTTGTGGCTGCCAGGTCCAGATCGGCCAGTGCTCATCGTACAAATTGAGCTGCGGCAGTACCTGCACCAGGTCCATATTGGCCTCCCAATATGCGTCCAGCGTGCCCACGTCGCGCCAGTAGGCTGGCTTGCCTTCCTCTCCGACATGGCTTTCGGCAAAGCTCTGGGCGAAGCTGCGGTAGCGCTTGACGCAGTGCGGAATCAGGTCCTTGCCAAAATCGTGGCTGGATTTGGGATCGTCGGCGTCGCGTTGCAGTTGCTCAAACAAAAAGGCCGCGTTGAACACATAAATGCCCATGCTCGCCAAGGCGGTGTCCGACTTGCCTGGCAGGCTCTTGGGCTCAGTGGGCTTCTCTTCAAAGGCGACGATGCGCTGCTCTGCATTGACCTCCATCACGCCAAAGCCCTTGGCCTCATCCAATGGCACCTCAATGCAGGCCACCGTCAGGTCGGCCTGGCGCGCGACGTGAGCGGCCAGGATGCGGCCATAGTCCATGCGATAAATATGGTCGCCCGACAGCACCAGCACATAGCGCGGTTTGGAGGCGCGGATCTCTCGCATATTCTGGAACAGGGCGTCGGCGGTGCCGCAGTACCAACTCGACTCGTTGACCTGCTGCTGGGCCGGCATGATTTCAATGAACTCGCCCAAGCGCCCGTCCAGAAAGCTCCAGCCGAGTTGCAGGTGGCGTATCAGGCTTTGCGACTTGTACTGCGTGGCCACGCCCACATGGCGCACGCCGGAGTTGACGCAATTGGACAGCGTGAAGTCAATGATGCGGAACTTGCCGCCAAAGGGCACGGCGGGCTTGCTGCGCCAATCGGTCAGCTCGTGCAGGCGGCTGCCCCGGCCGCCCGCCAGAATCATGGCAAAGGTATCGCTGGTCAGGTGGCTGACAAAGCGTGGATCGCGGAAATCTGCGGTGTTGTAAGGCGGGTGGTTCACTCGGAAGTCCTTGGCTAAGCGTGTGGAAGGAATGGCAGCCGTGCAGACTTTCGTCGCGCAGCTGCCACAGCTTTCACCTTAGGCAAGGGCCGTATGAATCAAATGACATAGATCAACAAGTTGATCGGTCGGGCTTACTCGTCGTGCAGGCGTGGTGTGGAAAGCCCCTCGGCCGGTTCGCCGGTGTCGGGATCAATCCAGTCGGCAATGCCGAGTTCGTCTTCGGCCTCTTCCAAGGATTCACCGGGCTCGCCGTCATCGGAGTCGGCGGCTTCCAGCTCGGATAGCGCCTCCTCCATGGTAGCGAAGGGGCCGATCTCGTGCTTGCCTTCGGCCGCCTGCCAGTAGTAGCCATCCGGCCTAAGCACCACGATGCCCACTTCGACTTCCGTCGCCGGGTCCTCTTCCGCCGCATTCATCGCATCCTTGAAGGATTGGGCATTGGTCGTGTTCATGCTCTCAGTCCCTGGGCAAGTTCAGAGCACAGGAGCGCGCTTGGGCGCTTCCTTGGCGTGGCTCTGGATTTTCTCCTTGTGGCGCATAACCTGGCGCTCCAGCTTGGTGGCCATGTCGTCGATTGCAGCATAGAGGTCGGCATCAGAAGACTCCGCAAACAGATCGGCTCCCTTGAGATGCAGCGTGCATTCGGCGTGCTTGCCGTCTTTTTCCTTATGTTTTTCAACCGACAAGGTGACTTTGGTGTCGACCACATCATCAAAGTGGCTGGTGATCTTGTCAAGCTTGCCCGTGACGTAAGCCTTCAGCGCGTCGGTAACGTCGATATGGTGTCCGCTGATGGTCAATTTCATTCTCATTCTCCTTATGGTTGGATCAAGACCGGTTGCAAGGCGCTGTGGCGGCGGGCCTCTGCAAGCCTGCGACAGCGCTGAGGCCAGCATAGCAGGTGCGATTGCCGCAAACTTCGCAAAGCACTTGCGCAGGCTTAATCTTTGATCTTGAGCAAAATTCATTCACGGTACCCGGGTACTAGGCCGCGAACTGGCGCGCCTTGCCAGCGCAGTCCTCGGCATTGCCTTGCCCGAGCGGCGCCAGCGTGCATCTACCCTGACTGGCACCAATCTTGCGAAAATCTTTCTATAAGCTTGCGAAAATGGCCGCCGGTGTTCCATTTTGAACACTGGCAATGGAAGAATAACGAGACGGAGACATTCACCTTGATGCGAAACCGCTTGATGCTGTGGCTGCTGCTGGCCCTGGCCCAGCAGCTTGCCGGCGCAGCCACCCTGACCGTGGGTGTGCTGGGCCTGGAAAACGATGCCCGCTACCAACCGCGCCGGCTGGAACACAACTATCCCGGCCAGCCCGGCGGGCGGGCGCTGGATGGCGCTGCCTTGGCGGTGGACGAATCCGCCCCGGAGCTCGACGCCGTGGGCCACAAGCTGGTGGTGAAAAACTTCATGGCGTCTACGGCGGCCGACCTGCCCAAGGCCATCGCCCAGATGAAGGCGGCCAAGTTGCAATACCTGTTGATGGACCTGCCGGACGCCGAGCTCAAGGCGGCGCTGGCCAGCGCGTCGGCAGCCCTGGGTACTGCCCTGATTTTCAATATCGGCTCTGGCGCAGACGAACTGCGGGGCGCCGGCTGCATGGCCAATCTGCTGCACACCTATCCCAGCGAGGCCATGCGCAGCGATGCCCTGGCGCAGTATCTGGCGGCGCGTTCCTGGAACCAGGCGCTGGTGCTGTACGGCCCCAGGGCGCAGGACAAGCTGCAGCTCGACGCCTGGTTGCGCTCGGCCAAACGCTATGGCATCAAGGTGGCCAAGCAAACCGCCTTCAAGCTGTCCACCGACCCGCGCGAACGCGAGCAGAGCAATGTGCGCCTGCTGACCAATGACAAGGCCTATGACGTGGTGGTGGTGATCGACAGCGATGGCGAATTTGCCCGCGGCGTGCCCTTTAACACGCAGTGGCCGCGCCCGGTGCTGGGGGCCAATGGCCTGGTGGCCCTGGCCTGGCATCCGCAGTGGGACCTCAACGGCGGGCCGCAGCTAACGCGTCGCTTTGTGCGCGCCGCGCACCGACCCATGACCGGGCAGGACTGGGCGGCCTGGGCGGCGGTAAAGGCTGTGGTCGGCGTGTTGACCGAAAGCCCCCAATCTTCTGTGACCGAGCAACTCAAACTGCTGCGCAGCGGCCGGGTGGCGGTGGACGGCTTCAAGGGCCCGCGCCTGAGCTTTCGCGCCTGGGACGGCCAACTGCGCCAGCCGATTTTTTTGGGCCATGCCGATGGTGTGGCGGCCTTGGCGCCGTTTGACGGCGTGATGCATCCCACCGAGGTGCTGGACACCTTGGGTGTGGACGAGAAGGAAAGTACATGCAAAGCACGCCCCTGATACCCGCTATGCCTCTGGCACCCGCCACGCCCCTGCTGCTGCATCTGGCCCGTGCCCTGCGCGCCGTGGTCGGACGCGAGCTGCTGAAGTTCCTGCGCCAGCCCTCGCGCCTGGCCTCCAGCCTGGTGCGCCCGCTGTTGTGGTTCGTGGTCTTCTCGGCCGGTTTCCACAATGTGTTTGGCGTGGCCATCATCCCGCCCTACGAGACCTATGTGGAATACAAGGTCTATATGCTGCCCGGCCTCTTGGGCATGATTGCGCTCTTCAATGGCATGCAGAGTTCGCTGTCCATGGTCTATGACCGCGAGATGGGCGTGATGCGCCTGCTGCTCACGGCGCCGCTGCCGCGCGGCTGGCTGCTGGCCTTCAAGCTGGTGGCCTCCACCGCGCTGTCGCTTTTGCAGATGCTGGTGTTCCTGCTGATTGCCTTGGCCTTTGGCGTGGAGGCCGATTTGGCCAACTGGCTGCTGGCAATTCCCGTGATGGCGCTGGGCGCCACCATGTTGGCCGCGCTGGGCCTGATGCTGTCGGTCTACATCAAGCAACTGGAAAACTTTGCCGGCACCATGAACTTTGTCATCTTCCCCATGTTCTTTATCAGCACGGCGCTGTACCCGTTGTGGAAGGTGGAGGAGTCGGGTGCGCTGTGGCTGGTGCAGATCGCACAAGCAAACCCGTTCACCTATGTGGTGGAACTGATCCGCTTTGCCCTGCAGGGGCAGTTCAACGCGCAGGCCTTTGCCGTCGTGCTGATCGGTGGCGCCTTGTTCTTCGGGCTGGCCCTGCGCGGTTATGACCCGCAGCGAGGTTGGATCAAACAACGCGGCTAAAGGGGTTGGCCATGAGGAAATTTGTACAAAGACTGCGTACCTGCGCGCTGCTGTTGGGGCTGCTGTGTTGGGGTGCGGCCCAGGCCGGTGTCCTGACCCGCGAGAACATGGTGCAGGCCTTTCCGGCACCGCTGGTGGTGGGCGAGAAGGAGCGCGACCTGCCGGTCTGGCCGATCTACGCACAGGAGCTCACCAGCACCAGCATCGTCGCCTACGCCTTCGAGTCGATCGACTTTGCCGCCATCCCAGGTTTCTCCGGTACGCCCTTCAATCTGCTGGTGGCGCTGGACAAGGACGGCAAGTTCATGGACGTGCGTGTGCTGAGCCAGCACGAGCCGGTGTTTCTGGACGGGCTGGGGCCGCAACCCTTGTTCAAGTTTGTCGAGCAATACAAGAACCTGTCGCTCAAGCAAAGCATCAAGATCGGGCTGGGCCAGAGCAACTCTGCCAGGGCCAATAGCGCCAATGTGTATATCGACGGAGTGGCCAAGGCCACGGCCTCGGTGCGCATCCTGAATCAGAGTCTGCTGGCCGCCTCGCTGAAAGTGGCGCGCGCCAAGATGGGCTATGGCGAGGGCAGTGATCCGGACCTGATTGCCCGCATACGCCCCGACGTATTTGAGACCATGGACTGGAAGGGCCTGGTCCGCGCCGGGCTGGTCACGCGCAAGGTGTTCAAGAACTCCGAGGTGGATGCTGCCTTCAAGGGCACGGCCGTGGAGGGGCTGGATGACGAAGCCAGGCGCGCCCCCGATGCGCCCTTTGTGGAGCTGTATTTCGCCCACCTGAATGTGCCGTCCGCCGGGCGCAACCTGTTGCCGCCGCAGACCTGGGCCTACCTGCAAAAGCGGCTGGATCCGGGCGACCATGCGCTGCTGGTGATGGCCAAGGGGCGCTATGGCATCGTCAGCGAGGACTTCCAGCGCGGCAGCGTGCCCGACCGGTTGACGCTGAACCAGAACAAGCTGCCGCTGGAAATGCGCGATCTCGATCTGGACACCACGCTGAATCTGCCGGAGGAGCTGAAGGACGCGCAGTGGCGCGTGTTCCGTGTCATCTCGCCGGCCGGACTGGACCCGGCCCTGCCCCTGGACTTTTCGCTGCTGGTGTCCAGAGCCAAGGGCCAGTTCATGCCCGAGGTGGTGAACAAGAGCCTGGCCTTTAGCGCCGAACTGCCGGACAAGTACTTTGAAGCGGCCAGTTCCGACAGCAAGACCTGGGTGTTGAGCTGGACCTCGCGCTGGTGGGAGTTGCTGATACTGTTGGCCGGGCTGGCGCTGCTGGCCTGGGCCCTGGCCAAGCCGAAGTGGCTCACCGCCAGTCCGCAGCGGCTGGGCCGCTTTCGCACCGGCTATCTGCTGTTCACCCTGTGCTTTGTCGGCTGGTACGCGCAGGGCCAGTTGTCGATTGTGAATTTCACGGCGGTGATCCAGGCGCTTTTTGCCAAACGCAGCCTGGCCTTCTTTTTGTACGACCCGATGACGGTGCTGCTCTGGCTGTTTGTGCTGGTCAGCTTTTTCGTCTGGGGACGTGGCACGTTTTGCGGTTGGCTCTGCCCCTTTGGCGCGCTGCAGGAACTCATCAGCAAACTGACGGTTGCGCTGGGGCTGAAGGCGCTGCGCGTGTCCACGCAGTGGGACCGGCGACTCAAGCGGGTGAAGTACGCCGTGCTGGGCGTCATCCTGGTGTCGGCCTGCATCTCCGTCGGCTGGTCCGATCGGCTGGTGGAGGTGGAGCCCTTCAAGACCAGCATCACCTTGAACTTCGTGCGGGCCTGGCCGTTTGTCGTTTGGGCCGTGGCCACGGTGCTCTTAAGCTCCTTTTTTTACAAGGGCTATTGCCGCTACCTGTGCCCACTGGGTGCGGGCATGGGCCTGCTGGGGCGGCTGCGCCGCTTTGACTGGATCGCCAGGCGCAGCGAGTGCGGCCAGCCCTGCCAGCGCTGCCGCAGCGATTGCGCCTACCAGGCGATTGAAAAGAGCGGCGCCATTGACTACGACGAGTGTTTCCAATGCATGGACTGCGTCGTCATTTACGAGAGCGATGCGCTGTGCGTGCCGCTGCTCAACAACGCCCGCAAGGCCGGTGGCGGCCAGGTGATTCCGATTATTCCGGCAGGAGGCAAGACATGAGACGCAGATCCTTTGTGCAGTTTGGCCTGGGGCTGGGCGCCGCCGTGAGCCGGGTGCAGGCCGAGGAACGGGTGTGGGCCAGCCGCACGCTCAATGCCATGGGCACCTCCATGTCGCTGCAGGTGGCGCACGCCGACGCCGCACATGCCGAGCGCGCACTGGACGCTGCCATTGCCGAGATTCGCGGGGTCGAAGACCGGATGAGCCTGTTCCGGGATGACAGCGCCATTTGCGAACTCAACCGCACGGGTCGGCTAGACCATCCGCACCCGGATCTGCTGGAGATCCTGCGCACTGCACAGGATGTGGCGCGACGCAGCCAGGGCGTGTTTGATGTCACGGTGCAAGCGCTGTGGCAGGTCTTTGCAGAGGCCCAAAAGCAGGGGCGCTTGCCGACCCGCAAGGAGGTGCAGGCGGCACGCCAGCGGGTCGGGTGGCGTGGCCTGGAAGTCTCGGAGCGCGCCCTGCGCCTGCACCCCGGCATGGGCATCACGCTCAATGGCATTGCCCAAGGCTATGCCGCAGACAAGGTCAAAAAACGCCTGCAGGGCATGGGCATTGCGCACGCCCTGGTGAACACCGACGAATGGGCGTCTCTGGGACAACCCGCGCATGCCGGAGACTGGATCCTGGGCGTGGCCAATCCGCGCGATTCCCAGGCCTTTGTCACCCGCATCGCGCTGCAGGGGCGCTGCGTTGCCACCTCGGCCGACAACGAGTGCACGTTCAGCCCCGACTTTGTCAATCACCATATTTTTGACCCGCGCACCGGCTACTCGCCCACCGAACTATCGTGCGTCAGCGTCATGGCTCCCACCTGCGTGATGGCCGACGCCCTGACCAAGGTGATGTTCATGGCCGGCTGGTCCGGCGCTCTGCCCTTGGCGCAGGCCTGGGGCGTGGATGTGCTGATCGTGGACAAGCAGGGCCGTTGGAAGGCGAGTGCGGGCCTGCCCCTGCGCCCGGTCTGAAGGGCGGGCCGCTGCACGTTTCAATTTGGAACAGTGTTACAGCCTGTGACGCCGCAAACGCCTCGCTTGCCGCAAACGGAGCGCAATAGTGTGGCGAAGCCACTGGCACAGAATTTGCGGAAATGCTGCCACGGAACCATGGCCTGCAAGCTGCAGGACAGTCCGGAGTCACCTCCCTGCCAGGGGGGTGGATACGCCACAAATCGCCAGGAGACAAATACGTGAAACAGAAATTATTCGGCTTACTCATGGTGGCAGCTGCCGCCCATGTGTCTGCACAGGTGACCGACGCCATGATTGCCAAAGATGACACCAGCTCGGTTTTGAGCTGGGGCATGGGCACCCAGGGCCAGCGCTACTCGTCGCTGGATGCCGTCAATACCAAAACGGTGAAGAACCTGGTGCCGGTCTGGTCCATGTCCTTTGGCGGCGAAAAGCAGCGCGGCCAGGAATCGCAACCCCTGGTCTACAAGGGCAAGATGTTTGTCACGGCCTCCTACTCGCGCATCTTCGCGGTGGACGTCAAGACCGGTGAAAAGCTCTGGAAATACGAGCACCGTCTGCCAGAAGGCATCATGCCTTGCTGCGACGTGGTCAACCGTGGCGCCGCGCTCTATGACAACCTGGTGATTTTCGGTACGCTGGACGCCCAACTGGTGGCTCTGGATCAGAACACCGGCAAGGTGGTCTGGAAAGAAAAGGTAGACGACTACGCTGCGGGTTACAGCATGTCGGCCGCCCCCCTGATTGCCGAAGGTCTGCTGCTGACCGGTGTGTCGGGCGGCGAGTTCGGCGTGGTGGGCCGCGTGGAAGCGCGTGACCCCAAGACCGGCAAGATGGTTTGGAGCCGCCCCGTCGTGGAAGGCCATATGGGCTATCTGAACGGCAAGGAAAACGGCATCAGCGGTACCACCAACGCCACCTGGCCCGGTGAGACCTGGAAGACCGGCGGCGCTGCCACCTGGCTGGGCGGCACCTATGACGCCAAGACCGGACTGGCCTATTTCGGCACCGGCAACCCCGGTCCCTGGAACAGCCATGTGCGCAAGGGTGACAACCTGTACTCCGCATCGACGGTGGCAATCGACGTCAAGACCGGCAAGATCGTCTGGCATTACCAGGGCACGCCCAACGATTCGTGGGACTTTGACGGTGTGAACGAGTTCATCACCTTCGATATGGATGGCAAGCGCATGGGCGGCAAGGCCGACCGTAACGGTTACTTCTACGTCATCGATGCCACCACCGGCAAGCTGGCCAACGCCTTCCCGTTTGTCAATGGCATCACCTGGGCCAAGGGCATAGACCTGGCCACCGGCCGACCCAACTTCGTACCGGAGAACCGTCCTGGCGATCCGGCCGCTGCGGGCGGTGACGGCAAGAAGGGTACTTCCGTGTTTGCGTCGCCTGGCTTCCTGGGTGGCAAGAACCAGATGCCCATGGCCTACAGCCCCAAGAACAAGATGTTCTACGTGCCCACCAACGAATGGGGCATGGACATCTGGAACGAGCCCATCAGCTACAAAAAGGGTGGCGCTTATCTGGGTGCAGGTTTCACCATCCGTCCCTTGTATGAAGACCACATCGGCTCCCTGCGCGCCTATGATCCCAAGACCGGCAAGATGGCCTGGGAAGTCAAGAACAACGCGCCTCTCTGGGGTGGTGTGCTGACCACGGGCGGTGATCTGGTTTTCTGGGGTACTCCAGAAGGCTACCTGAAGGCCGCCGATGCCAAGACCGGCAAGGTGCTGTGGCAATTCCAGACCGGTTCCGGTGTGGTGGCGCCTCCCATCACCTGGACGCAGGATGGCGAACAGTACGTGAGCGTGGTCTCCGGCTGGGGTGGCGCAGTGCCGCTGTGGGGCGGTGAAGTGGCCAAGAAGGTCAATATGCTGGAGCAGGGTGGTTCCGTCTGGACCTTCAAGCTGCCACGCAAGTAAACAAGTCATAGTCTGTTGATCGGGGGTGGTCGCTGAACCGAGGGTTCGGCCACCCCCCTTTTTTTGCCCCTATTTATGCGCACTCTATTTATTCCCTTGCTGTTGCTGTGTGGCCTGTCACAAGCAGCAGAGTTGAGCCCCGCAGAAAAAGACGCGGCCCTGCAACTTGCCAAAGACACCGGCTGCCTGAGCTGCCATTCGCTGACCGAAAAAATTGTCGGACCGGCCTACGCCAACGTGGCAGAAAAATACAAGGCCGATCCGGATGCTGCGTCCGGACTGGTGCAGTCCATCCAGTATGGTTCCAAGGGCAAGTGGGGACGCATCCCCATGCCCGCCCATTCGCAGCTCAGCCCGGACGACCTGAAGTTGCTGGCCAACTGGGTCTTGAGCATCCAGAAATGACACCTTGGCCTGCGCTTGCAAGCGCGCTGCGCCGCCTGGCCGCCTGCGTGCTGGCCCTGGCGGCTGCTGGCGTCTGGGCGCAGGACAGCACCCGCGGCGACTGGCTGCGCAACCCGGCGATGGGCAACTACAAGGCCTATGCCGAATTCAAGATGGCGCATTACGCCGCCGCCCGCGAAGTCTGGCAGACGCTGGCAGAAATCGGTAATGGCGACGCGCTGTTCAACCTCGGCATCCTGGCCGAAGACGGCTTGGGCGAGTCGCGCAATATGGGCAAGGCCGAGGCGCTGTATGCCAGCGCCGCAGCGGCCGAAAACTTCAAGGCGCAGTACCGCCTGGGCCTGCTGTATTTCGCCGGCACCCAATTACCGCGCGACAGCGACATGGCCCGGCTGTACCTGACGCAGGCGGCCGTGCATGGCGACAAGGATGCGCAGGACATGCTGGCCCGCCTGGGCCAAGCCGCGACCGACCTGACACCGTTCCAACAGGCCGAACTGCTGAGCGGCAGTGGCCAGCACCTACAGGCGGCTGCGCTCTACCGCAGCCTGGCCGAGGCTGGGGACGCCCGGGCGCAGACCCGCCTGGCCTGGGCCTATGAGGCCGGGCGCGGTGTGGAGCAGGATTTGCCGGAAGCTGCCCGGCGCTTTGAACTGGCCGCCCAAGCCGGCAACGCCGAAGCGCAATACGCCCTGGCCGTGATGCTGCACACCGGCCGCGGCCGTGCGGTTGACCGCGAACGGAGTGCGCAATGGCTGGACAAGGCGGCAGCGCAGGGGCACCCGGCGGCCCAGGCTGCACAGGCCTCTGGCCGCGCTGTCACAGAATAAAGACCGGCCCGGTCGGTTGTGTGACTACAGGCGCACCTTACCCACATAGGTCGATGCATACACACACGCGAGAGCTTCGTATCGAGACTGGATTGGATCGCTGGTACGACACCGAACTTGGGTAAAGCCCGTCAGCACCATGACTTGCCGCTGAAAACGGAACGGCAGTAATGGAGCCTCTGCAATTCGGTTGGGGAGCGGGAGCGGCCAGTCCCGGTAGCCGATTTTTCGGCAAGTCTGACGCCAGTGTGAAGCTACGGCTTACCCGTATGCAGGTTTTTGCAACCAAACAGGACCAGTAGCTGGAAGGGCCGGGCGTAGCGAAATCGCCAAGATTTGCTGGCGGCACGCTAAGGTCCGCTCTCGCTTCGAACTGAACTCCGCCCACAGGCTGACTGTTGGTTTGGGTGCAGCAGCGCGCCTTTGCCGCAAAGCGTTCGGCCGGCCGAGTCGCTTCCGGGGGCGGTGGCGGCTCTGAAGTTGGTTTTGACAAAATCTCAAATGAGATACATAATTAAACGGAACTTAGGAGCAATCGCAATGTCAACACATACTTCCATGCTTCACATTCGGGTGGACGATGACATCAAAGAGCAGGCGACGCAGGCATTGACCGCGATGGGTCTGTCTGTGTCCGATGCGGTGCGCCTGTTTTTGCGCCGTGTGATTGTTGACCAGGCTTTTCCGCTTGAACTCAAGGTGCCGAACGCCGAAACCCTTGCAGCCATGGAAGAGTCGCGTGCCATGATGGCAAAACGTCGCGCCCGTTTTGCAACTGCTGACGAATTGTTTGCTGATCTTGAAAAAAACAGCGGCAAGTAAACGTGCGGTGCTGCCACGCGCCGCCGACTACGCAAAAGCGTTCCTGAGGGATTGGCAGCGCTTGTCGCATTCCGGCCGTTTCGACTTGGTGCGGCTCAAAGAGGCGATGATGTTGTTGATCGCCAATGACGCACCACTTGGCCCTGAATGGCTGGATCACACACTCAAAGGGGAGTGGGCCGATCATAGGGAATGCCACATCGGTGGTGATTTTTTATTGATTTACCAGATTGAGGCAAATACGATCAATTTTGTACGATCTGGAACGCACTCCGAACTCTTCAGTAACTAATAGTTTGGTTTGATTCTCCGGGGTGCCTCACTGGACCCGCTTCGGCAGCGACCCCCGTGGGTCGACTGTGTGAATTGGCCACGTACCGATCAAGGGCCGCGACCAGCTTGGCAGACCCACCCTTTGGCTCTGCTTCAGCCCCAGACGTCGGCGGGAAGCTGGGCTTTTTTGCGGTAAATCGTGTTGCGCGATACGCCCAGCATCTTGGCCGCCACCGACACATTGCCTCCGGTGGAGCGCAGGGCCTGCGCCATGGCGTCCAGGGCCACGTTTTCCAGTTTGGTGGATTCAAACGGGTAGGGCGTTGTCTCGCGCACCGCTTCCTTCATGGTTTCGGGCGCTGTGTTTTTCAGGTCGACCCGGCTGACCGTGGTGCGCGGCAATACCATGTCGGCCATCTGCACCTCTTCCAGGAAGTCGTCGGGCAGGTGCTCCATCTCTATATTGTGGGAGCAATCCACCATCACCACCGCCGTGCGCAGCAGGTTGAAGAGCTGGCGGAAATTACCTGGCCATGGAAACTGGTGAAACAGGGCCATCACCTCGTCTGAAATGCCGACGGGCGTGGCGGAGTGGCAGACGCTGGCCAGAATCTTGCGCGTCACCACCTCCAGGTCCTGGCGCTCGCGCAGAGCAGGCAGGCGCACCACCAGGCCGTTCAGGCGGTAGTACAGGTCTTCGCGGAACTCGCCGCGGGCAATCATTTCCTTGAGGTTCTTGTTGGTGGCGCAAATTACCGCCACATCCACCTCGACCTCCTTGCCCGCACCCAGCGGGCTGACCTTGCGCTCCTGCAGCACGCGCAGCAGGCGCGCCTGCAGGTGTTTGGGCATGTCGCCGATCTCGTCCAGGAACAGGGTGCCGCCGTTGGCAAACAGCACCTTGCCGACCGAGCCCTTGCGCTTGGCGCCGGTAAACGCGCCTTCCTCGTAGCCGAACAGTTCCGACTCGATCAAGGTCTCGGGGATGGAGGCGCAGTTGACCGACACAAAATTCGCAGCGGCGCGCGGCGAGTCGTTGTGAATGGCCTGGGCCAGCAGGTCCTTGCCGGTGCCGGTTTCACCCAGAATCATCACCGGAATGTCACGGCCACGGACCTTGCTGAGCTTCTGGATGACGGCGGCCACCTGGGGGTCGCCGGTATCCAGATAGCGCAGGCTCGACAGCGATTCCTTGCGCGATGCGGCGGCCCGGGCCGCCGGGGCGCCATGGTCATGCATGGGCGCAGGAGCAACGGGCGCTGAAACCGGTTGGCTGGTTTGTGTGTGCTGCGCCTGGCCAAAGCCCATCACTTCGAAGCTGTGTCTGGCCTTCAGGTCACTGACGCAGCACACCGTCACGCCGTTGTGCATGCACAGGGTGATGTGCCGCGTGCCGGCGCCACGCACCCGGTCATGAAACTGCGAGATCGATATGCCGAACAGGGATGAGAAGGTATGGGCGCCCATGGCATTGCTGGACAGTCCGAGCTGAAACTGGGCGCTGCGGTTGGCGGTGACAAAGCGCCCATCCGCGGTAAAGACGGCCAGGCCCTCCATCAGCGTGCCCAAAAATTCGGCGCGCGCGTGAAAACGGACTATGACTTCCTTGGGGAAAACGGCTGCATACATATGGTTTTCAATCATCTGCGCCGACATGCGCGCCAGCGCCATGGTGTGTTGGTGGTAACTGCGGTGGTCGCCGGTCACATCCAGTGCGCCAATCACCTTGCCATAGGGATCAAAAATCGGGGTGCAGGAGCAGGTGAGGAAGCGGTTGGCTTGCAGGTAATGCTGGGCGCCATGAACCACCACCGGATGCTCCTCGGCCAGGGCGGTGCCAATGGCATTGGTGCCCTTGCTTTGCTCCGACCAGTCCACACCGGGGCGCAGGGCGACCAGCGAGGCCTTTTCCAGAAAATCGGCGTCGCCCAAGGAGTGCAGCACCAGGCCCTTGCGGGTGGTCAGCAGCACCATGCTCTGGGTGTTGGCAATCTGTTGGTACAGCGTCTCCATGATGGGCGCTGCATGCTGGTACAGGAAACGGTTTTCCTCCAGGGCCTGATTGACCAGCGCGTGGCTGGCCGCCGAAAAGTCGGGCGCATCGCGCTCCTGCAAACCAAAGGCGTGGGAGCGCTGGCGCGAGGAGCCAATCAATGTCTCGTGCTCCGGGCTGTTCAAGGGTGGGCTGTTCAAGGGCCCATAGCCCGTTCCACCCGTGGCGCTGCGTTCAATTAAAGTCATCGTGTCTCCGGCTTTCACTGTTTGCAACTCCCCACCGACCCCGTCCAAGTAACGCATTTCACCGAAATCGCAAAGGGCGTCAGAGCTGCCGACGTGAATTTTTTTATCAAAACTCTTGACCATTCATTTTGCTCCGTTTTGTAACAAGATTCAATCGGGTGCAATATGTAGGCCAGTAAGCCTGCGTGGCTGCGCCAATTTGTCACACCGTGCCAGGAAGCGGTACTTTTTTCCTGGCGTGAAATTTGCGAAAGTAGGGCATCAGCAACTAACGCCTAGCGCCACATTCCGCCATGAACAATTTGTCTCCCACCCGTATTTGGATTTCTGCCGCTCTGGCCGCCTGCCTTTCGCTGGGCAGCCTGGTGGCCATGGCCCATGGCGACGTGGTTCCGCATTCCGTGGATACCAGCACCTTGCCCCAGCTTGGCGAAAAATGGCTGGATAGCAATCCGTACACCACCGGCGAAGGCCATGCCGAAGCGCTGCGCATAGGCAGCTCCGCCTTCAACCAGAACTGCGCACGCTGCCATGGACTGGAGGCCATCTCCGGCGGCGTTTCGCCGGACCTGCGCAAGCTGGACAACGACTGTATGAGCCTGGGCGATGCGACCAAGAAACTGGCTTGCTTCCAGGAGATCAACGACTACTTTGTCTCCACCGTGCGCCGCGGGCGGGCGCGCGACGGCCGTGTCTACATGCCTCCGTTTGAAGGCATACTGACGCAGGAAGCCATGTGGGCCATCAAGACCTATTTGGAAACCCGCCGCGAGCCTTGAGGCCAGGCCCGCACCGGCACAGAATAATGAGGAGACTAGATGAATAGAGACTCGAACCCATCCGCAGCGGGACGCATGCAGCGCAGGAGCTTTGTGGCTGCTGCCCTGGCACTGGGACTGTCGCCGCTGGCGCACGCGCAGGAAAAAACTGCCATGGAAAAAATCCGCGCCAGCGGGGTACTGAAGATTGCGCTGTACAAGGACAACGCGCCCTACTCTGACGGCAATATGGCCAAGATGGCGGGGCTGGACGTGAGTCTGGGCGAGGCGCTGGCCAAGGCCTTGCAGCTGGCGCCTTCGCTGATGCCCTTTGATGCCGGTGAAAACATGGGCGATGACCTGCGCAACATGGTCTGGAAGGGCCATTACCTGGGCTATGGCCCGGCCGATGTCATGCTGCATGTGCCAGTAGACAAGTACTTCATGGGCGAGAACCGCCAGGCCTTTATCTTTGCACCTTATGTGCGTGAGCACCTGGTCGTGCTGTCCAATCCCAAGTTGCTGGGCGCGGTACACAGCCCGGAAGACCTGGAAGGCAAGAAGGTGACGGTGGAGCAGGGTACGGGTGCTGCCAGCGCCATGATGGGTTACAAGGGGGGGCTATTGAGTGGGCGCGTCTCGCTCTACAAGAACGGCATAGACGCGGTCAAGACCGTGCTGAATGGCCAGGCAGATGCCGCATTTGTGTCATTGGCGCAGGCCGAGGCCGCCCTTTTTGAGTTGAAGCTGGACCGCAAGGACTGGGCCTTTTCCAAGCTGTCCATGCCGGGTGTGCCGCCCAATGGCTGGCCGCTGGGCATGGCGGTCAAGGCCGACAACAAGGAACTGGCGACGCTGCTCGACAACGCCATGGATGCGATGCGCTCCAGCGGCGAACTGCTGGCCATCTTCCAGGCGCACGGCCTGACCTTGGCTGCCCCTTAGATATCGCCCCCACGCTTGTCGCTTCGCGTACTGCGCTGCCCCAAGGGGGCCGTGTTTCCCCTTGGGGCGGCGGTGAAACTTTTTAGAACTTCGCCTGGACGCCTGCGTACAGCGTGCGCGGCGCGCCCAGGCTTCTGAACTGTTCGTAGGCACCCGTGCTGACATTGTTGCTCGCCAACACGCCATAGCCGGCGTATTTCGCGTCCAGCAGGTTGCTGATGCCGGCATACAGGTTGAAGCGCTTGTTCACGCTGTGGTTGATGTCGAGCTTGATGGTACTAAAGCCCGGCACCTGCCCATTGCGGTCGGCGTTGTTGTCATCCCCGCGCGCATAGGTCGGCCCCTGCGACTGCAGCGCCAGTCCCAGGCGCGTCTTGCCGTCCAGCGCGTAAGACACGCGGCCCTTGAATACCCACTGCGGAATGCCGGGAATAAAGTCACCCGGCTTCACCGGCACCGTGGGTGCGCTGTTGGCAGGGTTGGCCACCAGGAAGCTGGACTGGTAGCTGGCTTCAATCCAGTCCAGATCGACGGCGTAATCTACCGTACCGACCCGTCCATCCAGGCCCAGCTCCAAGCCCTGGCGCAGGGTCTGACCGACGTTGGAAAAGTAGCCGCTGTTCAGACTGCTCTGGTTGAACAGAATGTCGTTTTCCAGCGCCGTGCGGTAGTAGGCGGTGCGCCACTTCATGCGGTCGCTGAAGTTGCCGCGCATGCCGATTTCATAGGTTCTGGACACCACCGGCTTGAGTTCCGGGTCGGCGCCAAAGGCGTTGGGTACGCCGGAGCAGGGCACGGCCGGGTCGGCGCAGGCCAGCTCGATGGCCGAGGGAGTGCGAAAGCCTTCGGCGTAGTTGGCAAACACGATCCAGCTGGGCGCCAGCACATAGGTCAGGCCCAGGGACGGGTTGATGCGCTGGTAGGCATGCGCACCGCTGACATCGGTGAGGGTGCCCGCAGCAATCGACGAGTTGCTGTCGCACAGCATGTTGTCCACACAGGACTGGCCGGAGAGCGTGAGCGCGGCGTAGTCATAGCGCGCCGAGGCGGTGATAGCCAAGGCATCGCTGGCATCGATGGTGCTGGTGGCAAACAGGCCCAGGCGCTGGTTGTCGGACTGCACATGGGCCTGCGCCGTGTAGGCGGACACGCCCACCGTGCCGTTGCTGGCATCCAGGGTGGCGTACTGGCCCTGGTTGTCAAACTGGGTGCGGCTGAATTCCGCGTTCAGGCCCAGGGTGAAAACCTGGTTCAGGTTCCAGACCGGGTCGGTATTGGTCCACTGCGCGTTGGTACCCAGAATGGACTGCGTGTAGTGCGCCAGCAGATTGCTGGCCGGGCAGTCGGCGCTGAGCACGCAGCTTGCGTCGTTGGTCGACATATTGGGTGGGTTGTTGACATTGCTGTTGAGGATGTCGCGTGTCAGGCTGCGATAGTAGACATTGCCGGCATAGCTGTTGGACGCGTCCATGGCCCAGTTGCCCTGCACATTGAGCGTGAGGTTTTGCGTGGCTGAATAGTCGGGATGCGAATAGCCCTGTTGCGCATTGTCCAGCATGGACAGGGGCACGGACTGGTTGCCGTAGAGCAGGTTGTCGGCCGCCAGCAGGGAGACGGCGATCTCCCCGCGATCCAGATAGGCCGTGTATTTGCCAAAGAACTGGCGCACCTGGCTGGGGTTATTGGCGGCCCAGCCATTGTCGTTGTAGACGGAAGCGGCCAGGTACAGATTGCCATCGTCATCGTGGCTGCCGTGTTCTGCGTCCACGCTCTTGCGACCGAACGAGCCCAGGCTGATGCCGCCCTGGCTGCCACTCATGGCGCTGCCATTCTTGCTCGTCATGCTGATGGCGCCACCCAGGGTGTTGAGCCCGTACACCGGATTCGAACCGGGAATGACGGTGACCTTGTCGACAATGAGCTGGGGCAGCAGGTCCCAGGACACCACATCGCCAAAGGGCTCGTTGATGCGCATGCCGTCCAGGAACACCGACAGCCCCTGCGGCGTGCCCAGCGCCGGCGAGGCGGTAAAGCCGCGGTAATTCAGGTCCACGCTAAAGGGGTTGCCCTGGGTGTCGTTGATGTTCATGGAGCCCAGCGACTGGCTCAGGCGCTGGCTCAGGTCTGCCGTCGGCGTGTCCAGCGCGCCATGCGACAGTGTCTGCACATTGCCGGCAAATTTTTCGATAGGGATGGCGGTACCGGCCACCGGCGTCGTGCCAATCACGACGACCTCGCCGAGCGTGGCAGCCACCGGAGCGGCGCTTTGGCTCCAGGCGGGGGCCGCCGCCATCAGGGCCAGTGCCAGCGGCAGCAGGGGGTAGCGGGCGGGGACGGGAAAGGATTCTTTCATTTTTGGCTGTTCAAAATCAATTGGTCAGAATGCTGTGCGGCTCGCGCCCCACGGGAACGGTTTTCAGGGCCACGCGGCGGCCGGTGTCGATGATGGTCATGTCGTCCGATTGGCCATTGGCCACATACAGGCGCGCGCCATCGGTGCTGAGTGCCAGTCCCCAGGCCCGCTTGCCCACCAGGGCCAGGCCGCGCACGGTGCGGGTTGCCACATCCACCTCGGCCACATGGTTGGCGCGCCCCAGTGCCACCCAGGCCGTCTTGCCGTCTGCGGTCATCAACATGCCCACCGGCGTGATGTCGGAGGCGCGCATGCCGGTCACGGTAAAGGCCAGCGTCTGCTTGACCTTCATGGTCGCCGTGTCGATGATGCTGACGCTGGATGCCAGCTCGTTGGTGACCCATAGTTCGGAGGCGTCGGGCGTGATGGCAAAGCGGCGCGGCCGCATGCCGGTCTTTACCTGGGCCAGCGTTTTGCGCGTGGCCACATCCACCTTGTAGACCGCATTGGCCACCTCGGAGGTCACAAACACCCACTTGCCATCCGCCGTGGCCAGCACGCCCTCGGGTTCGGCGCCGGTCTTCACCGAGAACAGCGGCTTCTTGGTTGCAACGTCGTAGGCGGCCAACTGGCTGCCATCCTCAATCGAGACATAGGCCGTTTTGGAATCCGGCGACAGGGCGAAAATTTCCGGGCTTTCGCCGGTGGGGATGCTGTCCACCAGCTTGCCCGAGGCCAGGTCCAGCACGCCGATCTGGTTGCTGTCGCCGCAAGCCATCATGATCTGCCGCCCATTCTGGGCCCAGGCCATGTGGCGTGGGCGCAGGCAGACCGGGATGGAACGGACGATTTTTCCGTCGCCATCCATTTGCAGGATGGCGTTGTCCTTTTCGCTGCTGACAAACACGTCGGCGCCTGCGGGCAGGCTGTGTGCTGCGAGCAGCAGGGCGGCACCGGCAATCAGCGCCTGGGGCAAGCGGGAATTCATGCGTGTCTCTTTCTTGTGTGTCACATGGGGACAGGTTGTACCGCGATTCCGCAATTTATATGCCATGGCGCTCGCATTGCCAACGGCACGGATTGTGCTGTAGCGCTTAGACTCCAACGCCTATGACCGCAGCCAACACCCACCCCTCCGCCACGCCGGTGCTGATAGCTACCGCATTGCAAAAATCCTATGGGGCCAAGCTGGCGCTCAAGTCCGTCAGCATGCAGCTGTACCCGGGGCAGTTTGTGGCCCTGTTGGGCCCCAACGGCGCGGGCAAGTCGACCCTGGTGCAATTGCTCAGCGGCCTGTTCGTGCCGGACCAGGGCGAGCTGTCGGTGTTGGGTTTTGATATCCGCAAGAACGCGCCCAAGGCCCTGGGCGGACTCGGTGTGGTGTTCCAGCAATCCTCACTCGATCTGGACCTGAGCATACGCGCCAATCTGCTGTTTCACACCGATCTGCATGGCATGGCGCGCAGGACCGCTTTGGAGAGAATCCAGGCCGGGCTGGAACAGCATGGACTGCAAGGCCAGGAGGCGGTGGCCGTGCGATCGCTGTCCGGCGGCAATCGGCGCAAGGTCGAGCTGATTCGTGCGCTTCTGCACCGGCCCCAATTCCTGCTGATGGACGAGGCCACCGTCGGGCTGGACCCGGCCTCGCGCCATGACCTGATGCGCTCGGTGGAGGCCCTTGCGAAGGAGGGTGAGGTGGCCGTGCTCTGGGCCACGCATCTGGTGGACGAAGTGGCCAAGGCCGACCGCGTGCTGGTGTTGAACCGGGGCGAGATCGTGTTTGACGGCCTGCCGTCCGAGCTGATTGCGCAGTCCGGTGGCCTGAGCCTGGAGCAGGCCTTTCTCAAGCTGTGTCCACAGGTCGCCGGCCGCGTGGCGACCTGAGTCACTTCACACGCCGCTTGCATTCCTTACAAAGCTTCGCATTGCGTACATGAGCCCCAGCGGGTAGCCGCCGCAAGATCAGCCTACACACCTTTTTCGGTGTGCATGATCTAAAGGAAGAACGATGTACGCACGCAAACTCAAACCCGTTTTGGCTACCCTGTTGGTAGCCGGCAGCTTGGTGGGCCTTAGCGCCCACGCCGAGGGGCTGTATGCGGGTGGCAGTGTGGGCAGCCAGAACTACCCCAGCACCCTCAATGGCAATTCCACCAGTGGTTCCGCCCTGAGCGGCAAGCTGTATGGCGGCTACCAGCTCAACCCGAACTTCGCGGTGGAGGCCGGCCTGACCGAGTTGGGCGCTGTCAACAATGCAGCCGGTCAAACCGACAGCTACGGCAGCTTTGTGGATGCCGTGGGCATCCTGCCGATTAACCCACAGTGGAAGCTGTTAGGCAGCGTGGGCCTGGCCCATATGTCGGTCAACACGCCCACGGGTAATGATGGCGGCAACGGCTTCAAACTCGGAATGGGTGCCGAATACGCGCTGACCAAGACCGTGGCTATTCGTGGCGAATGGGAGCGTTACCAACTCAACGCGTTTGGCGACAAGCCCAATGCGGACCAGTTCACGCTGGGCTTGAAGGTCGGCTTCTGATCCAGAGCTTGGGGCCTTGCGATTTTCGGCAGGGCCCAAGTGCAACTTTACGCAGTCCTTTACCCCCACTTCACAGGAGGGAGACATATGTAGGGAAGGCGTGAGTGACATTCACACTCACAACGACAAGGGTGTGAATGAGCGCAATGCGTCCCGGTAAATTTGCGATGACGGCCAGCGACCGGTATATCGGTGTCATCAGGGCATTCATGGAATGCGGCTGGCAACCCGTCAAACTGTTTAGCTCGCCGATTACAGACCCGATGTCCAGCAACCGGCAGGTTATAGCGTTGGCACAACAACACAACATTCCGATCCAGCTAAATCGCATGGACGAGCGCGATCTTGCGGGACTTCGGAATGATGGCTGTGAACTGCTGGTGCTGGCAAGCTACCAATGGCGGGTCGGCAACTGGGCCGCCTATCTGCCGCGCGCCATCAACTTCCATCCCGCGCCCCTGCCGCGCTACCGGGGACCTTATCCTCTGGTGCAAGGCATATTGGACCGGCGTTCGGTATGGGCCACCACCTGCCACAAGGTAGCAACAGAATTTGATGCGGGCGACATTCTGGCGGCCCGGCATTTTGATCTCGGAGTCAACGAGTGCCACGAAAGTCTGGACCTCAAGGCCCAGATTGAAACCGCGCAATTGGCATCGACGGTGGCCCA
>TBL_comb47_HYPODRAFT_10002436_pt1 | contig 22998 bp, 11 predicted proteins | sample TroBogypolimnion_40_FD_10682 | JGI IMG/M metagenome (IMG submission 10682)
CAGAGCCGCTTGAAAATCGAAGATTTTCTGATCAGGCTAGCGGAGCAAAGCAAAACCTAGATTCGTTGTCTAGGATTCCCTACGGGTCAGAGGGCCTTTCAGGCCCTCAACCTGGAACGCCCTGAAAGGGCGTTCAGAGGAATCCGACAACGAATGTCTCTGCGCAGCGAGGAGGAGTTTGGTCAAATGATATACCATTATCTTACTGCATGAAAAAAATTATTATACGAAACAATCTTTACCAAGAATTACTCGATGACAGAAATGCCCGATTTTGGTATAGCATTTATTACATAAAAAATGGAAAAATATAAATTATACAGAGTATGTATACATACTCTGTATATGCCATCCTCTTCCCTCTTTTGCGACAGTGCCTTGTTAACACAAGTATCTGGACTTGTTTGTGACGAACATAATAATATGTATGCGTGTAATTTTGGAACACCAACCGCCAGTATTATTAAAATCGACACAACCGGAAAAGCAGCACCATTAACTCAACAATACGATGATAGAAATTTCGTATCCATGGTATATTTAGATGATTTTTTGTATGTGACTGGATTTAACAATTGTGTTTATAAAGTTGAAATTCATACTGGAGAACTAACGACATTCGTCACATTACCACAAAACGGAACCAACGGATTAACATATTCTGATGGTGCGCTATACGTTGTATGCATGGATGGTATGCATACGGGTAACGTGTATAAAATCGATATGGATGGCGAATATAGTGTTTTTATTTCGGAAGATTCTTTGGCTGGAACCCAATATAACATTATTACAACCGATAAACATGGAGATTTTTATATCACCGATGAAGGAAATAATTCGGTCGTAAAATACGATAAAAAGGGGAAATTAATGAATCCCACCCTTATTATTGGAGAACATCAATCCATAGTAATCAATAAACATAATATTTATCTTACGAATTATCTTGTAAATAAAATTAGTAAATATGATATGGAAGGAACACTAATTAAAGACGAATTTGCAAAGGGTGGATTGACTTTCGCAGGAGGTGGTATGACTGTTGACAATCATAATAACTTTTATTTTTCACTTGAAGGTGTAAATGGAGCTGGGGCTGGAAATGTATCCATACGAAAAATCGCATATTAGAAAATCCGGATTTAAATGTTCAAGGGTGTAATATTTTATGATATATTCTATATAGTATATAATATATAGTATATAACATGTCTATTGTTGCTTTGAAAAGAAAAAGTCAAACACAATATCATAATATGAGTGTAGGGCAAAAAGGGTTCTCTTTGAATGGCGGATATCGTAATCAAGGATATGTAGGTCAAGAGAACCGTTCTCGCTTTTTGTCACGAACTTTGATGAAAGGAAATGTAGTCAAGGGGCATGGCGGATGTTGTGGAACCTACAAAGTAGGTCGTATTGTTCAGACATCTGTTTCGAGTACAGAGAACCATAATGTCATCAAATCGTCGGTTCTCGGTACCAGCGGACAGATTGCCACCCAATATAGGTGGATACGTCGTCCACAACCGTATGCGACTGTGAAACCAGATACGAACAATCATATCAATACTCAACAGCAATTTATTGAGAACAAGAAGAAATCTATTCTAGGATGCAATATAGTGAAACCGTTGATTATTCAGAACAAATGTTGTTCCGTGCCTACCAAGAATTACAACAAAATAAGTTATAAAATTTTGTCCGACCCTACTAAAACGACGATTATGCCACAATCGGATTATATTAACGCACTCGCAGGTAAATGTGCAAACAATTTGTTGAATATTAAATATGTGCCTCGACCGACCCGGGGCCAACCAGTGGCTTGTCAAAATGTTCGGTAAAAATAAGAAAATTGAATAAATAATAATACAATAATCGTATATTATTATTGCATTACCATGGAAAAACCTAATGGAATGAAAAGCGGAGTAAAGGATGGAGGAGACGGAGATTTTCTTTCGTGCCGAGAAAAAAACGGAGAACGTAGTTCGAAGTTGTTTGAAACGGATTTATTGAAAATCTACCTTGATACACTAAGCAAAAAAGAATACGCATCATATTTGATAGCCAAGTCGCATTTAGGAACCTCTTTTCAATTAGAAAAAAGCAACGGATATTTACAATGGAAAATCAAATATACCAATAGTTTATAGATATTTATTCATGTCATACAATTCAATCGTATTAGATTATTCCTATGGTGATTTTTTTTATTTAACATCACCTTCTACTGCAAATTTTACATCTAATATTATTAATTTTCCCAGTGGGGCAAACCGTAATTATACCGTAAATATTATTATTGATTCCACCAGAAACAAGGTATATTGCAATCAAATGACAATTAGCATGACAAATATAGCCAGTTCGACAGTGTTACCTATGACATTTACTATTGATATTGAAACTATAATTGATACGTCCACCAATTTCGTAAATCAGGAATTTGAAATTATAACGGATTCTGCAGGACATATTTCAAATATTTTGACTAGTATTCAATCCTATGACAATTCAGCAAATGCTTTTTCAGGAATGATTACGTCGAGTGGTTTGGGTGGGGGAGGAACTATTGCATGGAAAAGTAAAAATCCAGGTCCTGTGGGCACTTTTGGTGGGTTGGTATCCGGTAATATTCTGCCAGATACTGATTACACTTATACGATTGGTAGTCCAACACTTGGCTTTGCAGATATGTATGTCCATGACTTACATATTATAAAAAATAATACATTATATATTGGTGGTGTTCCGATATCTTCTTTAAATAACACAATTATTTTGCCTACGGGAACCACGATTGGAGGGGTGGATCCGGGAACAATCAAAATAAGAGGGTCATTTCATTCGGAGTATAGTTTACCTGGAAATGCATTATTAGGAGACGGCTATATTGTTAGCCCAAATTTATGGGTATGTGTTTATGAAAACCCGGGTACGTTTGAACTAAATCCGGGTGCTTGGCAAAACGTTGGTCCATTTGTAGGACCTACTGGTCAATATGGACCAACCGGACGAATGGGACCGATTGGTGTCACAGGACCAATAGGTCTCATTGGTCCTCTAGGTTATACTGGTCCTCTAGGATATACCGGTCCTATGGGTGTCACAGGACCGATAGGTCTCATTGGTCCTATTGGTTATACCGGTTTAACGGGATATACAGGTTCTATTGGTGTTACTGGACCGATAGGTCTCATTGGTCCTATAGGTTACACTGGTCTAACGGGTTATACCGGTACTACAGGTGTTACAGGACCGATAGGTCTTATTGGTCCTATTGGTTACACTGGCTTAACGGGATATACAGGTCCTATTGGGGTAACTGGCTACACTGGTCCTTTTGGTTACACTGGTTTGACCGGAAATACAGGTCCACTAGGTGTTACTGGTCCCATTGGTTACACTGGTTACACTGGTGTAACAGGCACAATTGGAACCACTGGACCAACTGGTAATACAGGTTCGACAGGACAAACTGGTAAAACTGGAAATACAGGTACGACAGGACCATCCGGACAGACCGGCGATATCGGACCCAGTGGCAATAGTGGCAATAGTGGACCAAGTGGACCGACAGGAAAGACTGGTGATAGTGGACCGAGTGGCAATAGTGGCAATAGTGGTCCTACAGGTACGACAGGACCATCCGGACAGACCGGAGATACCGGACCCAGTGGCAATAGCGGCGATAGTGGACCAAGTGGACCGACAGGACCATCCGGACAGACCGGCGATACCGGACCCAGTGGACCTAGCGGCAATAGTGGTCCAAGTGGACCGACAGGACCATCCGGACAGACCGGCGATACCGGACCCAGTGGACCTAGCGGCAATAGTGGACCAAGTGGACCATCCGGACAGACCGGCGATACCGGACCCAGTGGACCTAGCGGCAATAGTGGTCCAAGTGGACCGACTGGACCATCCGGACAGACCGGCGATACCGGACCCAGTGGACCTAGCGGCAATAGTGGACCAAGTGGACCGACTGGACAGACTGGTGAAACAGGACCCAGTGGACCTAGCGGCAATAGTGGACCTACAGGACCATCAGGACAGACCGGTGATACTGGTCCCAGTGGACCTAGCGGTAATAGTGGACCCAGTGGACCGACTGGACAGACTGGCGAAACAGGACCCCGTGGACTAAGTGGTCCGTCAGGACCCAGTGGACCGACAGGACCATCCGGACAGACCGGTGATACCGGACCCAGTGGACCTAGCGGTAATAGTGGACCCAGTGGACCCAGTGGCGATACAGGAGATACCGGACCAAGTGGACCAAGTGGTCCAAGTGGACCAAGTGGACCGACAGGACCATCAGGACAGACCGGCGATACCGGACCGACAGGACCGTCCGGACCTACTGGAACTACTGGAAATACTGGTCCCACGGGCATTCAAGGAATACAGGGGGTTCAAGGTTATTCATTTAATCCGAGTGGATTTGGTCCCACGGGTATGGGTGGACTAACCACAATAGATACTTATAATGGTGAACATATTGGTTTTGGGTTTTTTGAGTATACAAATAATTATTTATATATTAAAACGGACGGTGCTACTGGATATTATTGGACGAATCCTATACCATTTGGTCGAGGAGATACGGGAATTACTGGACCATCCGGAAAGACCGGCGATACCGGACCGACAGGACCCAGTGGTTCGACCGGACCTACTGGACCATCAGGAGAGACCGGCGATAGTGGACCAAGTGGACCCACTGGTTCGACTGGACCTACGGGACCATCAGGACAGACAGGTGAAACCGGACCCCGTGGACTGAGTGGTCCAAGTGGACCGACAGGACCATCAGGGGACACCGGTGATAGTGGACCGAGTGGCAATAGTGGACCCAGTGGCAATAGTGGACCCAGTGGACCCAGTGGCAATAGTGGACCCAGTGGCAATAGTGGACCCAGTGGCAATAGTGGACCCAGTGGACCATCAGGGGACACCGGCGATAGTGGACCTAGTGGACCCAGTGGACCCAGTGGTCCGACAGGACCATCAGGGGACACCGGTGATAGTGGACCGAGCGGACCCAGTGGACCCAGTGGTCCGACAGGACCATCAGGGGACACCGGTGATACTGGAGCGAGTGGACCCAGGGGACCAAGTGGTCCGAGTGGACCATCAGGACCATCAGGAGATAGTGGACCCAGTGGACCAACTGGTTCGACAGGACCATCGGGAACAACCGGACCTACTGGACCTACTGGATATACTGGTCCCATAGGCCCTCAAGGAATACAGGGGGTGCAAGGTTTTTCGTTTAATCCGAGTGGATTTGGACCCACAGGTATGGGTGGACCAACCACGATAGATAATTATTATGGTGAACCTGTTGGTTTTGGGTTTTTTGATTATACGAATAATTTTTTATATATTAAAACAAAGAGTGATACCGGATATTATTGGACGAATCCTATACCGTTTGGTCGAGGAGAAACGGGAGCCACTGGTTCATCAGGTTGTACTGGTGTACTTGGACAAAGTGGCCCTACAGGACCATCAGGACCGACAGGACCTACTGGAACTACTGGAAATACTGGACCACAAGGAATACCTGGAGATGCAACAAACACAGGTGCAACTGGATACACAGGATTTATAGGTCCGACAGGATATACTGGAGCGACTGGATTTATGGGTTTAACGGGCTCAACAGGTAATATCGGCGTTACAGGACCTAGCGGCCCGACTGGACCAAGTGGCCAGACAGGATCAAGTGGACCGAGTGGCCCGACAGGACGCACAGGCCCGACAGGACCCAGCGGACCAAGTGGACCCAGCGGTTCGACAGGACCCAGCGGCCTGACAGGACCCAGCGGACCCAGTGGACCAAGTGGTCAGACAGGATCAAGTGGATCCAGTGGACCCAGCGGCCCGACAGGAACAAGTGGACCGACAGGAACAACCGGAGCTAGTGGATCAACTGGACCCATTGGAACGACAGGACCTAGCGGAACCAGTGGACCAACAGGACCTAGCGGAACCAGTGGAACGACAGGACCCAGTGGACCAACAGGAACGACAGGAACGACAGGTTACACAGGAGTAACTGGACCTCAGGGTCCACTCGGAACTTATGGACCACTTGCAAATATTTCCTATAAATTGATAACCTCCCAGGCAAAAACGAGTGGAACCCCGTATACATTGACATTTGACGCCGTTGACGTTTCATATGGTGCAATTGATTTATCATACAATTTATCAACCGGTGTTCTGTATAATCCACGAATAGTGCCTATATGCGCATTGATGAGCTTTCAAATAGATGCTTCTGCAGGAATTTGGAACGTGTATTTACAAGACTCAGTTACCAATAATATATTATTTATTGATGCATCCAATGCAAATTTACAGGCTACCAACACATTTACAAATACTATCATTATACAGCCTAAAAGTTATGTTAAAATAATGTATAGTATCGCTTGGCCGGGTGGTGGTAGTTATACAGTAAAATCGACTACCACAAAGGCAGTATTTACTCAATTGGACTATATATATGGTCCGACATGGAATTTTGCTGCTGCAAATAGTCCAAATATTTATTATAATGCAGGAAATGTTTATTTGGGCAATGCAACTCCTTCTACCAATGTTTCTACAGGAACACTTTTGGTAAACGGTGGAGTTGGTATTACAGGTAATATTTATTTGGGTAGCAATTTGTTTGTCAGTGGAAACACATATATTGGAGGTTTATTTAATTCAATTAGCACAAGCACGGGTGCTCTTGTAGTAACTGGAGGTGTGGGTATCAGTGCCAATTTGTATGTGGGAGGTAACCTCAATATATTAGGAAATACCAACATGACGGGTAACATGATATTAGCCAATATCATACAATCAACCAGCACGAGCACAGGTGCTCTCGTAGTGAGTGGTGGTATAGGTATCGGAGCCAATTTGTATGTGGGAGGTAACCTCAATGTCATCGGAAATACCAACATGACCGGTAACATGTGGCTAGGTAATATCATCCAATCCACGAGTACAAGCACAGGTGCTCTCGTAGTGAGTGGTGGTATAGGTATCGGAGCCAATTTATATATAGGTGGTAACCTCAATGTCATAGGAAATACCAACATGACCGGTAACATGATATTGGCGAATATCATACAATCCACGAGTACAAGCACAGGTGCTCTTGTGGTAAGTGGTGGTATCGGTATCGGAGCCAATTTGTATGTGGGAGGTAACCTCAATGTCATCGGAAATACCAACATGACCGGTAACATGATATTAGCCAATATCATACAATCAACGAGCACAATCACGGGTGCTCTCGTAGTGAGTGGTGGTGTAGGTATTGGAGCCAATTTGTTTGTTGGTGGCAACCTCAATATACTAGGAAATACCAATATGAGAGGTAACATGATATTGGCGAATATTATTGAATCAACGAGCACAAGCACGGGTGCTCTCGTAGTAAGTGGTGGTATAGGTATCGGAGCCAATTTATATATAGGTGGTAACCTCAATGTGATAGGAAATACCAATATGAGAGGTAACATGATATTGGCGAATATTATTGAATCAACCAGCACAAGCACGGGTGCTCTCGTAGTAAGTGGTGGTGTAGGTATTGGAGCCAATTTATATATAGGTGGTAACCTTAATGTGATAGGAAATACCAACATGACCGGTAACATGTGGCTAGGTAATATCATACAATCCACGAGTACAAGCACAGGTGCTCTTGTAGTAAGTGGGGGTGTAGGTATCGGAGCCAATTTATATATAGGTGGTAACCTCAATGTCATAGGAAATACCAACATGAGAGGTAACATGATATTAGCCAATATCATACAATCAACCAGCACGAGCACAGGTGCTCTCGTAGTAAGTGGTGGTATAGGTATCGGAGCCAATTTATATATAGGTGGTAACCTCAATGTCATAGGAAATACCAACATGACCGGTAACATGTGGCTAGGTAATATCATACAATCTACGAGCACGAGCACAGGTGCTCTTGTAGTGAGTGGGGGTGTAGGTATCGGAGCCAATTTATATATAGGTGGTAACCTCAATGTCATAGGAACTACCACCAAAACCGGTAACATGTGGCTAGGTAATATCATACAATCCACGAGTACAAGCAGTGGTGCTCTTGTAGTAAGTGGTGGTGTAGGTATTGGAGCCAATTTATATATAGGTGGTAACCTCAATGTGATAGGAAATACCAACATGACGGGTAACATGTGGCTAGGTAATATCATCCAATCTACGAGCACGAGCACAGGTGCTCTTGTAGTGAGTGGTGGTGTAGGTATCGGAGCCAATTTATATATAGGTGGTAACCTCAATGTGATAGGAACTACCACCAAAACCGGTAACATGTGGCTAGGTAATATCATACAATCCACGAGCACAAGCACGGGTGCTCTTGTAGTAAGTGGTGGTATCGGCATTGGAGCCAATTTATATATAGGTGGTAACCTCAATGTCATCGGAAATACCAACATGACCGGTAACATGTGGCTAGGTAATATCATCCAATCCACGAGTACAAGCACAGGTGCTCTTGTAGTGAGTGGTGGTATAGGTATCGGAGCCAATTTATATATAGGTGGTAACCTTAATGTGATAGGAAATACCAACATGACGGGTAACATGTGGCTAGGTAATATCATCCAATCTACGAGTACAAGCACAGGTGCTCTTGTAGTGAGTGGGGGTGTAGGTATCGGAGCCAATTTATATGTAGGTGGAAATACTATTATTGGAAATTGCACATTTTTATCAACAATATCTGAAAAAATTGTTACTCAAAATTGGGCTACATCGAATACAATAGATTATAAACTGGGTAGTGTAATTTATTTAACAACAACTGCAGTGAGTGCATTGTTTTCGGTTAATATCACCAATTTACCATCTACTGCAGATGCAACTAGAAGTTTTATAATAACACTTATTTATATAACTACTGGTGTTAGTCAATATTGTAATTCTGTGCAAATAGCAGGTGGCACAACATATAGCGGCACTACCTTAAAATTTAACGGTGGGAGTGCTTCCATTGTCACAGCAGCAGGGTCTGTTGTAACACAACAAATATCTTTTATATATGCTTCTTCGTCTCCAATATTATCTACCGTAAGTGTTTTTTCATAAAATAAAATTATATAAACAGGTAAGCATATCATATTATAATTATTAATAATATGATAAAAAAATTGGACAAAGCATTGAACCCTATGAGTGACGAACAACGTCATGTTTATAATCTTATTTATGAAGGAAATAATGTGGTCGTCGATGCGTGTGCCGGTTCGGGAAAAAGCACCACCATTTTATCCATTGCCGACGCCATGCCAACTATTGAATTTATTCAACTTACATATAATTCCGTATTATGTGGTGAAATTCGACAGAAAATCAAGGAGCTCGTCATACAAAATTTGCACGTGTATACATTTCATAGCTTGGTCGTCAAATATTACTCATCTGAAGGACATACGGATACGTTTATGAGACGCGTCGTCAAAGATAACATGGTTCCGAGGACCAAAATACCGAAATTCCAGGTGCTCGTTATTGATGAAGCCCAAGACATGTCCTTTTTATATTTTAAAATGGTAGTCAAATTTTGCAAAGACAAAGGAGAACCAATTCAACTATTGATTTTGGGTGACTATATGCAAGGTCTATATGAATTCAAAGGTTCGGATGTGCGGTTTTTGACCCAGGCGGACGAAATATGGAAGCATTTTCCCCTATTACGTTCTCCCGATTTTGTGAAATGCACATTGAAGACGTCATATCGTGTTACTCAGCCCATGGCTGATTTTGTCAACAATGTTCTTTTGGGTGATGAACGCTTATTAGCATGTAAATCGGGAGAACCAGTGGTCTATATACGTAGAAAAATATGGGAAGTTGAGAAATATATTATTCATAAAATACTTGGGCTTATTCGTGATGAGGGGGCCAAACCGTCCGATTTCTTTGTGTTGGGTGGGTCGGTCAAAGGGGAAAAAAGCGCGATACGCCGACTAGAAAATGTGCTAGTCGAAAAAAATATACCGTGTCATGTTCCGATGTTTGAGAACGATAAAATCGATGAACGTGTGATTGACGGAAAAGTCGTGTTCTCTACCTTTCATTCGGTCAAAGGTAGACAACGTAAATATGTGTTTATTACGGGGTTTGATAAATCATATTTTACCTATTTTGCCCGAAATTTATCCCCGTTGTCTTGTCCAAATACGCTCTATGTGGGGGCGACACGTGCGACCCACCGTCTATTTTTGGTGGAAAATGAAGGAGAACATAGCCGACCCTTGCCTTTTTTGAAAATAAACCATGTGCAGATGAAAAACGAACATTATATGGATTTTCAGGGAATACCGCAATCCATCTTTTACAAAAAAGATGGAGAACAAGAAGATAGTAACCCAAATATACGGATTCGTAATGGCCGAAAATTACCGACCCATATGACGACCCCCACGGAGTTGATTAAATTTATATCGGAATCTGTAATTGAAGAAATAAATCCGATTTTGGATTGTATTTTTGTTCGGAAACATGGGTTATTATTGCATAATAATATCGATATTCCATCTGTAATACAAACTCATATGGGATTTCATGAAGATGTATGTGATTTAAATGGTATTGCGATACCCATGATGTATTTTGAAAAGTTAATTGAGAACCCCATGTCATCTATGCCGCCGAATATGAATATATTATGTAATAATGGCGGTCAGGTTCTCCACAATATTATTCGAAACAACATGTCCGATGTGAAAGAACGAGAACATGTGTTTTTGAAAAAACATATTGAAGGATTACCTACCATATGTAATTCTATTTCGGATTATTTGAGTCTATCGAATACATATGTTGCGGTGAAAGAAAAATTGTATTTTAAAATACATCAAATCAAATCCGACGAATATACTTGGTTATCGGAAGACACGGTCAATGCCTGTTTTGCGCGTATTCACGGAATGTTGCGTGACGAATGCATACAAACTTCTCCGGTAGCGAAGCTACCATTGCGCCGCGAGAAGTTAGTAGTTGGAGGCTTTCAGCCCCCTGACCAAAACAAAAGCTTTTCGGGAGAACTTGAACAGACAATTATTCGACAGAGCGATGATATGATTCATAGAAAAATCGATGATTTCTTATGCGAGTTTTTTCCTGATGAATTGTTCCGTTTCACGGCGAGGGTCGATTTGACCACGGATTTTTGTGTATGGGAATTGAAATGCACCACAAACATTACCAACGAACACCTGTTGCAAGTGGTGATTTACGCTTGGATATGGCGCATGGTGGTGGAAGATATTGAGAATTTGGAGAACATCCGGGATTTTAAGATTTTTAATATTAAAACGGGGGAAATGATGGTATTGGATGCAACAACCGAACAATTAAATGACATTATGTTGCATTTATTGAAGGGGAAATATGGGAAAAAAGAACAGAAAAAAGATGTGGATTTCGTTTCAGAATGTCATAATTATATTTCAGTCCCCTGACCAAACTCATCCGGTAGCGAAGCTACCTTCAGAGTTAGTAGTTGAGAAGCTTCGCTTCTCTGACCATTTTGCGCCGCCCTAAGCAACCTTCGGTTGCCTAAGGACGGCTCTGCCGTCCAAGGTGGAGCCCCCAGGGGACTCGAACCCGGTTGAGGGCCTTTCAGGCCCTCTAACTGCGGCTCTGCAAAACCTTCACTAATTATAATTTATCACGTATGTGTAAGGATTGGTTGAATTAATAATATTATTTGAATTGTATACGTAAAAATTTAATGTAAACGTTAATCCACTGGTAGGAATGGTAGTTCCCAGTACAATTGCTACACCTGAACCGGTCACACTAATTTGTGTTGATGAAGTAGAAAGCCAAGTAGCGTCACATTTATAATACAGATTTGGTAAACCAATAATATTAGTGTTAACGACTAATTTCCATATTTTTGGCACTAACAATGTATAATATGCTAGTGTCCAAGATTTAACTGATATTATACTATTATCAAACAGAGTATAGGTTCCTCCTGTCGTAGCTGTTAATGTTGTTGAAGTATAAGGTGAATAACAATAGTTTAATGTGGAAATCCCTGGTAAAGTATCTATCGGATATAAAATTCCATCATTATTATACGTTTGATATGTGTATTTATAAACAGTATTACTAAGAAGATCAGTTGATGTATCTGTGTAAGAAGTTCCTGTCTGGACCGTCGACTTAACAGTTCCTGCACCACCAGTGCGTGTAACTACATAAGAAGTATAAGAACCAACACCATTTGGAGCGAAATTAGTAAGAGTATAACCGTTACCGTCTTTTATTGAATTTGATGCTGTCGGAACGGCTACTTTAATTGAATTAGCTGGACCACTTCCTCCGGTGTAATTGGTAATTGTTTTTTTACATGCTTCAATGCCGTCGCCCACGCCATCCGCATTTAATATCCAATAATTAGATGTTATGGCTGTATTGGGTGGTATAGTAGTAGCAGAAATGTTAATTAAATAATAAGTTGCATTTTTTGAAATTATCGGAGTTCCGTAAGACTCTGTGTTAACAGTTTGCGTAAAATTATACAGTGATGAATATTTATAAATTATCAGTGTTAAATTTAAATCATAAATCGTAAATGTTAATAATGAAGGATCGTTCAATGTGTATATTTTTCCAGATGCAGATCCACGCATAGTAGATATTGAATTATTTCTCGTATAACCTAACTTATTGTAAGAATTAAGACTAAATGCATACTGAGTATTCACAAGAAGATTATTTGATAAATCAATGTAATTGGTGCTATATTGTGGTTCTGATATGGTTTGCACTGTTCCATTTAATGAACGTGTTACTTTATAACAAGTACCTGCAGGAGGAATAGCAATATCTGTTATTGTATAATTATTAGAACTGTTCCATATTGCGCCAAGAGTATCCGGAACACACATTTGACCATTAGTAGAGTTAGCTTGTTGGGAAAGCATTGGTGTGCACGTTGTACATGTCTGAATTGATTTCATACAAATTGACATATTGTTTCCTATACCGGCAGCATTAACAACATATACATTATACGTATAAATGGTATCTTCTTTGGTGTTTACACCTGCAATTGAAGTACCAGTACTCGTATATGTTCCGGCACTGGTGCTGTAAACCGGTGCTGTTGTAACTAATAACGTGTTAGCCGAATTATATATCAATAAAGTAGAATATGTTTGTGTGGTTGAACCTGTATATGTGAAAGATACAACTGAATAAGTGCTTGCAGCACCATTGTAAGTCAAAATTAGTCCGACTGGGTCAGCCAATGTATAAATACTGCCATCACCATTTCCGCCTTTTGGTGTAGCAGCTGTTCCACTAGCAGAATATCCATTTACATCGGTAGCAACAAACACAAATGTATATTTGGTATTGGCAGTTAATCCGGTGGTTGTAAAGGTCGGATTAGTTGCAATAGATAATGCTTTGGGCGACGTATATTGCAACACATTGTCAGAAACTAATCCTAAATACTGTTTTGCCACATAATAGGAAACGTTACCAATTTTGTTGACATACACGGATATGGTTCCAAGTGCTGTCGGTGTATTGTATGATGGATCTAATCTGGAAATAGCACTAGAATTAGAAAAGGAGGTAGAAAATGCACACATGGCCATGTTTGTATTAGAAAAAAAGATTTATAATTACTATATTGGTATACTAAAAATATGATGATTATATTATGATATGTAAAGGTTTTACGGGCACCAGAGGTGCCGTAAAACCTCAATCATCCGTAGATGTAGATGAGCGAAGCTCATCGAAATCGATGGATGATAGGTATAACATAAATATTTGTTTGTATTAAGGTGTAAACTGGTGAAAATTAAGCCAACGAAAGTGAATATTTATGGATGATTACAAGAACGGCTAATCAATTATGGGAAACATTTTAGCACACACTGCTAATGTGTTTCCGTAATCTTCTAAATTATTTACCATAATGGTTACTGCCGCACCACTTGGAATAGGTGGTGTTGCAGTAGTAGTACCAGTCACCACAAAAACAGATGGTGTTGAAATTGCACCGGCGAAAGGGCCTGCTCTATTAATAGTAGTTGGTATTGCATTAGATGGATTGTTATTAGCGTTCGTATAGTAATAATAACTTTTAAAATTACTTGGTGCTGCAACATTAAATCTTTTAGTAAGACTCTTAGTAACAGTATTATACGCACAATATGACGGAAAAGTTAATGAAACATTTTCCGGATTAGCTAATGTATAAATTGTACAATATGTGAAGGAGACGACGCCTTGATATGTGGTGGTAAATTGTGACTGAATAGATTTACCAACTGATCCAACATTTTGATTGATATATTTAATCCCAGACTGGTTATAATAAAATATAGTAAAAGTATAATTAGTATTGTCAGTTAGATTAAAAAAAATATCATTTGTTATAGTTCCATTTGTTATAGGAACCCCGTCGACATTTATATTACCTGTATTAACTGTTCCTTGTGTTCCGCCTGAACGAGTTATAATGTAATATGAGCAAATATATGTTACACCTGTCAGACTAGCATTCAGGGTTGAATCATATATACTACCGAGGGTATTAGGTTTAACAAATATTGGTACATTACCATAAGCACCTGTTATTACATTATATGTAATTGTTAAAGGATATCCAATATTAGTATCTGTACCACTGAGTGTAGCGTAATACGGTTCACTATTGTATATTTTTATGGTCAACAAATATGTTGTATTATATGTTCCTGTAAAAGTATACGTATTAGCAGGTATACCTGCAACACCTCCTATTAAAGTGTTTGCGTTTGAATTATATACATATTTGTAACCAATGTTTGTTACCGTTATCGATACAATTTGATTTGTACTAAGGTTAGTGATAGTTATAGAAGCTGGGTCGACTAATGTACAAATTACACCATTGGATACTCCCAAAGGATTATAAGTAGTATTAAATTTTGTTGAGGGAAGATTGTAATCGTATTGATTGTAAGCATAAATCAAATATGTATACCCGGTATTAGATGTAAGATTGATAGTTGGATCTATAAATGTGCTTGTTGTTTGTTGTGTTGATGTGTAAGTTCCTTGTGTGCTACCTGTGCGTGTTACAATATAATATTTATAATTACCAGTAATATCTGTAATAGTCGAATTTGTAGTACTATTGTATATTCTTTTTTGTGTATCCGTGTAACAAAAATTCGGAGTACTAGTTATATTAGCTAATGTGCATGCGTTAAAAGTTGTAAAACAAGCTGTTACGTCTTTTCCGATTAAATCATCATTTAATGTATAAAAACCTATCTGGTATATTGTATTTGGTGACAAACTATTGATTGCGAAAGAGGTTGTACCATTTTTAATATCACCTCCGTAAGGATAATAAGTTCCTAATAAATACGGTATTAACCTATAACTATTAACAGTACTTCCAGCAGTCATCAAAATTGATGTTGTTGTGGAACCACCATTGTTTTGTGTTATTGTTATGTTTGAAAAATCTGCCAATGTATAAATTTGTCCAAATGTTGTTGGAACCGTTGTAGTTAAAGCAGCAGATGCATAATGATTTTTATTGGTAATAGTAGCAAATCCAGAAGTCCATGTGTTTATATAACCCAATTTGTTAGTAGCAAATAAATAATATTGATATGGAGTATTACTGAGTAGATTAGTGCTAGTATCAATAATACTAGTACCCGTTTGCTGATTATTAAAATATGTCCTGTTTCTAGATTGCCATTGTGTACTAGCAAAAAACATTTCATCACGAATAAATGTAATAGAATTATAATTACCAGTAATACCAGTAATACTAGCATTCAAAGAACTGTTATATATTCGGTTAGCTGTGTCTAGAGGCGCAAATTCCGCATATGTAATATTCGCCCATGTGCATGTATCAACATAGGCTGCACATGCGATAATATTCGTCGAAGAATATAAGTCACTATTATAACCCACTAAATAATATCTGTATATAGTATTTGGTGTGGTAGCAGAACCTGCTATGGTAGCGGTACTTGTACTAGATGTTACAAGATTGGTTGCATAATCATATATTTTTATTCCAGAAGCTGTATATCCTGGTGTAGCTCCATATGCGAAACTGACAATAGTCAAAGAACTTGCTACACCATTGTAGTTCATTGAAATACTAGATGGGTCCCATAATGAATAAATTTTTCCATATAAAGCGGTAACTGTAGGTCTAGCTTGATTTATGATACTCTTGCATTGAATTGTCTCTGCACCATAATTCAATAGATTGTAAGGAGTAAGATAATAAGTATATTGTGTATTCGCATCACATAGAGTAGAATCGATGCAGTTATTAATTGATTGCACAGCTGAAGTGAACCCTCCCTGTGAACCACCTGAACGAGTGAACGTGCACGAAATAGCACTTCCTATAAAATTTGTAAAACTCGCATTCAAAGAACTATTGTATATTCGATTCAAGGTGTCTGGTAAAACAAAACTCGCGGCACTAATATCCCCCCATGTGCATGTATTAATTGTCTTATTACATACAGAAATACCACTGCCTACGCCGGCAGCATTTAACACATAGACATTATGTGTATATATCGTATTTGTGTTCGTTGTTGAACCTGCTATAGTAGAAGTGCTTGTATATGTTCCACTTCCACCAGCAGCGACCGGCGCTGTTTGCAATAAAGTTCCGTTGGAATCGGTTATTGACAACCCTGTATTGTTACCTGAAATAATTGTGAATGAATAATTAAAAGATACAGTTGTAAGACTGCTACCACCGCCATTATAAGTTAATGTGAGAGAGGATGTTGATGGTGGTGCCAATGTATAAATACTGCCATCACCATTTCCGCCTTTTGGTGTAGCAGCTGTTCCACTAGCAGAATATCCATTTACATCGGTAGCAACAAACACAAATGTATATTTGGTATTGGCATTCAAACTTACATCGGTAAAGGTCGGAGAGGTTGCGATAGATATTGCTTTAGGTGAAGTATATTGCAACACATTGTCAGAAACTAATCCTAAATACCGTTTTGCCACATAATAGGAAACGTTACCAATTTTTTTGACATACACGGATATGGTTCCAAGTGCTGTCGGTGTATTGTATGATGGGTCTATTCTGGAAATAGCACTAGAATTAGAAAAGGAGGTAGAAAATGCACACATGGCCATGTTTGTATTAGAAAAAGATTTATAATTACTATATTGAGATACTAAAATTATGATGATATCATGATATGATTATTTATAGGTGTAACAACCATCCCCTGTCTTTTTTTTATTTTGTAACCATGCTTTACTAGCTTCGTCAAAATCGATATCCACATCATATATTTTTTTACGGTTTCTGAGTTTGTCACAATAATTTTCCTCTATATTTGTTGTGTGTAATGACTCCACAAGGGTTGAGACCCCTATGGTCGGAGGGCCTTTCTTGAAAATCGAAGATTTTCTGAACAGGCCCTCAACCTTGCATCGCCTTTCTTGAAAATCGAAGATTTTATGATCAGGCGATGCGGAGGAGTCTCTCACCGAACTTCGTTCTACGTCATTATTACGTTTTACTCCGGGTCTACGACCCTCCGCAAAACGTCCTACAGACAATGAAGTTCGAAGAACGGAGTTGTCTTCAAAGGACGTAGTCCGGAGAAATTTGTGTTTTTTTTTCGCAGCGAGAACATTGAAATATTTTCTTTCAGAATTAGTTTGACTACGAGTTTGCATAATACTATAACGGACGGAATATGTATTGATTCATGATAGTTTTATGAATCAATTTTTCTGAGAAACTTCAAAGGAGGTAGTCAGGAGAAGTTCTGACAAACGATGTAGGACGGAGTCCGGAATCGTTTATGATGGTAGTAGTGGTGGCTCTGGTGGTGGTGGAGTTGGTGGTGGTACTGTTACTGGTAATGGCGGTGTCGCAACTACAGGGTCAGGTACTTTAACCTCTATTCTGGTCAGAGAAGCGAAGCTTCTCAACTACTAACTTCAAAGGCGACTTTGTCGCCGGAGAAGTTTGGGCATGGAGGTAAATAATATATATTTATAAAAATGAATTGTTTTAACAGTTTTAATTCACAACTATTAAAAAAAAATACAGAAATTACAAAATCAATTTTAACCGGTATTTATACCAATACTGTTGATGCATCGAAAAATTATACAATAACATTTACCGATAGTGGAACAATATTTTTAATGGAAGATATGTTTTGTAATGTATTATTAGTAGGAGGTGGAGGTGGAGGTGGTGCTGCTGGAGCACTTACTTATTGTGGTGGTGGTGGTGGTGGTGGTGGTGGTCTTGGATATGGTTCTTTAACATTAAAAGCTAAAAAAATGTATACTATAACAATAGGCAAAGGCGGCACTGGTGCTATATTATCTTCAAAAACATTTCCAACTAATGGTGGCGATAGTTCAATTATGGGTATAGATATATCAGAGATTGCATATGGAGGTGGTGGAGGAGGCGCAACTCTTACAATATATTCTACTACTTATTATAATGGTTTTGCAGGTGGTTCAGGAGGTGGAACAAACGGAGCAAGAGGAGCTCTTGGTAGTAATAGTGCAACACAAGGGTCAGGTAGTTTAACATATTTAGGCAATACCGGCGGTGCGATAGGCACAATAGTTAATACTAGTCCAGCTAGCGGTTCTGGAGGAGGTGGTGCAGGTTCTGCTGGAGGAGATATTTCAGCAATAAATAGTACAGGTAATGGTGGAACAGCATATAAATGGATAAATAATATTTATTATTCAGGAGGTGGTGGTGGTGGTTCTGCTACTAAAACAGTTCCTGGGGGTTTAGGTGGTGGTAGGGCTACTAATAGTGGTGGTGGAGGTAACGGCGGTCAGAATAATTCTACCGGTAATGGTTCATCCGGAACTGCGAATACCGGTGGTGGTGGTGGTGGTGGTGCAGCTGGAAGTGGTTCAGCACAGTTAATTTATGTTGGCGGTGATGGAGGTTCTGGTTTATGTAAAATAATTTATCCTTCACCAATTGTTACTCAAACTAATGCCGCTTCTGTTATTGGAAACATTTATATTTTTACAAACACAGGAAGCATCACATTTAGTAATCTGTATGGTTTAACACTTAATGTTTATATTTTAGCGGTAGGCGGTGGTGGCGGTGGTGGAAGTCGTATTTCCGGTAACGGTGGTGGAGGTGGTGGCGGTGGTGGTGTTGTTGATAAAATAATAGCAATAAATACCACAACAACATTGAATATATCTATCGGCCAGGGTGGCCAAGGTGGATATGTTGATAGTACCGACACCGATAGGAGAGACGGTTATACGGGTGGAACAACATATGGAACATGGACTGATAGGTCATATACAAATATAATAGCTGGTGGTGGTGGTGCTGGCATTACTGGTAAGTCTAATGTATATGTCAATCCAAACGGTACAAATCCATCTTCTAGCGGTGGCAGTAGCGGTGGCGGTTTAAAAGGCATTGCAGTAGTTCCTGCAATTAATTCTAATGAGAATAAGGCTTATTCTGGTGGTACTAGTAATTATGATTATACTACTGGTGGTGGTGGTGGTGCAGGTGGGTCTGGTGGAAATACATCGACCGACACCGGGGGAAATGGAGGACAAGGATATTATAGCACAATTACTGGAACTGGATTATATTGGGCAGGCGGAGGAGGTGGGAATGGCGGTGCCGGTGGTGGATGTTCTGGAGGTCTTGGAGGGGGGGGAGGAGGTCAATGCACAAGTGCGACTACGTTTCAACCAAATGGTGGACAAGCTTATACGTCAAACACGACAAATGATGGAAATGCGAGCCCAAATACAGGCAGTGGCGGCGGTGCTGCAAAAGGAGCTAATATTGGTAACTCACCATGGGGTGGTAGTGGTGCCGCAGGAATTTTCATTGTTACCTTTTAGTTTTTAACCTCCATTCTGGGCATGGAGAGATTATTCTTTTCCTAGAATCGAGAAAACGTTTCGAACCATCAAGACCGCAGTCCGGAATTGTTTCGATATGTTTATATTTTTTATCATAAAAACATAAACACAATGTTCTATTATTACATAACGTAATGAACAACATGACAGAACCATTAGAAAATATTTTTATACCTAATACACCACAAGACAATATAACCATAAATACTGTAACAGAAGAACTCCCACAAGAAAAATCCACCTCATGTATCATCTGCACCGAAAAATACAGCAAATCCATTCACAAACCCATCGAATGTCAATATTGCAAATTCGAGGCCTGTCGCGAATGCTGTCAAAAATACATATTGAATGAAACCGTGCCCAAGTGTATGAGTCCGGGATGTAACCGCGAATGGACCCGGCAGTTTTTGTCTTCGAAATTTACCAAAGCCTGGATTTCCCGGGATTTCAAAAAGCATCGCGAAGATATTCTTTTTAATGGTGAACGCTCCCTCATGCCCGCGACCCAGATTATCGTGGAAAATATCTTGCGTAAAGAACATTTGCAAGAAGATATAACACAAATTCGTCTGCAAATTTCCATATTATACAATCGTATTAATGATTTACAACGCGAATATTATCGAGTAGGTCGTCCAGATGGCGCAAATGGCGCAAATGGCGCCCCCGATGAAGCCCGGGCGAAATTCGTCCGTGCTTGTCCCGACCCGGATTGCCGTGGATTTCTGAGCAGTCAATGGAAATGCGGTATTTGTGAAAAATGGACATGCCCTATTTGTCACGAGGTCAAAGGCACAGAACGTGATGTGGAACACGTTTGTGACCCGAATAACGTGGCCACGGCACAATTGTTGGCCACGGATACCAAACCATGTCCCAAGTGTGGGGAAGGTATTTTTAAAATAGACGGCTGCTTTGCTGCTGATATTCCTGTTCTATTGTGGGATGGAACCACCAAAATGTCTCAAGATATAGCTATTGGAGACGTATTAGTAGGCGATGATGGAGAACCGCGTAATGTGACTCGTCTTATGCAGGGAGATGACGAAATGTTTGAGGTTCAACAAAATAACGGAATGAGTTATGTTGTTAATAGTAAGCATACATTATTGTTGAAATATAGTGGTAATAAACATATATTTTGGAATAATAAATCAAACTATTGGAAAATTAAATGGTTTGATAAAGAAAAAAATTCACCAAAATCTAAACAATTCAAAATAAATGATAATTGTAACAAAGAAGAAACTAAACAAATAGTGGATAAATTCAGTAACGAATTATATGTAAATAATGATGATGTTATTGAAATTACAGTTCAAGAATATTTAAAATTTAAAAAATCAACAAAACGAAATTTAATGGGATATAAAAATGATGGAATAAATTATCCATATCAACCCGTAGATTTAGATCCGTATATGTTAGGTTTATGGTTAGGAGATGGAACACATTCTCATCCAGAAATTGCATCGAATGATAAAGAAATAGTACAGTACATGATTGAATGGTGTGATAAAAATAATTCGGAATTGATAAAGGACGGAAAATATAAATATAGATTTCGTAGAAAAGGATATAGCTATGGACGTGAATGTTTAAATATTAATCAAACATCTTATGTGAGTGAAGAAAAATTCCCTCAATTTCAAGATAGAACCAATCCATTTACTACATTGATAAAAAAATACAATTTATTAAAAAATAAACATATACCAAAAGAATATTTAATGAATAGTAGAGATGTACGTTTAAAATTATTAGCAGGTATTATTGATACTGATGGACATGTTGCAACGGCAAACGATGGTAAGCGAATAAATATTACTCAAACACGTGTAAAATTAAGTGAACAAATTATATTTTTGGCAAATTCGCTTGGATTTACTGTAAACTATTGCATTAGAGAACGAAAAAATGACATAATATTTAATTGTGAAGCGAAAGATTATAAAAATCAATATAATATTAATATTTCTGGTGAAAAATTATGCGAAATTCCGACTATTCTTCCACGTAAAAAATGTACTAATTCTACACCGAACAAAAATTATAAATACACTAATATTACTGTTAAACCGTTGGGAAAAGGAAAATATTACGGTTGGGAAGTAGATGCTAATCATCGTATGCTGTTACAAGATTTCACATGCGTAAAAAATTGTGACCAAATGTGGTGCACAAGTTGTCATACAGCGTTTAGTTGGCGCACAGGGAAAATAGAACAAACGATTCATAACCCGCATTATTATGAATATATGCGTAAACAGGGTAATGGTGAAATCACCCGGAATCCGTTAGATTTACCCTGTGGTCAAAGAGAAATTACGCATCGTATTCCTACTGAAATTGCCCGAATATTAAACACACATAATTCTCAATTAACAAAAGAGAGAATCACTCAAGAAAAATCGAATGAAATTGACGATTATGAACGACGTATTGCACATTTATGTCAATCTATTATTCATTTACGCCGGGTAGAAATGCCTCGATATACTTTTGACCGACTCTTGAACAATCAAGAATTGCGTATCAAATACATGCGTAATCATTTGGCGGAAGATAAATTCAAAATTCTCATTCAACAATCCGATAAGAAACATCAGAAAAACCGCGAAATATATCAGGTTATGCAGATGATTCATGACACGACTACTGATATTATTCTGCGTTTTTTGGATGTTATTCGGCAACCTGAATGGTCATTGGATTGTTCCGTTATGAGAGAAATACCGCCTCTAATTGAATATGCCAACACGTGTTTTCGCGAAATAAGTCTTACTTATAATTCGAAATCCCCCACTTTTAATAATGATTTACGGGTCATGTATTAGTTTTTATGTTCCAAAATATTATTATGGAACATAAAATATAGTAAAAATCTACGACTACGACTACGTCTCCGATTTTCATTCCAAAACCAGAATGGAGGTTAAAATAGGACAAGTTTATGTAAAGAATATAAAATTATTGAACCAGACGTCATAAATATTATACCATTTA
>TBL_comb47_HYPODRAFT_10002437_pt1 | contig 22981 bp, 14 predicted proteins | sample TroBogypolimnion_40_FD_10682 | JGI IMG/M metagenome (IMG submission 10682)
CTGTTTCAGCTTTAATCCCTGGGTCTCGGCGATAGTGTTCGGGATATTTGCTACCGGGGTGCAATGGGTCTCCCTCTATTTTAAAACAAAACCTCCCGGAAGTTTTTTCTTCATCATGGTGGGCGCCATATCAAGTTGCATGCCGTATGACATTCAGACCATCCCTACCAAAATTGGATTAATCGGCATGGGCACAATGGTTGCCTGTTCACTTGCCTTGGGTTATTGCCTGCTGACTATGAATAAGTTTCCCAGCAAAGCTTCCGATAACTTGTCGACGGCCTTCATGAAAAACAAGGATGTGAATATGGTTGAGTCTTTCATCTTGGGACTGTTCATGTTTTGTTCGCTGTTGTTGGGCCACATGTTGAAACTCAAGAATCCTTACTGGGTACCTATTTCTTGTGCCGCAGTGATGCAGGGAGTCTCGTTGTACCATATCTGGCAAAGGGTCATCCATCGGATTGTCGGTACTTTTATCGGCCTTGGGCTCTGCTGGATCATGTTGTCCATCAGTAAAGCGCCATTGAGCATCGTCGTGAGCATCATCATACTGCAATTTATCATCGAGATGCTGGTTGTGCGACACTATGCGCTGGCCGTTATCTTTATCACTCCTTTGACAGTATTGCTCACCGAGGCTGCGAATCCATTGATCCTTAATCCCAATATGTTGGTGTATGTAAGGTTTTGGGATATTGCCCTGGGAAGCATTCTGGGTGCTGTTGGCGGGTGGGTTATTCATCATGAAAGAATCCGCCATCACGCGATCCAAAGGATCAGGAAAACAAGGATTGCCATTCAAAGAAGATAATACCCAACGAATACCCTTCAAACAAAAAAACTTGACCAGTCTTTAAATCAGTGGCGGAAAGTTGTTGAAAAAGACTCAAATCGTAATTCATTCCAATAATTGTATTATATTTACACTTTTAGGAACCTAAAATGTATTTATTATAACATATTATGGAACGTAAGATTCAGAGCAAGCTCCTGGAATGGAAGAAATCTCCTCATCGTAAACCACTTATCATACAAGGGTCACGCCAGGTTGGTAAAACATATTCCATCTTGAATTTTGGTAAGGCTAATTACAAGAATCTCCATTATTTCAACTTTGAAAACAACAGAGAACTCAATCGTATTTTTGATCGTGACCTCTCGCCAAAACGCATTTTATTGGAGCTTTCAGCCCTGTCCGGAGAGACTATTTTTGAAGGCGAAAGCCTGATCATTTTTGATGAAATACAAGCTTGTGAACAGGCCTTAACTTCTTTACAATATTTCAATGAAGAAGCGCCAAACTACCATCTGATTGCTGCCGGAAGTTTATTGGGAATAACCATATATCGTGAAAAATACTCCTTCCCCGTCGGGAAAGTTGATATTTTCACCCTCCATCCATTGGATTTTGAAGAATTCTTGTGGGCTTTGAATCAACATGCTGTTATAAAACTCATCAAAGAATCTTTCAATACCGATACACCTACACCACTGCATCAGATTTTCATGGATCATTACAGGAAATATTTATGTATTGGAGGAATGCCGCAGGTTGTTAAAGAATATATCGAGACCGATGATTACAATTTTGTACTATCATTGCAAAAAAACATCAACGATGCCTATATCGTTGACATGGCAAAATATGCCGTGCCATCTGAAATTTCTCGTATTATGTCGGTCTATAACAGTGTCCCTTCCCAGTTGGCCAAGGAAAATCGCAAGTTTCAATTCAGTCAGATCAAAACAGGAGCCCGGGCAGTCTTATATGAAACTCCTTTGGTATGGTTACATGCTTCGGGTGTTTTGATCATTTGCCACAAGGTCAATTCCGGAAAGTTACCGTTCAGGGCATATCTGGAACCGTTATCCTTTAAAGTCTTCTTCGCCGATACAGGACTTTTGTGTTCTCAATATGGATTAAGCTTGTCAACGATGCGTTCTGAGGTAGCTGGTTTTAATGACATTAAAGGATCACTTGCCGAGAATTATGTTGCTTCGGTCCTGATTTCGAATGGCTATTCCATCTATTATTGGGAATCAAAAGGCAAGGCAGAAGTTGACTTTGTCATTCAAAACAAAGCAGGTCAGGTAATTCCGATTGAAGTCAAATCATCAGAAAACGTTCGGTCAAAGAGTCTCCAACAGTTTATCTCCCGATACAGTCCTGCCTATTCGATTCGGATCTCTGCAAAAAACTTCGGTTTCGAAAACAATATCAAATCCGTTCCTCTTTATGCTGCTTTTTGCATTTAAAAAAGTTGCCTGTCGAACAACTCTTAGTTGATTTCAAAGAGGTGTTGCTCGTGAGAAATAGAAAACAAAAGGCTAAGATGAAAAAGAGAAATAACCCATAAAAAAAGGATATTTCACAAGGGTAGGTCACACATTTGCCCTACAAACGCCCCACCCTCGCCGTACCTGTGCCGTATAATTGTAGCGGGAGCAGGTACAGCGCGGCTTTGGGATAGGTTCTTTCTGGGTTGGGGGTAAATGTATGTCGTATCTGGCTGTTCCCGGGATATTAAATGTGTGATATGAGTTTCATAAGACAAGGATCCCAAAATATTATAAAAGATTAAAAATCATAAGTTATATGACGTAAGGGGATGTCCAAAAAGTCGCTCCGGTCGTTGAGCCTGTCGAAACGACCTTTGAAAACCTTGTATTTGTCACTTCGACAGTTTCGACAAGCTCAACTACCGCAGTGACCGAGCTTTTTAGACATCCTCCTCATTGACAAATGGACAGGTCGCGACCTGTCCCTACACCGTTCAAAACAGCAAGGGTAATGGTACCATCATTCCCTATCGTCCTGTTAATGTTAAAGTTGCATCGGGAAGGCCTTCAGATGTAATTTTAACATTTATGATTCCTTGTTTCCGGAGGGATTCTACAATCGCAAGCGCTTTCCCAAAATAGGTCGTAAGCTTGTTCCCGGTAAAAGAATTTTCTCTTCGAAGGTCGCCATTGTCAATGCCTAAGAAGCGTCCGGCTCCACTTACTTCAACGGTAATTAAACGGTCGGCTGAGAGCACCGGAATGCCCTTGTCGTCAACGAGAGCAATGGAGATATGTGATAAATCCTGTCCATCGGCATTAAGTTCTGTCTTGTCGGCTTTCACTAATATCTTTGCAGGATTCCCGGAAGTCTTCAGTTCGAACTTTGCGACTTCCACTCCTTTATTGTATCCTTTTGCCTCTATCTTTCCTGCCTTATAGGGTACGTGCCAAACAATGGTATTATTGGTGTAATCGGCTGTCTTTCTTCTCCCTAAGGTGGCATTATTTACCCAAAGTTCCACACTGTCGCAATTCGTAATGGTTTGAACCTCGATGATATGGCCTTCGTACTGGGGGAAATTCCAATGTGATATCAGATTGGGCCAGCTCCAGTGATCTTTTCCCGGATCGATATTCAACGACTGATCGGCAACAGCGATACTAACCATTGGTTTAGGATTCCACATTGCACGCAGAAATGCTGCCCTTGACTTCTCGAACATACAAATATCAAACGGGCTGGTTGGCCATCCTGAACTGGGCCATCCTGAGCTTTCGCCCAGATAATCAACACCGGTCCAGATAAACTGACCTACAATGAAATCGTTATTCGCAACAATGTACCAGGGATTGATGGGTTTATAATCTCTCAGGTTCCATTTGGCGCCGGAATAATAGGGGAAAGCTTCTGAGACAAACATAATCCGGTTGGGAAATTGTTTTTTGTCGGCAAGCAACCAGGGTTCCTGATAATTGTAACCCACTATGTCGAGCGCCTGGGTGAAGCCATTCGTATTAAAGGTCCTGGAGTTGTTCTTGTTGGGAGCCAGTACTGCATCAACAGGACGTGTTGGTTCGGTTGCGTGTACAAAATCCACCAACATTTTTGCTATTGTCTTACCATGACCGGTGGTATCGTTTTGTTCAGGGACCTCATTGCCAATACTCCACATAATGATGGATGGATGATTTTTATCCCTTTGCAACATTCCATTCAAATCTTTCTTCCACCATTCGTCAAAGTATTTTTTATAATATCCACTTCCCCATTTGTCGAAGGACTCATCGATCACAACAAAACCCAGCCTGTCGCACAGATCCAGAAATTCAGGGCTGGGTGGATTGTGGCTGCAGCGTATGGCATTACAGCCATATTCCTTCAATATTTCCAGCCTTCTTTCATAGGATCTGTCGGGAACTGCGGTTCCCAGTACTCCTGCATCCTGGTGCAAACACATCCCTTTTAGTTTGACATGTTCTCCATTCAGGAAAAACCCTTTATCGGGATCGAATTTTAGGGTACGAATGCCAAATGGGGTGATAAAGGTATCCACAACTTTCCTCCCTACTCTTACCGTTGTCTCTAACTGATACATCGTTGGGGTTTCCAGAGACCACAACTTCGGGTTCGCCACTGTGAGTTGTTGAGAGATCTTTAGTGAGCCTTTGGCTGTAAGAGCAGCTGTTGTCTCTTTTGTGCTTATCTCTTCGCCCAGGGCATTTAAAATCCGATTGTGAAGGGTGATGTTTTCTTTTGTGGTAGCGTTGTTTTCAACCGTTGCTTCTATTTTTACATCGGCTGACTCTTTAGAAACCCTGGGAGTCGTCACATAGGTTCCCCAGGTTGAGACCTGAATGGGATTGGTAACCGTCAACCAGACATGGCGGTAAATCCCTGAACCTGAATACCATCGTGAAGAGGGGGAATTGGAATGATCAACCCGAACCGATATATTGTTTTTCCCACCGATGTTCAGATAAGGGGTCAGGTCATATTCGAAACCAATATAGCCGTAGGGATGAAAACCCAGATGCTTTCCATTGACATAAACATCGCTCTGATGATACACTCCGTCAAAGAGAATCTTAACGGTCTTGCCTTTGTAATCAGCAGGAACCGTAAATGTTTTCCGGTACCAACCAATGCCACCTTGCAAGAACCCCATGGCTTCCTGGGCTTTTTTCACTTTGGGCAACGTGATGCTCCAATCATGTGGAAGTTGAATGTCTTCCCATTGGGCATCGTTAAAATTGGCAGTAGCGGCTTCTTTTAGATCGCTCAATGAAAATTTCCAGTCGAAGTCAAAATTGGTCCTGATCCGTCCTCCCTTTTGTGCATGGCCAATAAATGGAATGAACAGCAGGACAAAAACGAAGCATCTGATGGAATGGTTCTCTTTCATGGTGTAATTGATATGATATTTTTAAACTATTCAGGGATTAATAAAGAACATCAGCAAAGATAGGTTGGTTTCTGTTTGTATAGGTATGAGTTATGACCAATTTTCAATAACTCATGCCCTTCTAAGCGGGAGAAGAGGTGGTTCACAGTCAATTTCATTCATCAGAATGCCCAAAAATAGTGGCAGTTCTCCTTTAACTTTACTAAATTTTCATTTTTAAGTTATTTCATCAAACACAAGCTTAGGTTTGTTGTTTAGAATATTTGTAAAGCTAAAAAACAAACATGAATAACACCCGGAGCTTTATATGGAAAAACCCTTTATTCTAACGCTTTTCTACCCGTGAATCATTAACTATAATTTATAAAAAATCTTATTTTCAATCTTATCACAAACCTACTGCTATGGATAGACGAGATTTTTTAACTGCTCATACAGCAAAAAAAAGCAAATCCATTTCATTTGCTTCGACAGCACAGACATCAAGTGGTTTAAACCCTTACACCGGTGTTTGGACAACAAATGAAGTTATCCATCTCTTAAAACGAACGATGTTTGGCGCCAAAAAAGCCGATGTGGATTTCTTTAGCGCAATGACTGTTACCCAGGCAGTAAATTATTTGTTGAATGTAACTACGGCACAAACTCAGCCTACACCTCCTTTAAAAAATTATGCGAACTCTGTCACCGTTACCGATTTAGATACCAATGTTGCCCAGGGACAGACATGGGTAAATACCAATACGGCTGATGGAACAGTTAACGCCAATAGATTATACTCTTTTAAAAATTGGTGGTTAGGGCAGATGATCAATCAGGAGAGAAATATTTTAGAAAAACTAACCCTTTTTTGGAGCAATCATTTTTCAACAGAAACAAATACCGTTTCAGATGCGATATGGTCTTATCAAACCAATGCCGTCATTCGTGCAAATGCCTTAGGCAATTTTAAAACTTTTGTAAAGGCAATTACCTTAGATGTCGGTATGCTAAGATACCTCAATGGCTACGCCAATTATGCCGCAGCGCCAGACGAAAATTATGGCAGGGAGTTGCAGGAATTGTTTACAGTTGGCAAAGGAGCCAATAACGCAACACCTCCTTATGCCGAAACCGATGTAAAAGCAGCAGCAAGATTGCTAACCGGGTGGCAAATAAACAGCACCACCAACACTTCTTACTTTACAGCTTCAAGGCACGATACCACAAGCAAACAGTTTTCTTCTTTTTATAATAATACCTTAATTGCAGGAAGAACCGGTGCCACCGCAGGCGACCTGGAACTGAATGATTTGCTTACCATGATTTTTGCTACCAATGATATAGCCATGAATATTTGCCGAAAACTCTATCGTTGGTTTGTTTATTATACCATTGATGCGACTACTGAGGCAAATGTAATTACCCCTCTGGCACAGGTTTTTATAAGCAGCAATTTCGATATTAAAACTGTTTTATCTACGTTGTTTAAAAGCGAACATTTCTTTGATGTTCAAAACCAGGGCTGTATCATCAAAAGCCCCATCGATAATATAGTGAGTGTATGTCGGGAATTCAATGTGCAATTTCCCGTAGCCACCGACTATGTAGGCAATTATAATTGTTTTCAATCTCTAAACACCCTTGCAATTGCTCAGAATCAAAATATTGGCGATCCACCCAATGTTGCAGGTTGGCCGCCTTATTATCAGGAACCCCAATACCACGAAATTTGGATCAACTCCGATACTTTTCCTAAGCGCAATCAATTTACCGATCAGATGTTGGGTAATGGCTATACCAGAAATAGTGCAAATATTAAAATTGATGTGATTGCCTTTGCAAAAACATTGCCCAACCCCGGAGATCCTAATTTCCTGATTAGCGATTCTATTAAATATTTGTTGAGATTACCATTGATACAATCGAGCATGGATCAACTTAAAAAAGATATTATTTTAAGTGGCCAAATAACCGATTCGTATTGGACAACTGCCTGGCAAACTTATCTTGCTAACCCTGCTGATACTACCAATGCAAATATTGTGAAAACCAGATTAACGAGTTTGTATCAATATTTATTAAAATTACCCGAATTTCAATTGTCTTAATCTCTCAAAAAAACAGATCAATGAAAAGAAGAGATTTCCTGAGAAATACAGCAATAGCAACAATTTTACCAACCGTTATCAATGGGTTTTCTGTAAAAGCATTTGCAGCTTCCTCTCCATTAATGCAGTTGCTTGGACAAGCAGCTTTGACCGATCATGTATTGGTAATCGTGCAACTAAGCGGTGGAAACGATGGGCTAAACACAGTAATACCGATTGACGTCTATACCGATTATTACAATGCAAGGACAAATATTGCTATTCCTCAAAATAAAATTTTAGGTCTAACCGGTACAACCGGACTTCATCCTGCTATGACAGGAATGAAGGCTTTGTTTGATGATGGCAAATTAGGTGTGGTGCAGGCTGTAGGTTATCCCAACCCTAGCTTTTCGCATTTTAGAGCAACCGATATCTGGATGAGCGCATCGGATAGCAATCAGGTTTTAACAAGTGGCTGGGGTGGCAGGTATTTAAATTATGAATATCCAAATTTTCCAGTTGGTTATCCCAACAGTCAAATGACAGATCCTTTAGGGATTCAAATTGGCTCCACAACATCATTGGTTTTTCAGGGTCCTGCCGTTAGTACGGGTATGAGCATCAGCAATCCAACTAGTTTTTATAATTTATTAAACGGCGTTGAAGACCCTGCGCCTAATACACAAGCGGGTAAAGAATTATCGTATGTACGTTTAATTGCAAAACAAACTTCGCAATATGCAACTGTTGTTACAAATGCAGCCGCTAAAGTAACACAGCAAGCGGTGTACCCTACCAATAATTCTCTTGCCGACCAGTTGAAAATTGTTGCAAGGTTGGTAAAAGGTGGCCTTAAGACAAAATTGTACATGGTAAACTATGGCAGCTTTGATACACACGTTGCACAAACAAATACCAGCGATACTACTACCGGCACACATGCCAATTTATTAAAGAATGTGAGCGATGCCATAAAGGCTTTTCAGGATGACTTGAAATTTTTAGGGGTCGAGGAAAGAGTTGTGGGCATGACGTTTAGTGAATTCGGAAGACGCATAAAAAGCAATAGCAGCGTTGGTACCGATCATGGCGCAGCCGCCCCCTTGTTTTTATTTGGTACGAATGTAATACCCGCTGTTTTAGGCAATAGCCCTACAATACCCACCAGTGCTACGGTCAATGATAACATTCCCATGCAGTACGATTTTAGAAGTGTTTATGCTTCATTGTTAGAAAATTGGCTTTGTGTGAAGAATGCCGATTTGCAACAAATATTGCTGCAAAATTTTCAAAGTCTGAATATTGTCAATGGTTCCGGATGTAAAATTGTAAATCCCAGCACTTCGGGTAATAGTTATTTAGATATTTGGGGCAATCCCTTTACTACCACTACACGTCTTGTCTACAAAACAGATGGCGGGCATGTATTGATACAAATATTCGATACCATGGGTAGATTAATAAATATACCCGTAGATGCAGATCTGGCTGCCGGTACATATAGTGTTGTATTTGAAGGCAGTGCCTTACACACTGGCATCTATTATGCCCGATTACAAAACGGTGCAACACAACAGGTAAAGGCGATGATAAAAGTGAAGTGATTAAGGGGGAAGAGTCCCCGATAACGCTCCTACAATTAAGATTCAACCCATATGTAACCACCGGGTGGCCTGATGCTGATCCGTACTTTATCCGTTGCATTAATCGGATAAAGTACGGGAGAGCCTTAGGAGAGGTTTAGGCTGCCTTTAGGTTGAATGAGAGTCATACTACAGTTGTATGACTGTTGTTGGTAAAGATTGGATTGGAGAGATCCTCGGGTTATGGGTATGATCAGTTTGTTATTTTACCGGACGGTCTTTCCAGGAGACGGTTGATAACAGGCCGCCAAAGAGGGTAAAGACTACATAAAAAGGCATCAGGACCTGAACGGGGAGATAATAGGCCAGCAGTCTCTTTTGATTCATGAAAGAGGAAACAGAAGTCAGTAGGGGCAAATCTATGATCAGCTTGGAGACAAGCATCAACAAAAAGGGCTGCCATTGACCCGAAAGTAGTCCAAACGCTAACCCTATCAGCATCCCAAGGTTAAGCAACATCACCGAGAAAGCAGTCAATAAAACGCCGAAATCGGTGTATCCGGGACTCTTCGACGTCCAACGCATTCTTTGTTTCAGGAAAGATCGTAAATCGGGTTGTGCCGGCGTGGTGACGATGGCTGCCCGGTCTTTTAGGAATGTGACGGCCCCTGATCCAAATCGTTTATTGATTTTAAGCATCAGAAAAACATCATCGCCCGAAGCATATTGGTCGTTTCCTTTGAACCCACCGACGGCTTCAAAGGCTGACTTCTCATAACAAAAGTTGGCGCCATTGCACATGACGGGCATCCTGGCGCTTATGCTTCCTGCTCCCGAACCAATCAGGCTCATGAACTCCAACCCTTGCATTGAGGCAAAGATGCCTTTTCCGATCATTTTAACGGGCCCCGAAACAGATCGTGCTCCTGACTTTTCATAGGCAGCTGCAAAGGCGCTGATCCAACCCGAAGACAGGTGGCAGTCGGCATCAGTGACCAATATCAGTTTCCCGATGGCGACATTAATTCCCTGTGTGATAGCATTTTTCTTACCCTCTCCGGTTGCCTGCAGCAAACGGATGGATAATCCGGGATGTAAAGTTATAAATGCCTCAACCTGCCTTGTTGTAGAATCTGTGGAATGATCATTCACCAGGATTACTTCGAAGAGATGCAATGGATAGTTCTGTCCGGCGATGGCTTCCAGACAGCGGGTAATTGCATGTTCTTCGTTTCGGGCTGCAATGATCAGAGAAAATGAAGTTGAGAATGAAGCGTCTGGATCGGGTGGAGAGGCTTTATCGAGAGAAAACCATCCAAATGTAAACCGCATGATCAGTTGCACATAGAGAAATGCAGCTACCGCGGCAAATATCATTACCGGCTCATTATTCATCGTTCGCGTCGGAATTGTGTTTTCCAAAAAAGCGAAGGTGGAAGACAAAGAATGTCCCAAGGAGTGCAGGCAGCGCAATGTTGACCAGCCAGATGCAGGTTGAAGCCGCAAAAACCCTGAGTTGTAAATCGCCAACGCCAACAAAATGTCCGGCCATGAAAACGCCAATGAAGAAAACGGATACCGATCCACGTACACCCAACTCAGACAATGCTATCGTGGGTATGGAGGTTGTAACCAGATAAATGACAGGGATCAACATCAGCGCTTCTCCCAAAGACATGGGGACATCAAAGGCGCGCAGGAAGAGGTAAAACTGGGTGGAAAAGACCATGTATCGCAACAGGCTCAAACAAAACACTTTAACGAGTTCAGAGGTCTTGTAGGCCGAGAAGATTTCGATATAGTGATTCCAGTGCTTCCATTCGGGACGGAAGATGCGTTTTGCAAGGGTGGAGATAAAAGAGATATTGAGATATAAACCCAGAAAGATGATGTTTGCCAGGAAACCCATGATATACACCACACCCATCAATAGTTCGGAAGGGGTATCGGGTGCCGTATAATAAAACGGCAGAAAGAAGGCAAGACCAAGACTTCCCACTACGATGGTCACCAACAACTGACTGATAGAACCTACTACCGTCATGAAGATTCCTTCAATGGGCTCGGTCTTGTTGAGGAAAAAGATGCGTCCCAGGAATTCACCCACCCGATTGGGTGTAAAAATACTCACACTCAATCCTGTAAAGACGGCTTTAAATGAGGTAAATGTGGAGACCCGTTCCTTGAGTGAGATCAGAAACTGCCATTTCTTGGCTTCGATAAAGAGGTTCGCCAACATCAAAACAGCTGCAGAAATAAAAAATGGAAGGAACCTGTTGTTTTCCATCATGCCATCCAACAGTCCCAGTGTGACATGTATATCGTGCTTGTGAAAAACCTGATAATAGATATAGCCATAGACTACCACAACAATGGCAATCCTGATCAGAATGTTGCTGGTTTTATTTAACTTTGGCAATAATTTTACGTGACTCTTTTCCAAAAAAACTTTTTTATTTTGACCACTGAACGAATTATTCTTGGGATTGACCCCGGAACCACCATCATGGGATATGGATTAATCCATCAGAAAGGTAACGGAATCAACCTGATATGTCTTGATGTGTTGAAATTGGATAAACTCGATAATCAACCATTAAAACTAAAGAAAATTTTTGAAACTACACTAAGATTAATTGATACCTATAAACCGGACGAACTGGCCATTGAGGCTCCCTTCTTCGGGAAGAATGTACAGAGTATGCTCAAGCTGGGAAGAGCCCAGGGGGTTGCCATTGCTGCTGCGCTCTATCGCGACATCCCTATCTTTGAATATCTGCCCAGAAAGGTGAAACAATCGATCACCGGTAATGGGGCAGCTTCGAAAGAACAGGTTTCGGCCATGCTGATGCGTTTATTGAAAATAGAGGAAGTGCCAAAGTATTTTGATGCTACCGATGGATTGGCTGTCGCCGTCTGTCATTTTTTCCAAAATGATACCGGTGTGTCGGATACCAAGCTTTCCGGTTGGTCTGCCTTCCTGGCCAAAAACCCCAAAAGGGAGATCAAGAAGTAGTATAATTGAGTAGGGACAGGTCGCGACCTGTCCTCTTCAAAACAAAGGGGATGTCTAAAAAGCCACTCCGGTCGTTGAGCCTGTCGAAACGACCTTTGAAAACCAGGTATTTGTCACTTCGACAAGCTCAGTGACCGTGCTTTTTAGACAGCCTCTCTTCAAAACAAAGGACAGGTCGCGACCTGTCCCTACACCAACATTACTTACATCATTTTCTGATACACCTGCCACCAACGGTCGGGAACCTCGTCATTGCAGGCGGTATGGTAATCTGAAAAAGAACAGGGTACGATATAATGCCGTTCATATTTCTCCCTGATATTCTCAGGACAATTTACCTCCATCCACCAACGCTCACTCTTCTTGCTCTTGTAAAAAATGATGGGTTGTTCGTTCTCCTTGACCGAGACATGGTATTTGAAAAAATCATCGATGATCTTTCCGGGAAACTCATTCGTACGGCTGGCAAAACCATCTATAAAATACCAGATCATATGTGCAGTGAGATGGGCAGTCTGTCCGCAACGATCATAGGTGGGATTGGTTTCGAAGAATCCGATAGAGGATAATTTATCGCTGAAACCGGCATAACGGGCCATCTGACATGCCTCTTCACCATAAAAACCATTTGGTGAGGCATTCAGGTTACCCGGAGCATCCGACATCCTGACCGAAGAAATATCCAGTGTTACCATATCGGCATTCCGAATCAGGGGTTCTACATCTTCCATGGCGGATTGGGCCAAACCCAACCGAACCGTATCGAAAAACAATTTACGCATCAGCGAGATGGCATTCTGGTCTACAAAATAGGTCTGGTATCCGATATTGGTATAGTTAAAAAGAAAGTTGGGCTTGGTAAGGATGATCTTGCTCAGATAAGAACGGGCATTGATTTCGGTCTCTTCTTCGCCCAGATCGAAGGAGTTGTCGATGGCGGTGATGTTGACGATCTGCGCCATGGCTTCATAGGCCTTGTACATGGCGTAGGAGAGATCCTGGCTGCCACCGATGATGACAGGCACGATGTTGTTTCGCAACAGTTCTTCCATGGAGGCTGTGAGGGCATAATAGGTATCCTTGATGGTGTGACCTTTTTTGATATTCCCTAAATCGGCAATGCGGCATTTCCAGGGACCGGTGTACAACTGGTACAGGTATTTGCGGATTTCATCTGGGGCATCACCACAGCCTGAATTGTTGATGGCGCCTCGTTCTTCGGTCACACCAATCAGTGCAATCTGAATGCCTTCCAGATCCGGAAAATCGCTTCCTTCTGAATAGATTTCAAAGGTATTACTCAGAAATTGTTTGTTTACCGGGATCTCTGACTGACTGACCGGTTCAAAAAAAAGTGATATTTCCATGCTTTCAGCTTTAAACAGTGGTGTTGAAATGCGTTGTTTTTGTTGCAGTTATGTGAAGTAGGGACAGGTCGCGACCTGTCCTCAATTCAGAATGGGGATGTCCAAAAAGTCGCTCCGGTCGTTGAGCCTGTCGAAACGACCTTTGAAAACCTTGTATTTGTCACTTCGACAAGCTCAGTGACCCACCTTTTTAGACAGCCCCCAACATGGGCAAACAGGTTTAAGTTTCATTTCCATTTATTGTATATTAAAAAGTTTAGCTCCGATATTATACAACATAATTTTTATTACTTACTTCCACGTCTGAATGGTTTCTTTGCAGGAGAAGCCGGGGCCTCTTTGATGATCTGCTGGCAATCTGCATAGGTCAAAGTCAGCGGATCTTTGCCCTTGGGGATTTTGTAATTATTCTTTCCCTGAGCAATATACGGCCCCCAACGACCATTGAGTACTTTTAATTCGACATCCTCGGCAAACTCCATAATGAGTTTCTGAGAATCCTTCACCCGTTTCTCCTCAATGAGTTCGATGGCGCGTTCGGGTGTTATCGTTGCCGGATCATCGGTTTTGGTCAGAGAATAAAATGCCTTGTTGTGACTGACATACGGACCAAAACGACCAATGGCGACCATCATATCTGCATCTTCAAACTGGCCGATATTCCTTGGAAACTTAAACAACTCCAGGGCGTCTTCCAGTGAAATCGTATCCATGCTCTGCGTTTTCTTCAGGCTGGCAAAACGAGGCTTATCTTCATTCTCAGCCGTCTCGCCAATCTGAACCATGGGTCCGAAACGACCTAAACGAACGATGACATTCTTCTTGCTGACCGGGTCAACGCCAAGGGCTCTTTCTCCTTTTACCTTATCCGATGATTTCATGGTCTCTTCGACCTGAAGATGAAATGGACCATAGAACTCACGGATCACATCGTTCCAGATTTTCATCCCCTGTGCGATCTCATCAAATTCCTTTTCAACATCGGCTGTGAAGTTATACTCGAGGATATTGCCAAAGTTTAAAACCAAGAACTTATTCACCAACGATCCAATATCGGTAGGGAATAGTTTCGATTTTTCGAAACCGGTCTTTTCAGACTTCACCTCTTCCTTGATCTTATCGTGCTTCAATGTAATGAGATTGTACGGACGGGTGATGCCGTCACGATCTTCTTTCACTACATATTCGCGTTTCTGGATGGTTGAAATGGTGGGGACATACGTAGAAGGACGACCTATTCCCAACTCTTCAAGTTTCTTCACCAGACTGGCTTCTGTATAACGGGGAGGTTGTTGTGTGAAACGCTCATCGGCAACCATTTGTATCAAACCCAGCTCCTGACCAACAGTGATCGGAGGAAGTACATTCTCTTCTTTCTCTGAAGGTTCGTCATCGGTAGATTCGAGATATACCTTGAGGAATCCTTCGAATTTGATGATCTCTCCTTTGGCAATCAGCTTCTCGGGAGTAGTCGATATATTGATGGTGACATTTGTCTTTTCGAGAATGGCATCTGCCATTTGTGAAGCAACGGTACGTTTCCAGATCAGATCATACAGTTTCTGTTGTGAACTGTCGCCATGGATAGAAGACTGATTGAGATAGGTGGGACGGATGGCCTCATGCGCTTCCTGTGCACCCTTCGACTTGGTCGCATAATGGCGGATTTTAACATATTCGGCTCCAAACAATGTCGTAATTTCTTTCTTTGCCATCCCCAATGCCATGTCGGATAGGTTGGTAGAGTCGGTACGCATGTAGGTGATCTTCCCATCTTCGTAAAGCTGTTGGGCAACCAGCATGGTCTTGGCTACTGAGAAACCTAACTTACGACTGGCCTCCTGTTGAAGGGTCGAAGTTGTAAACGGTGCTGCTGGTGACTTCTTCCCGGGGGTAGTTTCAATATCTGCAATGGTAAACTTTGCCCCGATACATTTCGTTAAAAATTTCAGAGCATCGGCTTTGGTAGTGAAACGTTTCGGAAGCTCGGCAGTCAGAATAGCCACACGTTCTGCGGTACTCACTTCGAAACGGGCTGTCACACGATAGGCGGCAGTGCTTTTAAAGTTTCGGATATCTTCTTCGCGTTCAACAATCAATCTGACGGCTACACTCTGAACTCGACCGGCAGAAAGTGAGGGTTTCACTTTTCTCCACAGTATCGGTGAGAGTTCGAAACCTACCAGACGATCCAACACCCGTCGGGCTTGTTGTGCATTGACCAGATTATAGTCTATCTCACGAGGGGTCTCTATCGCATGAAGAATGGCCGGTTTGGTGATCTCATGAAAAACAATGCGCTTCACCTTCTTCATATCCAATCCAAGAGATTCGACAAGGTGCCACGATATGGCTTCTCCTTCACGGTCCTCGTCGGACGCTAACCAGACTGTTTCAGCCTCCTTCGCAAGTTTCTTTAATTCTTTGACAACTTTAATCTTGTCGGGGCTGATTTCATATACAGGCATAAAATTATTCTCCACTTCTATGCCCAATTCCTTTTTAGCCAGGTCACGCACATGGCCGAAACTACTCTTCACTAAATAATCTGTTCCAAGAAATCCTTCGATGGTCTTGGCTTTGGCTGGTGATTCAACGATAACAAGATTCTTTGCCATAAATAGTTAATCTATAATAAACACTTTGAAAGTTTTGCAAAAGTAAAACAATAATTTGATTCACAACGGAGCTCCTTTTGTAAATGATGTTAACAAATCCATGGCTTGCGTGTTCATTTTGTTTAATTTGTGTAATTTTGCACTCGAATTCCAAATGAGGTTGATCCCTGAGGGATTCATTGTTACACACTTAATTTCGAACGAACGTGCCCAAGAAAAAATTATATATAGAGACTTACGGATGCCAAATGAATATTTCGGACAGTGAAATTGTTGGCTCCATCATGGCAGATGCCAACTATGAAGCGACTGAAAACATCAAGGAAGCCGATGTCATTTTCGTCAATACCTGTTCTATCCGTGACAATGCTGAACAGCGTGTCAGAGCCAGATTGCGTGAGTTTAAGTCACTGAAGAAGAAGAAGCCTGAGCTGGTTATCGGGTTGCTGGGTTGTATGGCTGAGCGGTTGAAAGACAAACTGCTCGTGGAAGAACCCCACGTTACGGTTATTGCCGGCCCCGATGCTTATCGTGATCTGCCCAAACTGATGGCCGATGTGGAAAGTGGACAGAAAGCAGTCAATATATTGCTCTCTTCATCTGAAACATATGAAGACATTGAGCCCATCCGGCTTGATCACAATGGTGTTTCTGCTTTTATCTCCATCATGCGGGGTTGTGAAAATTATTGTTCCTATTGCGTAGTGCCTTATACCCGTGGAAAAGAACGGAGCCGAAATCCACAGACTATCATTGAAGAAGCAGCTGATTTGTTTGCAAAAGGATATCGTGAAGTGACGCTTCTGGGTCAGAATGTCAATTCCTATAGTTGGGAAACAGAGGCAGATGTCTTCAATTTTGCCGGTCTCATTGAAAAAGTGGCACAGATCGATCCGTTGTTGCGGGTTCGCTTTGCCACCTCGCATCCGAAAGATCTCTCCGATGAATTGATAGATATGATTGCACGCTATCCCAATATATGTAAGGCAATCCATCTTCCTGTTCAAAGTGGCTCGACGCGTATGCTGGCTAAAATGAATCGCAAGTATGACCGGAGCTGGTACATGGGTCGCATCGAAGCGATCAAAAGCCGGATTCCTGATTGTACTATCTCTACCGATATCATCGCAGGTTTCTGTACAGAGACCGAAGAGGACCACCAGGAGACCATGAGCCTGATGAAAGAGGTGGGATTCGACCTGGCCTATATGTTTAAATATTCTGAACGTCCCGATACGGCTGCTGCCAAACGTTTTCCGGATGATGTACCCGAAGAGGTTAAAGGTAGACGCCTGCAGGAGATCATCGACTTGCAACATCTATTGTCACATGAAAGCAATCGCCGGGATGTAGGTCTGAGTTTTGAAGTGTTGGTTGAGGGTTTTAGCAAACGATCCAATAAGTTTCTGTTTGGACGGACCAGCCAGAATAAGGTAGCGGTGTTTGAGGCACATGATTATAAACCCGGCGACTATGTCAGGGTTATGGTCACTGACTGTACTCCGGCTACTTTGATTTCAAAAGTTGTTGAAGATATTCCGGTTTCTAAATAAGCTGTTTGTCTGTTTTTATTCTGAAAGCTGCTGTTTTAGATACGCAAAATGCCTTTGGACGAACCGTATTTCACTGTATGAGATGCTTTCATCTAAGGCCTCTTTTGCCTGTCCGATTCCGGACACAGGGTTGGAAAGATAATATTCTGAAATCAGATCAATTTTTTCTGGTGATACAATTTCCTGAATTCCAATCTCTCCCGATTCAATATATTTTCCAAGATGCGTTTCGATGGTCGAAACCGTCATTCCTCTCTCTTTTGCAATCTCTTCAATTAGGTGTCCGTTTTTGAACAGTTCGAGACTTATCAGCTTAGAATCGACCTTTTCTTTCTTCTCTTTAACTTTGGGTTTAGAAGACCTCTTTTTCGGTTCAAAACTATTGTCATTAGGGTCAGTTGTATACAGAAAGGTAGGTTCATTGACTTCGTTTTCTTCATCAAGAAGATGGCTTTCCTTGTAATCTTTAATGATTGCCAGTATTTCATCCCCAATCTTGTTTGCCATTAACTTCCCAACTCCTTTTATATTTTGTAATTCCTTTATAGTCTCAGGTTGAAAGACCACCAATTGCAAGAGAACTTTCTGATGCATTATTACAAAAGCCGGCACATTGTTTTCCTTTGCCTTATTGGTTCTCCATCCTTTCAATTCTGCAAATAATATAGGATGGGGGATAACATCCGAAGTAAGCTCAACCGATATCTTTTGATCACGCCTCGTTTCCGGTTTATCAATAGCCGCCTTTGCCCTGGCGTTGAGATAGTTCATGACACTGAAACCCTCTTTACTAGCCATTAAACAAGCTATTTTGATATGGGTATCCACGAGTAATTTCTCCAGCGCATCATTTACAGATTTACGGACAACTTTATTGTCGGTCTCAAGCGGGGTCTTCTGCAACACGTTATAAATAATGGTGGTGGTTTTATCCAGGAAATAAACACACCCTTTTCTTATCCTTTCCTGCAATGCTTCGTTTTCTTCAATATTGGGGTGTTTGGACACCAATTCATTGATCTGATTCCCGAACTGAGTGGAAACTTTCAGTAATTCAGCTTTTAAAGCATCATCCAACTTGTAGAAGGTTTCCCGAAAGCTATCCAGAAGACTGGCTTTGTGTTCACTCAACATCTTGATCAGGAATTGCACTCTCCTGCCCAAAGAGGTAAAATCAAATAGTTCTAAAATAAGCTTATGGTGAAATGCCTGTTTAGAAGCCTCAAGTGTAGTCTCGTCTGGTTGATTTTTTTCAGCTTCATGAGAAAACAGAGATACCGTATTATCCAGTTTTATAGAATTGCCGGATATGGGTGAATTCAAAACGATCCCCTGGAGAGTCTTGCAACGACTCAGTGCCACATATACCTGTCCATGAGCGAAGGCTGCGTTGGCATCGATAATTGCCTTTTCAAAAGTGAGTCCCTGGCTCTTGTGGATGGTAATGGCCCAGGCTAGTTTCAAGGGGTATTGTGTAAATGTCCCAATCGTATTCTCTTTGATCTCTTTGGTTGTCTCATCGATGGAGTACTTTGTATTGTTCCATTCGAGAGGTTCAACAGAGATAGGGTAATCTTTATCGGGACATTGCACCAGTATTGTCTCATCTTCAAAACCCACGATCTGACCGATCTTCCCATTGTAAAACTGCTTCTCATGGGAGACATCGTTTTTAATAAACATCACCTGGGCACCTATTTTCAGAATCAGATCATTTTCTGTCGGAAAGCTGAGCTCAGGAAAGTCACCGGTAATGGTGGCAGAGAAGCTATGGATTTTCCCAGGGAGTTTTTCCAGTTTTGTTTCGTTGATGCGTTGTGCCTGTGCGACATGTGAAGTCAAAGTGATGTATCCGTCATCTGAGTCATTGGCAAAGCCGGGAATGTATCTCTTGTTTAATTGAGTGAGTGTTTCGGCATCTATTTGGTTGTCACGTACCTTGTTCAGTAATCCGATGAAGGCATCGTCGCTTTGTCGGTAGATGTGTTTTAATTCAATAGGAATGTGACTAGTTTGTTGCAAGGCCCTGCTTCCAAAGAAAAACATCGTGGAGTAATAAGTACGCAGTAATTCCCATTCATCTCCTTTCACTACCGGTGGGAGTTGTTGAAGATCACCAATCATCAGGAGTTGAACACCTCCGAATGGCTTGTTCCGGTTTTTGTACCTCCGCAACACTTCATCAATGGCGTCTAACACATCGGCTCTGACCATACTGATTTCATCGATGATCAACAGATCCAGGCTTCGGATGATATTGATTTTATCCCGACTGAATTTATTGGCTGCTGCCTGATTATAGGCATCTTGCCTGTATTCTGCTGCTGTTTTGTTGTTTTGATCAACGGGAATATAAGGTCCAAAGGGCAACTGAAAAAAGGAATGAATGGTGACGCCCCCTGCATTAATGGCTGCAACACCGGTCGGGGCAACAACAATCATCCGTTTGTTGAGCTTTCCCTTGAGGTTTAACAAAAAAGTCGTTTTTCCGGTCCCGGCCTTTCCGGTGAGGAATATATTCTGATCGGTATACTGAACGAAATCGTAGGCAAGTTGTAATTGTGAATTGTTAAAGGGTTCCATGATAGGATTTCAATTTGCAGAAAGGTTCAGTAAATATAATACATTTGAAACTCTAATTAGAAATAAAACGCAATGGGAATAGAAGCAAAGCGGTTAATGCGTTATATTCTTTTAAAGATTATCCCTCGTTCATTAATAAGATCATTTATCTTTGTCAATTATTATGAAGATATTCAAGTAAAAATTGAACCTGATTCCAGGATAGAATCATAAAACAATGATCGGATAAATCTTTGATGTTTATATTTATCCTTATTTGCAGCATATGACAATAAGAGAACTTGAACAGGTAACGATTACAGCCTTGAAAGAAGGAAGTGTTGAAGCAATTAATTTGTGTTTCGACCTGTATTATGCTGCCTTATGCTCTTCTGCAAATTATTATGTAAAACAACCTACGGTTGCTGAAGAAATTGTTCAGGGAGTGTTTGTTGACTTCTGGATTAATCGTGATAAGATCCCGGAGCATTCATCTGTGAAAGGTTATTTAATGTTATCGGTTAAACACGATTGCCTGGATTATCTTAAGCACAAGAAAATTGAAGAACAGTATATAGATCATTTCAAAGATGAGATGATGGATTCTTATGAGGATATCTTTGATGATCTCATCAATAAAGACCTGCAAAAAGCATTAAATGATGCCATCAATAAACTTCCAAAGCAGTGTAAAGATATCTTTCTGATGAGCCGGTTTAAATATATGTCGTACAAAGAAATAGCCACTACCTTATCGCTTTCGGTAAAGACTGTCGAAAATCAAATGGGGAAAGCTTTAAAAATTGTCAGAGCCGAATTAGAAGCTTTTCTGTAGCTCTCTTCCATTTCAATTTAATATTACTGTATCTCCGGTATTCCTCATGGTTTTGCTTTGAACAGCATTTCTATTTGTGCGTTCTGATAAGCAATGGACATCTCTCATTTCCCATTCATTCCATTACTTGAAAAATATTTTTAACTTTTTTTTAGACTATCGTAGGGGTTGTCGGTTTCTGAATCGCTCTTAGACTAAACGGTGATAAAAAGATGATTTGATATCATTGTTTTTACACCAAAATCATACGACGATGGAAGAAGAGCTGAAAGATATAGATATAATATTATTGTCAAAGTATTTGAATCAGGAAACAGATGCTGAAGAAACTTTACAGGTAACACATTGGGCTGATGCTTCTAAAGAGCACAAGGCAATATTAGAAAAGTTGCAAAAAGCCTGGAATATTGCAACTACAGGTGCCGGGATGCAAGAATGGGATGTCCAAAAATCTAAAGAGCAATTCCTTTTAAAACTGGTTCAATATGAATCGACCAAATCAATCCAAAGCAAAGATTCCTTTCAAATAAATTGGAGAACTACCTTGAGAGTAATTGGTTATGCCGCAGTTATTTTACTGTTGATAGGATTGCCTTCATTATTTGTATTTCAACACTTTTTCAAAGGGGCTAATGAGCTTTCTGCTGATAAATCTTTTACAGTAATATCTGCACCCAAAGGCTCTAAAAGTGAAATGGTGTTGGCCGATGGAAGTAAAGTATGGTTAAATGCTGGAAGTAGTATAAAATACGGAGCCAACTTTAACAAAAAAGATCGCGAAGTAATCCTGGATGGAGAAGCATATTTTGACATTGCAAAAAACAAAGCCAAACCCTTTTTGGTACATACCAGCAAGATAACATTGCGTGTTTTAGGAACTGCCTTTAATGTGAAATCATACAAAGATGAGAATACGGTAGAAACAACATTGATAAGAGGAGCCGTAAATGTTGAAAAGAGTGAAAAGGACGGGTCAACATCAAACTATTCCCTGAAACCAAATCAAAAGGCAATCTTTTATAAAGCAAAAGATGAAATAAAATTCTATGATTTAACAGATAAAACTGTCTCCAAGACAACAGGTGAGAAGACACCACTCGTTAAAGAAGACTCCAAAACAGAAGATAAAACTGTACCAGTAAGCACATTGGTTGAACAGGAAATTTCCTGGAAAGATGGCTATTTCTTAGTTTCTGATGAATCGCTCGAAAGCATTATGGTTAAAGTTGAGCGTAGATTCGACATACAAATTACATTTAAGAACGAAGAGATCAAGAACCTGCGTTACAGCGGCAAAATAAAAGAGACTACCCCGGAACAGATTCTGGAGGCACTGAAAATTACGTCGCCAATAGAATATGAAATGAAAGGAAAACAGGTAGTAATATGGGAAAACTTAAGCAGAAAAAATAAATTCAGGAAAAAATAAAAAAAATCAGATAACAAAGCCTATGTGAAAGGAATACATCAAAAAAAACGAAGCGGAAAATACTCCAATATCTCCCGCCTCTAATCTTAAGTCATTCGTTATCAGTGTAGCAATGCAGCACTTTGTATTTAACTTAAAACCTAAAACAAAATTATGGAAAATTGTTTTTACTTCCACCGTTCCTTAAATCTTTATAAAAGGATACAAATTTTCAGAGTCATGAAAATAGGCCTTATTTTATTGTTAGTAAGCATGGGTACCATTTATGGTTCCGTATACTCCCAGAAACGGGAGATCACTCTCAATGCAACAAACATTTCGATAAAAGATGTGATAAAGCAGATTGAGAAACAGTCTGATTATACCTTCTTTTATAATGAAGACTATATTGATTTATCTCAGGTAGTCTCGCTCACAGCGAATAAAAAGGATATAGAAGTTGTCCTGAATTCATTGTGCTCAATTGCAAAATTGAACTGCAAGTTCATGGAGAATAACCTTGTGGTTATTACTTCAGAGTCGCAACAAAAGCCAGTAAAAATTACCGGAAAAGTTACGGATGAAACAGGTGCACCTATGACAGGTGTGAGCGTTTCTATAAAAGGCACGTCCAAAGCAGTGATCACCAATGAAAAAGGGTTCTATTCTATTTCTCTCAGTGAAAAAGAAAATGTACTGGTTTTCTCCTTCATTGGAATGAAGAGACAAGAGATAGCTCTTGGTGGACGAAGCGTTATTGATGTTGTCCTGGAAGCTG
>TBL_comb47_HYPODRAFT_10002440_pt1 | contig 22973 bp, 17 predicted proteins | sample TroBogypolimnion_40_FD_10682 | JGI IMG/M metagenome (IMG submission 10682)
AGGCGAAATGCTGGTGGTGGATGCACACCAAGCGCCGCGACGGCAACGGCGCGGGCGTCTTCACCGACCTGTCCGGCGGCCGCGCCGGCCCGCCGGTGCTCAATCCATACCCGCTGCATCCCTAGCCGAAAGAGACGCCCGGACCACGGTGGCGCGGGCATCACCCCCAACGCGTTGTGACCAACGCGCCAACGGGGGCGCGACGGCGCCTGGGCTCCCCGTAGGCGCATTCGTCAGAATGCGGGGGACGAGTCCCGCTTCCCCGGTGCCGCCACCATCCCCCCCAACGCGTTGTGACCAACGCGCCAACGGGGGCGCGACGGCGCCTGGGCTCCCCGTAGGCGCATTCGTCAGAATGCGGGGGACGAGTCCCGCTTCCCCGGTGTCGCCACCATCCCCCCCAACGCGTTGTGACCAACGCGCCTACGGAGGCGCGACGGCGCCTGGGCTCCCCGTAGGCGCATTCGTCAGAATGCGGGGGACGAGTCCCGCTTCCCCGGTGCCGCCACCATCCCCCCAACGCGTTGTGACCAACGCGCCTACGGAGGCGCGGCAACACTATCGCCCATTTTCCCCTGGGATCAGAATGTCTGAGTCTTTGCGCTTGCTCGCGCCCCCCGCCAGTGAACACTGCGCGGCGATGACCTACAATTTTGACACCCCCATTGCCCGCCGCGGCACCGGCTGCATCAAGTTTGACCGGCGCCCGGAACTCGATCCTTTCTGGGTGGCGGATATGGACTTTGCCTCGGCACCGGAAATCCTCGAGGCCCTACACCGGCGCGTCGATCACGGCGTGTTCGGCTATCCCCATCCCCATGCCGGCTTGAATGACGCGGTGCTCGAGTACCTGCGCACCCGGCGCAACGCCGCAGTGCCGCTGGAGCACATCGTACACCTCGGCGGCCTGGTGCCAGCCCTGTCGCTGGCCGCGCGGGCGTTTTGCGGACCCGGCGACGCGCTGATGACCTGCACCCCGGTCTATCCGCCGTTCCTCAACGTCCATCTCGATGCGCGGGTGGATCTGATCAGCGTCGATCATGCCTTCGAGCACGGCCGCTGGGGTTTCGACTGGGCCGCCATGGAACGCGCGGTGACCAAACAAACCCGGGTGTTTCTGCTATGCAATCCGCAAAACCCGCTGGGCCGGGTGTTCGACCTCGCGGAAATCGCGCGCCTCGCGGCATTCTGCGCCGCCCACGATTTGGTGCTGGTTTCCGACGAAATCCACTGCGACCTGGTCTTCGACGAAGCGGTCACCCCGCATGTCACCGCCCTGGGCCTGCCACCCGCCCTCGCCCAACGCACCATCACCCTGCTCTCCCCTAGCAAAACCTGGAACATCGCCGGCCTCGGCTATGCCTATGCCGTCATCCCCGACGACGCCTTGCGCCGACGCTTCGCCGCCACCCGCGGCCACACCCTGTCGGAAATCAACGCGCTGTCGTTCTACGCCGCCGAGGCCGCCTACCGCCATGGCGAAGCGTGGCGCCAGGAGCTGCTGGCCTATCTGAGAACCAACCGCGACACCTTGGTTGACTTCATCCGCAGCCAGTGCCCGAACCTGTCCGTCATCGCCGGGGACGCCACCTATCTGGCATGGCTCGATGCCCGCCGCCTCGGCGTGGAAAACCCCGCCGAGCATTTCGAGAAACGCGCCGGCCTGTTTCTATCAGACGGAAAATTCTTCGGCTGGCCCGGCTGGATCCGCTTCAATTTCGGCTGTCCCCAAGCCCGCATGCTCGAAGGCCTGGAGAAAATCCGCGCCGCTCAATAGGACTCCAAGGTGGGACGCCAAAAGGTCAGACAGCCTTAGAGGACCACTGAGGCCTGACATATAAAATGCCAGACATTATGTTGTTGACACCGGCTTGGCCTGCGCATCTCAGGTCCTGGGGACAAACTGCGCCCTCTCCACAGGGCGTGACGACTCTTGTCGTTAGGTGCGGACGCCGTTTTTTTCGGCTTCGCCGCCGCTTCCGGCTCACCACGGCTGGCGGCCGCGCAGGTACTCGGTGGCACTCATGCGCCGCGAACCCTCCGGCTGCACCTCCCGCAAGCGCAGCGCGCCGCTGCCACACCCGACCCTCAGTTGGCCATCCTCAATGGAGATTTCCCCGGGCTCCAACCCGCCTTCGCAAACCTCCACCGGCGGAAAAATCTTCAGGCGCTTGGCCTGCTCCGCCTCTCTAACAATGGTGAAGGTCCCCGGCCACGGGTCGTAGGCGCGGATGCGCCGGTCCAACGCCGCCGCCTCCAGTCCCCAATGGATTCTGCCGTGCTCCCGCTCCAATTTTGGCGCATAGGTGGCCAGTGTCGCGTCCTGCGGGCTGCGACTGGCGGTGCCTGCTGCCAGCCGCTTCAAGGTTTCCTCGAGCACCTCGGGTGCCAGCTCCGCCAGCCGATCATGCAATCGGCCGCCGGTTTCATCCGCGTCAATCCGGATGGCTTTGGCCAAGATCACATCCCCGGCATCCAGCTCGCGGATGACGTGCATGGCGCTCACCCCGGTTTCCCCATCGCCCGCTTCGATGGCCGCCTGGATGCATGAGGCACCCCGATGCCGCGGCAGCAGCGACGCATGCAGGTTGATGATGGCAGTGCGCGCGATCGCTAGAATGTTAGACCGGAGGATCTGCCCATAGGCCATCACCACGATGACGTCCGGCGCCATGGCCGCAAGCTGCGCGGCGATGTCGCCGATGACCGCGGGTTGCAACACCGCAACACCCGCCTTGAGCGCGTCCAACTTGAGGGTGGGCGGCTGCAACGTCTGATGGCGGCCCACCGGCTTGTCGGGTTGGGTCACCAACGCCAGCGGCCGCGGCCCCCTGTCTAACAAATTCCTGAAGGCTGGCAAGGCAATGTCACCAGTCGCTACGAACACCAGGCGCAGGGAAGCTGCTTCGTTCATGATCAGGTGCTGGGAAACGAGAAAAACACTAGCGCCGGGGCGATAAGGGCCAGGTCCGCGAGCACTCGCAGCGCTTCCAGGGAAAACCTCTCCCGCGTCCGGTTGATCACGTGCAGGAGCGCCGCACCCGTTAGAATCGCGTAGTAAAACGGTCGCGAGCTGTGCTGCTCGGCCTGCAAGGCGAAAAACAACGAGGCCGCCCCCAGCAACGCCAGCGGCAGGGTCAGCGACAGCTCATCGGTGGCTTGCACCTCGGGATCGGGATGGCGGCTGGCGTGCTCCCACAGGTCGATCGCGGAAATGTTGAGCATGCACAACACGGCAAACGCCATGAATTCGCGCGATGTCAACAAATCCCGGATGCCCCGGTCATACAAGTACACATGCGCCACCAAGGCCGTGCCAAAGGCAAAGGCGGCCCCGGCCACGATGTTTTTGGCATACGGAATCTCGTCGGCCCCTGGCGCCATGAAGGTGGCTATGGCAAAGAAACTGGCCACCAGAATCCCCTCGACGATCAGATAGGAGAAAATCGCCATCGGGCTCTGCATCAGCACCGTCACCAGCGCCGCAAGGGCGGCGAGGATCGCACCGCACACGAACTTGCGCCAGTGCTTGCGGTGAAACTCGTGGCGCGCCTGACACCGCGGCGAGTCGCCGTGCAAGGTCGCGTCTAACAAACGGTCCGCCACGTACAACACCCACACCCCCAGCGCCAGCAGCACGTAGCCGTGGGCCGGGTGGTAGCTCACGCCCCAGGTTCTGGCAAACATGGCCAGCCACACCACCGCCACCAGCGGGGCATCGAGGCTCAGCAGGTTCGGCAGCAGCCACCATGGCTTGCGGGGGTCGGACGTCACGCCGCAGACCATTCCCGACATCGCCGCCTAACGCAAGCGCGCAATGGATTTTTAACCGCTCGCGCCCACCTCATGCCATGATTCCCGCGGCCACCTCCCGCGCCACGCTCTCCCCGGCGAGCCGGCGCACCAGCGCCAGGCCGAAATCCACCGCGGTGCCCGCACCGCGCGACGTCAGGATCAAGCCGTCCTCCACCACCCGCTCATCGACCACCCCGGGCAGTTCGCCATGCACGCTGAAGTGGGCCGTGTAACGGTGCTTTTTCAACAATCCGGCTTCGTTTAAAATCAACGGTGCGGCGCAGATGGCCGCCACCGGTTTGCCCGCCGCATGAAACTCGCGCGCCAGCTTGGTGGCCCGCCCGTCGTCCAACAGGTCCATCACGCCGGGCCCGCCGGGCAGATAGAGCACGTCAAACGTTTCCGGCTCGAGTTCCTCAAAATCCTCGTCGGGCTCCAGCCGCATGCCCCCGCGCCCCTCCACCACGCCGCCATGCAGCGACGCCATGACCACCTCGATACCACCCCGCCGCATCAGATTGACCGGCGTGACCGCTTCGGTTTCCTCGAACCCATCGACCAACAGACACAGGACACGTTTTGCCATACCTGCGACGATGCCACATTCTGCGGCCACCGCGCAAGTCCAAAACCCCCACAAAGTGAAAAAATCCAGCGCCGGCTGCCATCCGCGCCAAGATCACGACAAAAGTGTCCGGAAATCACCGGTCTTGGGACGATCGTGTCAAAGAAAGCCACTGAGACCACTGCCTGCGGTTTGTGGCTTGAATGGTGAAGCGGGGCGAAGATGACCACAGAAGAAGAGGATTACACGGATTGAACACAGATCCGGGTGAAGCCATCCCTGAATTCCTCTTCATCTAATCCGTGCAATCTGTGGTTCTCTTCCCCCCGATCCATCCCAACCCTCCGATCTGCCTACCCCAAGCTTTTTTCTTCAATCCGTGCAATCCGTGCAATCCGTGTAATCCTGAAATCCGTGGTGGTCTTTGGCCGCCATGCCCCCAACGCTTGTCGGACTGAGCACGGTTGTTTTTGGCACAGCCGGGGCCGCGCTCAGCGCAAGCCCACCGCGCGACGCACTCGGGCCAGCACCTTGGCGGCCTCCTCGCGCGCCCGCACCGCACCCTGCGTGAGCACCTCGTCCACATACCCCGGATCGGCCGTGACCTCCGCCCGCCGCGCGCGCATCGGCGCGAAAAAGTCCCAATAGGCGTCGGCCAGGCGCTTCTTGAAATCGCCGTAACCCACCCCGCCGCGCTCGTGGTCGGCCACCATCACCGCATAGTCTGCCGGGCTCGCGAACAATTTGTAAAGTGCCAGAATCGTCGAGCCCGCCGTGGGCTTGGGTGCCTCCACCGGAGTCGAGTCGGTGACGATTTTCATGACCTGCTTCTTCAGCGGCTTCTCCTCGCCGAAAATCGGCAGGGTGTTGTGGTAGCTCTTGCTCATTTTCTGGCCGTCGAGGCCGATGACCGCCGCGTTGTCCTCGCGAATGATCGGGTCGGGCAGCACCACCGTGCCCTCGCCAAACGCCTCGTTGAGCTTCACCGCGATGTCGCGGGTCACCTCCAGGTGTTGCTTCTGGTCCTTGCCCACCGGCACCTGGTTGGAATCGTAGAGCAAAATGTCCGCCGCCATCAGCACCGGATAGGCAAACAGCCCGTGGGTCGCGGCGATCCCCTTGGCCACCTTGTCCTTGTAGGAATGGCACTTTTCCAACAAACTCACCGGGCACACCGTCGAGAGAATCCACGCCAGCTCGTTGACTTCCGGCACCGCGCTTTGGCGGAAAAACACCGCCCGCGCCGGATCCAGCCCGCAGGCCAGGAAATCAATCGCCAACTCCCGCACATTCTCCCTCAGCGCCGCCGGATCACGCATCGAGGTCATCGCATGATAATCGGCGATGAAATAGAACGCCTCGCCCGCATCTTGCAGCCGCACCGCGGGCTCCATCGCCCCGAAATAATTTCCGACGTGAAGTTTGCCGCTGGGTTGTAAACCGGTGAGAATGCGCATGCGCCGCAGCATGCCCCACCCCGCCCCGCCGTCAAGCCCCGGATCAGAAGAACATGCGAACCCCCACCAGCGTGGTCCAGCCTTGGAAGCCGGCCTTGGGGCCGGTGCCGCCAGTGAGGCTGTCATACTGTTCGCCGGCCATGAGCTTGAGTTTCTGCCCGTAGATGTAGTAGTTGAGGCCGACGTACACGGCATTGTCGGTGTCGCCGGTGAACTTGCCGATGGTCTTTTCCTGGCGGTTGAGGGTGGTGATGCCATTGCTCTGCGCCGCGAGGCCGAGTTGGTAGCGCGTCACCAGTTCCAATTGCTTGGTGATGAGATAGGTCGGCATGAGCATGAATTCATAGATGTCACCCTTGGTGGCAATGCCGTCGCCATAGCCGAGCTGGGTCACCAGGCCCCAACTGCCGTTGTGATAGTCGAAATAGGTGGCCAGGGCGTTGTCCATCGTGTTGAACACATTGCTATATGAATTGTTGTTCATGTGCATGTAGTCGAGCGCCAGCAGCGCCTTGTCGGCGTGCAGATCCGCGGCGAAGTCGTAGCTGATCTCCGCGAGGCAGCTCTCCCCACCGTTGAAGTTGCCCAACTCCTTGTCCACGTTGTCAGAGAACAGCGCGGCCTGATAGCCCCACTTGCCGATCTTGCCGGACACCGCCGCGCCAGTGACATAATCGTTGCCGGTGTTGTTGAACACCTGGTCATCGAAAAAGCTGCGCTCAAAGAACACCTGCGTGTTGTCCGAGAACTCACGGTCATAGCCGAAGTGCGGCTCGAATTTCCCCAGGCGCAGGTTGAACGCGTCGCTGAAGTGAAAGTTCACATACATGTCCGTCATCCGGTTGTAGAACACCTCCGGCGCATTGTAACTGTGCAGGGCGGTGTCCAGGGTCGCCTTCACCTCGATGAAGCGGTTCGCCCAAAACGTGTCCACCCCCATGCGCAGGCGGCGGATTTCAAAGAAGTCGTTTTTCCCCTTGTCGGAATCCACGTTGAAATAGTCGAACTGCGCCCGGCCGGTTAGATCGAACTCCTCGATGACCGGGTTGCCATTGTCCTTGTAGAGCGTGGCGGCCGACCACGCGCGGTCCAGCGCGGTGTCGCCGGTGAACTTGCCCAGCAGCAGGCCGCTGGCCTCGGGTTGCGCCACGGATTGCGCGAAAGCGGATGAAGTGACCGCAACTCCACACCAACAGGCGGCGAGGATGGCATTACGGGTTAGGCGGGGTTGACTTATCTTGGCAGAACTCATTCTGTGGGTCGGTTGATTGTGGTTGGGTTGCAAAGACCGCGCATTGGCGTGGCCGGAGCGCTATTTATCGCCAGTAGCCGTGAGTGTCCAAGCGTCTTGTGTGACAATTCTGTCACATTCGGGTGATCATCAAGCAGAGGTGGTATTACGGCCCCTTCCGGCCCATTTCCCGGCACGGCGAATTTTTTGTAAAATCCACGCCGCCCACAACGTTGATTGGCCACGACACCCACTCTGATGGCCCGCTCCCCGTCCTTTCAACCGCACCCGCCGACTTGCATCGCTATTCTTTGAAAAAATCATCGCGCGCGCGACGCTGTCTATCAGTGACCGCCCCAGTCAACCGGTCCTTGCAGCCGCCCGCTCCCGAGCCCGTGGGCGGGGGCCAAGTTATTCACTTCGCACGCCGAATCACCGCGCTGACGGGTGTGGCGCTGCTGGCCGGATGCTCCCAGGCGCCGGTCTATCGGACGCCTGAGATTTCCGCTCCCGCCAACTTTAAGGAGTCATCCTCGATGTGGCAGCCGGCCAAGCCTGCGGATCAACTGTCGCGTGGCAGTTGGTGGAAGGCCTATCATGATGCCACGCTTGACCATCTGGTCTCCAAGCTCGACAAGTCCAATGCCGACCTCGCCGTGGCGGTGGCCCACTACGATGAGGCGGCGGCGTTTGCCGCCCAAACCCGCTCAGGCTTGTTCCCCACCGTTTCTGCTAGCAGCTTTGAAACACACAACCGCCAGTCAGACACCCGGGCATTGCGTTCGAGCACGCAGCCAAGTTACTATGGCGATCAGGCGGTCGGCCTGACGGCAAGATATGAAGTCGATCTGTGGGGACGGGTGCACAACCTGGTCAGAAGCGGCGAGGCGGCGCGCCAAGCCACGGCGGCTGATTTGGAATCGGTGCACCTGAGTTTGCGCGCCGAACTGGCCAACGGCTATCTGAATTTGCGGATGCTCGATGCGCAGGCAAAACAACTCACCGAGGAAATCAAGGCCGACCAGCAGGCGCTGGAGCTGACCCAAAACCGTTTCAAGGGCGCTGTCGCCTCGGAGTTGGACGTATCGCGCGCCAAAGTGCAGCTTGATCAAACCCACGCCAAACTGGCGGATATAGCGGCCGCGCGGGCGCCGCAGGAACATGCCATCGCGTCCCTGGTGGGGGAATCCGCCTCGGGTTTTTCGATCCCGGCTGACACGGTGGACATCCGCGTGCCGAACATCCCTGTCAGCGTGCCGGCCGCCTTGTTGCAGCGCAGGCCCGACATCGCCTCCGCCCAACGCCGTATCGCTCAATCCAACGCGCTCATTGGCGTGGCCAGGGCGGCCTACTTTCCGAATCTCGACCTCAGTGCGGCGGCCGGATTCGAGAGCGCACAACAGGCCGCATTGCTGAGCGCACCGAGTTTGTTCTGGACCATCGGCCCAAGTGTCTTGCTGACCATTGCCGACGCCGGGCGCCGCAAGGCGGTCGAGGCACAAGCCGAGGCGGTTTTTCGGGAAAGCGGCGCAAGGTATCGCGGCACCGTGTTGCACGCATTCCAGGAAGTTGAGGACAACCTCTCGCAGTTGCATCATTTGACCGTCGAATCGCATGCCTTGGAAGATGCCGTCAAAGACACCCAACACACCTTGGACATCGCGATGAACCGCTATCGCGAAGGCGTCGCCAGCTACCTGGAGGTCGTCACGGCGCAGGCCTCGGCGGAACAGGTTCAACTTGACGAATTGAGTTTGCGCAAGCGCAGGTTGCAGGCTAGTGTTAATCTCATCCGCGCACTCGGCGGCGGCTGGGATGCCGCCTCGCTCGCGGCCGGATAACACCGACTTCAGCCAACCACATGCCAACCTCTCACTTATGATTTGGATCGTCCGGATCGCCTTAAGCCGACCCTACACATTCATCGTACTGGCGCTGCTGATCCTAATCCTCGGCCCGCTGGTTTATCTGGGAATGCGCACCGACATTTTCCCGGACATCAAGGTGCCCGTCGTCAGCGCCGTGTGGAACTACAACGGCCTGCCACCGGCCGACATGTCCAACCGCATCGTCACCTATTACGAACGCCAGCTTTCCACGTCGGTCAATGACATCGAGCACATCGAATCCCAGTCGCTGCCCGGCGTGGGCATCGTCAAGATTTTCTTCCAACCCGGTGTCAATATCAATGCCGCCGTCAGTCAGGTGACCGCCCTGTCCCAGACCGTGCTCAAGCGCCTGCCCCCAGGCATCACCCCGCCGCTGATCCTGAGTTACAACGCGTCGAGNGTGCCGGTCATGCAGTTGGCGCTGTCCAGCGACACCCTGCTCGACAACCAGTTGTTCGACATATCTAACAACTTNATCCGGCCCCAGTTGGCGCAAGTGCAAGGCGCCGCCGTGCCCTCGCCATACGGTGGCAAGAACCGCCAGATCTCGGTGGACCTCGACATGCAGGCGCTGCGTTCCAAAGGTCTCGCACCGCAGGACGTGAGCAATGCGATCCTAACACAAAACCTGATCCTCCCCGCCGGCACCGAGAAAATCGGCGAGTTCGAGTACAACGTCCTGCTCAACGCGAGTCCCAATGCGCTTGACGAACTCAACGACCTGCCTATCAAAACGGTCAACGGGGCAACCATCCTGCTGCGCGACGTGGCCCATGTGCGCGACGGTTTCTCACCGCAGCAGAACATGGTGCGGGTCAACGGCCAGCACTCGGTGCTGACCACCATCCAGAAAAATGGCAGCACTTCCACCCTCGACATCATTGCTCACGTCAAGGCGCTGTTGCCGCGCATCGAGGCGGGGGCTCCGGCCGGGCTGATTCTCAAACTGATCGGCGACCAGTCGCTGTTCGTCAAGTCGGCGGTGGACGGGGTCATCCGCGAGGGGATCATCGCCGCCGCGCTCACCGCCCTGATGATTTTGCTATTCCTCGGCAGTTGGCGCTCCACCCTGATCATCACCATCTCCATTCCCCTGGCGGTGTTGTCGGCGATCATGGCCCTGTCCGCTTGTGGCCAGTCCTTGAACATCATGACGCTCGGCGGCCTGGCGCTGGCGGTGGGGATTCTGGTGGACGATGCCACAGTGACCATCGAGAACATGAACTGGCATCTGGAGAAGGGCAAGCCCGTGGAGGCATCCATCATGGATGGCGCCCATCAGATTGTGGTACCCGCCTTCGTCTCCCTGTTATGCATTTGCATCGTTTTCATCCCGATGTTCTTTCTCAATGGCGTGGCGAAATACCTTTTCGTGCCCCTTGCCGAGGCGGTGATGTTCTCGATGATCGCCTCGTTCATCCTGTCGCGCACGCTGGTGCCGACGCTCGCGAAGTATCTGTTGCGCCCGCACGTCCAGTCGCACCATCATGACCCGGAGCACAGTGAGCATAGGCCGCATCGCTCGAGGAATCCGCTGGTGCGGTTGCAACAGGGATTCGAAATGGTCTTCAACCGGTTCCGCGAAAGATATAAGGAGCTGTTGCTCATCGCGCTGGGCCACCGCGGCAAGTTCATCATCGGCTTCCTCGGATTCCTGCTCGCCTCCTTCGCGCTGGTCCCCTGGCTGGGCCGCAACTTCTTTCCAACGGTGGACGCCGGACAGATCAAACTGCACCTCCGGGCGCAGACCGGCACGCGAATCGAGGAAACGGCGCGCATTTGCAACGAGGTGGAGCAGCAAATCCGCAAGGAGATTCCCGCCAGCGAAACCAAGAACATCGTTGACAACATCGGCTTGCCGGTTAGCGGAATCAATCTGACATATAGCAACTCGTCGCCCAGCGGCCCCAGCGACGCCGACATTTTGATTTCCCTCAATGAAGGGCACCATCCCACCGAACAATATGTCAAGGCGCTGCGCGAGCACCTGCAAGACTCGTTTCCGGGCGTGTCCTTTGCGTTCCTGCCCGCCGACATCGTGAGCCAGATCCTGAACTTCGGCATGCCCGCGCCCATCGACGTGCAGGTCGTCGGGTTCAACCGCAAGGCCAACCAGGAGTATGCCGCCAACATCCTCAACCGCATCAGGAAGGTGCCGGGCCTGGTCGATACGCGCATCCAGCAGGCATTCAACCAGCCCGAACTCCATGTCAGCGTCAACCGCACCCGCGCCCGCGAGTTGGGCCTGGCCCAGCGCGACGTGGCCACCAACCTGCTCGTTTCACTCTCCGGCAGCCTGCAGACGGCACCCAACTTCTGGGTCAATCCAACCAACAATGTGTCCTACCCGCTCGTCGTTCAGGTGCCGCAGCACCGTCTCAACACCTTCAACGACCTGCAGAACATCCCGGTCGGCACCGGGCAGGGACCGGCGGCCGAGTCACAGTTGCTAGGCGGAGTGGCCGACATCAGCCGCGGGCAGGGCGAGGCGGTGGTGTCGCATTACGACGTGCAACCGACCATCGACATCTATGGCTCCACCCAGGCACGCGACCTGGGCAACGTGGCGCACGACATCGAGCAGGTGCTGAAGGAAACCGCCAAGGATGTTCCCAAGGGTTCGTTCGTGGTGATGCGCGGGCAGGTGCAAGCCATGAACGACTCCTACAGCGGGCTGGTGTTTGGGTTGTTAGGGGCGATCGTGCTGATCTATCTGCTCATCGTGGTCAACTTCCAGTCCTGGCTGGACCCCTTCGTCATCATCACGGCATTGCCGGCAGCCCTGGTGGGCATTGTCTGGATGCTGTTTGTGACCAATACCACCCTATCGGTTCCGGCGCTCATCGGCTCGATCATGTGCATGGGGGTGGCCACCGCCAACAGCATCCTCGTGGTTAGCTTCGCGCGCGAACGACTGCATGAGGGCGATAGCGGCATGACCGCCGCACTGGAGGCCGGCTTTATCCGCTTTCGTCCGGTTTTGATGACGGCTCTGGCCATGATCATCGGCATGGCACCCATGGCCTTGGGTCTGGGCGAGGGCGGCGAGCAAAACGCCCCCTTGGGCAGGGCGGTGATTGGCGGCCTCGCCTTCGCGACCTTTGCCACGCTGCTTTTCGTGCCGGTGATCTTCAGCCTGGTGCACCGGGGTCACGGCAAAGCCCATCATCCGGCCCAAGACGACGCCATGGATCCCGAACACAACGATCTAACTCCACAGCCACAATGAACTCCGAACCGATCCCCCACGTCCCGATTTCCACGCGCCTGCGAGTCGTTGGCGTCATCCTGCTGGCAGCCGCGCTTGCCGTGGCGGCAATCGGCATCTTCGTGCGCACCAGCCATGCACATGACTTGCAGCAGGACGTTGAATCACAGCATGTGACGGTCAAGACGGTGGTCCCGCAGTTTGGCCCCAGCGATCTGCCGCTGGTTTTGCCCGGCAATGTGCGGGCCGACCTGGACGCGCCGATATACGCCCGCGTCAGCGGCTACCTCAAGTCCTGGCAAACCGACATTGGCGCGCATGTTAAAAAGGGCGAGCTGCTCGCAGAGATCGAGACGCCCGAGCTTGACCAACAGATCCTGCGGACACGCGCCGACCTATCGACCGCCGAATCGAATTGCGAGATCGCCGATGTCACGGCAAAGCGCTGGCATAACCTGCTGGCGACCGACTCGGTCTCGCGCCAGGAGGCCGATGAGAAAGCCGCGACAGCCAAGGCGAAACAGGACTCCCTGAGCGCGGCGCGCGCCAACCTGCAAAGCCTGCTGGCCGAGCAATCGTTCCAGCACATCGTAGCCCCGTTTGACGGCGTGGTCACCGAACGCAACACGGACATCGGCAAGCTGATTACTTCGGGCAGCAACAACGGAGGGGCACTGTTTCGGGTGGTGGACAACCGCCGTTTGCGCATCTATGTGCAGGCGCCGCAGAGTTACTCCTATATGATCAAGCCGGGCATGACGGTGCAAGTGGATTTCCCGGAACTTCCCGCGCAACACTTTGCCGCAACGGTATTGGGCACCTCCAATGCCATTAGCGAAGCCTCGCGCACCTCCACCGTCGAGCTGATGATGGACAACAAGGATGGCACGCTGTTCTCCGGGAGTTATGCCGAAGTGCACTTCGCGCTTACCTCTCCCTCGAATGTGTTCCGCCTGCCGGTAAGCGCGCTGTTGTTCCGCAAGGACGGACTGGAAGTGGCGACCGTCGCCGCCGACAACCGCGTCGTGCTCAAACCCATCACCCTAGCGCGTGACCTGGGGCGCGAGGTGGAAGTGGCAAGTGGGATCAGCCGCTCCGACCGGGTGATTGACAGCCCCTCGGATTCCATCGCGCAGGGCGATGTCGTGCGCATCAAGGATGCTGACACCCAATCCGATGACGTCAAACCCGTGGCCGCGCAATGAGCCTTGTAGCGGCGGCCTGTCCATGCAAAGCCTTGTAGCGGCGGTCTGTGACCGTCGCAGCGCATGCTAAAGCGCCTCTCACTTGCTACGGCGCTCACAGAGCGCCGCTACAATCCGCCCCATGCGCTGCCTTGCGTCCCATCCGCAAATGTGACAATTTCGTCACACAAACCCGTTTTACTCTGCGCGCCAACCGGCATGCACTCGCCGTGTCAGCGCCAATGCGGCGCAATCATCAGTCACATGAAAGCCATCAGTACTCTGTTCACCGTCGCCGCCATGCTCACCATGGCCAAGGCCCAAACCCTCAGTCTCAAAGGCAGTGACACCCTCGGTGCCAAGCTCATCCCGCAGCTCGAAGAGGGCTTCAAGGCCGCCGGCAACACCAGCGTGAAGTTCGAGATTGCCGCGGAAGGCTCCACCACCGCGTTTCCGGCCCTGGCCAACGGCACCGCCCAGCTCGGCATGTCGTCGCGCAAGGTCAAGGAGGAGGAGCGCACGTTCTGCCGCACCAAGGGCGTCAACCTCGAGGAACACCAGATTTGTTATGACATGATCTGCGTGATCGTGAACAAGAATTCCCCCGTCGCGAAACTGACCAAGGCCCAGGTCGCCAAGATCTTCACCGGCCAAGTCAAGGATTGGTCGGAAATCGGCGGTGCCCCGGGCAAAATCTCCATCTACACCCGCAACACCTCCTCCGGCACCTACAAGGACTGGCAGCACCTCGCCATGGATGGACGCGATTACCCCTCCAGTGCGCTCAAGATGGCTGGCAACGAGCAAATCGCCCAGGAAGTCGCCAAAAACAAGGGCGGCATCGGCTACGTCGGTCTCGCCTATTCGAAGACCTCCGGCACCAAGGCGCTGGCCATCGACGGCGTCGAACCGGTGGCCAAGAACGCTGAGAAATACACCTACTCACGCCCCTGTTTCCTGTATTCGCCGGACAAGCCGACGCCCGAGGCCACTGCGTTCATGGCCTATATTGAGTCCCCCGCCGGACAAGACATTGTTCGCGCCGTCGGCTTCATCCCGGTCAAGGATCTCAAATGATCCCTGGGGAGCGCCGGCGTCCCGCCGGCTGTGTGCGGCATCCTGCCGCACACTCTTCAGCGCATGCGCAGCGAAACACCCGCCCATCTGCCAAGTGGCACCCCGTTGTCTAACATTCCACCCGCAGCCCCAATTTGACTCTCGCTTCAGGGCAGCATAGAAACGAACACCGCTTGCACATTGGCGGCACCCGTTTCATGCTTTGCCTCATCTGATCTTTCCGCATGCCGAAGACCGCCCCCGCCCCCCATCGATTCAGCAGGAAAGGCTTCTCGCTGGAGAAGGCGATCAGGTTTTTCTTTGCCTCCAACGCCGGTCTAACCATCGTCATCCTTGTGCTCATCATCGTTTTCCTGCTCAAGGAAGGCGTGGGCTTTTTCCCCGGCTACCGGCGTGAACTGGAGGTCTATCGGGTCGCCGGGCTTGAGTTCGTCGATTTGTCGCGCAGCAACCTCACGGCCCACGAACAACTCGCCAGCGTCCTCAACCGCGCCTACTTCGCGCAGATCAACGGCCAATGCGCGCGGGAATTGAAACGCTCGCAGGAAGCCGCGGCCGTGTTCAACGCGTTTTCCGACCGCACCTCCGCCACCCGCGACCTGATCGTCAGCAACCTCGATGCCGGCATCAATCCCCACTCGCCGATGCTCGCCACGCTGCGCCAAAACCACGCCGCCAGCACCCAGCAGGCCCTCGCCGCACTGCCCGCCACACCCCATCTAACCAGCACCGAGCGCGCCGCGCTGATCCACTCCATCGCCACCCGCGAGGTCACCGCCAAGGACGACCCGCCGCTGGTCGCCGCCCTCGCCGCACAATATGCCGAGGCCCAACAGGAGCACGCCAAACCCTTGTCCGGGCTGCGCGACACCATCGACGCGTTCGAGGCCGCCGGCAGCGAACTCTCCTCGCTGGTGTCCGCCATGACCGAGGCGGTCACCGCCACCAAGGAATCGATTCAAAACGCCGACATTCTCGAAAAGGATCGCAAGAGCCTGCTCGCCGCCGCCGCCCATGCCAAGGATCCGGCGGCACGCGAGAAACTTCTGGCCGATGCGCGCACCTCGCTTGCGGAAAAACCCGACATCGCCGGGCCGATGCGTGCCCTCATGTTGCGCAAACCCGCGTGCATCGCCGCCCACACCACGCTGCGCCAAAGCTGCGCCGCGATCCTCGGCAAGCTCCCGCCCGCCCTCTCCCAACCTGAGGCGGAGCGCCTGCTGCGTGCCGCCCGCAAGGCCACGCCGCCGTTTCTAGCAAATATCGAGCGGACCCCGCAACGCATCACCCAGTGGCGGAACGACACGCCCGTGCCTCTAACGGACGCGATCGCTTCCTTCCTAACCGGCAAGGACTGGGTCACCGGCGGCGAGTGGCAGGACTTCTATGGCATCCTGCCCTTGCTCGTCGGGTCGCTGATGATTTCGTTCGTGGCACTGTGCCTCGCCATCCCCGCCGGAGTGGGGGCCGCCATCTATATCAATCAATTCGCCTCGCGCCTGGAACAAACCCTCGTCAAGCCCGTCATCGAGTTCATCCAGGCGATCCCGTCGGTGGTGCTGGGTTTCATCGGCATCCTGGTGTTTGGCAGCGTGTTGCGCGATGTGTCGCAACTCGAATGGCTGTCGTGGGTGCCCGGCTTTCCGATTGAAGAGCGCCTCAACATCTTCACCGCCGGCTGCCTGCTGGCGCTCATGAGCATTCCCACCATCTTCTCGCTGGCCGAGGACGCCCTCAACAACGTCCCCTCCGCCTACGCCGAGGCCTCCGACGCGCTGGGCGCCTCGCGCATCCAGACGTCCTTCCGCGTCGTCATCCCGGCCGCCTTGTCCGGCATCCTCGCCGCCGTTCTGTTAGGCCTGGGCCGGGTCATCGGCGAAACCATGGTGGTCTTGCTGGTGGCGGGCAACCGGATCAAGATCCCGGATTTCTCCGCCGGCATCGGTGCGTTTCTGCAGCCGTCCCACACGCTCACCGGCATCATCGCCCAGGAACTCGGCGAGGTCCCGCTGGGCAGCGTCCACTATCGCGCGCTCTTCGTCGTGGGCATCCTGCTCTTCGCCATCGTGCTTGGCATCAACGCCACCGCCCACAAGTTCGTCAGCCGGACCCAACACTAACCGCCGCCCGCCATGCACAACCCCGAATCCCTAATCCGCAAGGGCCTGCCCAAGGGCCACGGCAAGGACCTGGTCGTGCGGCTGTTGCTAGGGTCCACCACCTATCTGATCGTTGTGATTGCCGCGCTGCTGTTTTTCAAGATCATCAAGGATGGCGCGCCGGTGCTCTTCACCACCAAGGCGCCCTACGTCGACCTCGGGTTCCTGCTAGACAAGAACGAGACCCTGCACGTGTTTGACGATGCCAAGGGCGTGCGCCACCAGCTTCCCGCCTCCAAGTACAGCGACTACGTCAAGCAGCACGACGGCGCGCCGATCTACAACGAACAGACATTTTCCTACTCGGGCGGCGGCATCATCGGCCCGATTGTCGGCACCGCCCTGCTCACCGTCGGCTCGATGGTCCTCGCGCTGTTCTTCGGGGTGAGTGCCGCCATCTATCTATCCGAATACGCCAGGCAGAGCCCGTTCATCCACGCCGTTAGGCTGGCCATCCTCAATCTCGCGGGCATTCCCTCGATTGTCTTCGGTCTGTTTGGTTTCTCGGTGTTTGTGTTGGCCGTACCGGTCATCACCAGCACGCCCGCCGACCGCTCGCTGCTGACGGTGCCGTTGTTTTTCGGCAACGCCGTGCTGAGTTTCCAAGGCTGGAATTCCTCGCTGATGGCCGGTTGTGCCACCTTGGCGTGCATGATCCTGCCGGTGATCATCACCGCTTCGGAAGAGTCGCTGCGTGCCGTGCCGCAAGGGTTCCGCGATGCCGCGCTGGCCATGGGCGCCACCCGCTGGCAAACCATCCGCACCTGTGTCCTGCCGTTTTCCATTCCCGGCATCCTAACATCCTCGCTGCTCGCCGTCACCCGCGTCGCCGGGGAAACCGCCCCCATCATGTTCACCGCCGCGGTCGCCGCCAAGGACGACCTGCCCTGGCAGTCCCTCGCCAATCCCTTCGACCTGCTCTCGTCCCAGGTCCAGGCCCTGCCCTATCACATCTATACCCTCGCCGCCCGCATCCCCGCCTCCGAATACACCCAGCGCGCCCAGTACGGCTCGGTCTTCGTGTTCCTCATCCTCGTCGCATCCCTCTCCTTCGGCTCGATGGTGCTGCGGGCCAAACTCCGCTCCAAACTCAAATGGTGACCGACCTGACAAACCGCGCCGCCGCGCCGCCCGCCGCCATCCGCATCGCGGACCTGTGCTTTGCCTATCATGCCAAGCCTGCCCTCGAGCAGATCACCCTCGACCTGCCGGCCCATCAGATCACCGCCCTCATCGGCCCGTCGGGCTGTGGCAAATCCACCCTGCTGCGCTGTTTCAACCGCATCAACGACCGCATCCCCGGCGCGCGCATCACCGCCGGGTCCATTCACATTCACGGCATCGATATCAACCGCCCCGACATCGACTTGCAGGAACTCCGCCGCCGCGTCGGCATGGTGTTTCAAAAATACAATCCGTTCCCCAAGTCCATCTATGAGAACGTCGTGTTCAGTCTGCGCCTCGCCGGCCTGCGCAAGCGCGCCGCGCTGGATGGTGTCGCCGAGACCGCGCTGCGCTCCGCCGCCCTCTGGGACGAGGTCAAGGACCGCCTGCACGCCAGCGCGCTGGGCCTCTCCGGCGGCCAGCAACAGCGCCTGTGCATTGCCCGCGCCATCGCCAGCCAGCCCGACATCCTGCTCATGGACGAGCCCTGCGCCGCGCTCGATCCCACCGCCACCCTCAAGGTCGAGGAACTCCTCCACCACTTGAAAAAACAGTACACCATTGTCATCGTCACCCACAATATGGCACAAGCCACCCGTTGTGCGGACCACACCGCTTTCATGTATCTCGGCCAGCTCGTCGAGTTCGCCCCCACCCTGCAACTCTTCAACACCCCCCACCACCCCAGAACCCTCGCCTATGTCACTGGAAGTTTCGGATAGAGACAAAAGAGCGCTGCGCCGGGTCGGATCGGTCGGATCGGTCGGATCGGTCGGATCGGTCGGATCGGTCGGATCGGTCGGATCGGTCGGATCGGTCGGATCGGACCGATGCTTCCTGTGTCCTCTGTCTCTTTCCTAACAACCAATAACTAGCCACTCCCCGTCCGTGCCCGCCCCGTCACCGAACCATGAGCATCCCCCCTCCATCGAAGTGCGCGATCTGCACTTCCACTACGGGCATAGTTGCGCCTTGAAGTCCCTGACCTTCGACGTGCCGGACCGCCAGGTCACCGCCTTCATCGGCCCGTCGGGCTGCGGCAAGTCCACCTTGCTGCGCTGTTTCAACCGCATGAACGACGAAATCCCCGGCGCCCGCGTCACCCAGGGCTCCATCCACGTCAGCGGCATCGACATCCAGCAGCGCTCGGTGGATGTGGTCAAACTGCGGCGCGAAGTGGGCATGGTGTTTCAAAAGTCCAATCCGTTTCCCCGCAGCATCTTCGACAACGTCGCCTTCGGTTTGCAGCTTCACGCCATGGGCAGCCGCAGCCTGCTGACCCAGGCCGTCGAGGAAGCGCTCATCTCCGCCGCCCTCTGGGACGAAGTGAAGGACCGCCTGCACGAACCCGCCCTCGGTCTCTCCGGCGGCCAGCAACAACGCCTCTGCATCGCCCGCAGCCTCGCCGTCAAACCCCGCGTCATCCTCATGGACGAGCCGTGCAGCGCGCTGGACCCCATCGCCACCGCCAAGGTCGAGGACCTCATCCGCACCCTCAAACAACAGTTCACCATCATCATTGTCACCCACAGCATGCAGCAAGCCTCCCGCGTCTCCGACCAAACCGCCTTCTTCTATCTGGGTGAACTCATCGAGTTCTCCAACACCCTCAAACTCTTCTCCAACCCCGCCCATAAACTCACCGAAGACTACCTCCGCGGCACTTTCGGCTAGAGAAGAATCGGTCCGATCCGACCGATCCGACCGATAACCAATAACCCATAACCCATAACTATCAACCACCACCGCCCTCATGTCCCAACACATCTTCCGCGACTACGACACCGCCATCAACCTGCTCCAGGAAGACATCCTGACCATGGCCGCACTGACCCGCCAAAACCTCGAGCAAGCCATGCAGGCGCTGCTGCGCGGCGACACCGACCTGGCCAACACCGTCATCGCCGCGGACTCCGATGTGGACGAGCTCGAGCGCAAGGTCGATCAGGTCGGCTTGGAGATTCTCGTGCGCTTCCATCCGGTGGCCACCGACCTGCGCCTGATCATCGCCTCGATGAAAATCAGCACCTGCCTTGAGCGCATCTCCGATCATGCCGTGGGCATCGCCAAGCGCGCGCGCAAAATCAACCGGGGCCAACCCTTGCAGGAAGTCCAATGGCTCGAACCCCTCTATGGCCAGGCTTACGCCCTGTTGCGCGATGCGATGGATTCCTACACCAATCACGACCCGGTCCTCGGCCACACGCTCTACGACAAGGACAAGGACCTCGACCGCCTCCACAAACAACTCACCCGCACCCTCAGCAGCCAACTTGAAATCGCCAACGGCCGCTCCGAGGCCTGGCTCCACCTCATCTTCGTCGCCCGCTCGCTGGAGCGCATCGGAGATCTGTCCGTGAACATCGGCGAGGAAACCGTCTTCCTCGAAAGCGCCATCGACATCCGCCACGAGCATCGCAAACAGCCGCCCGAAACCCTACCCCCATTACCATGAGCCGCATCCTCGTCATTGAAGATGAAACCGACATCGCCGACCTCATCGCCCTGCACTTGCGGCGCGACGGCTTCACCCCCGTCCTCGCCCACGACGGCATCACCGGCCTGGCCCTCGCCAAATCCGAGTGCCCCGCCCTCGTTTTGCTAGACCTGATGCTCCCCGGCATGGACGGCGTGCGCGTGTTCAAGGAGCTGCGCCGCGAGCCGCGCACGCTGCGCACCCCGGTGATCATGCTCACCGCCCGCGCGCAGACCGAGGACCGCGTCGCCGGCCTCGAACTCGGCGCCGATGATTATATCACCAAACCGTTCTCCCCTAAGGAATTGCTGTTGCGCATCAAGTCGGTGTTGAAACGCAACGACGCCCCCGCCCCGCGCGAAACCCTCCGCGTCGGACCGTTCCGCTTCGATCCCGCCGCCCTCCAGTGCTACACCAACAACGAACCGCTGGACCTAACACTAACAGAGTACAAGCTCCTCCAACACCTCTGCGAGCACGCCGACCAGCCCTGCGACCGCACCGAACTGCTGCGCTCGGTCTGGGGCTACAGCGACGCCGCCAACACCCGCACCCTCGACACCCACATCAAACGCCTGCGCGTCAAACTCGGCCCCCACGCCGAGAGCCTCGAAACCGCCCGCGGCACCGGCTACCTCCTGCGCTCCGCTCCGCCATCCTAAGGAGCGCGGGCTTCAGCCCGCTATTCCCATGGGAAGTGCCAGTGTGGCCGCCAAGCGGCTTCTCTTGCTCGCTGCATGGGCCACGCGGGCGAAAGTGGCTGTCGGCAGGGCACCAATCCCCACAACTGTTGGAGCCAAGAGCATGGGTTGGCAACCGTCGGTTCCTTCGATATACTGCGCCATGCCCGGAAGTTTGGATTTCTAATGAAAATCACGTGGCAAGGGTTTCCCGACAGCCACTTCGACCTGTGCTGCGTAGGCGCGTTGGTTTCAACGCGTTGGGGATGATGGCGGCGGTTGCGGGACAGACAGACTTGCCCCCCATGCATTCTGACGAATGCGCCTACGGGCATCGCGCAAAGCGGCCCTTGGCATCTCTGCCAAGGGCCGCTGCCAATTTCACGCGGAACCGGGCCAGTCCCGCTCCGTCGTCACTGCTTGGCCTTGTCGAAGGCGGCGTCGAAGGCGATGTTGCTAGAGGGGAAGTCCACGCTGCGGACGAAGGACGAGGCTTCCGCCGCGCCATGCACGCGGTCCATGCGAATGTCTTCCCACTCGACGGACAGCGGGCCGCGATAGCCCGTGTCGTTGAGTGCGACAATGATATCCTCGAACTCGATGTCGCCGTGGCCCAAGGAGCGGAAGTCCCAGAAGCGGCGGGCATCGCCGAAATTGGTGTGGCCGCCGAACACGCCGACGGTGCCATCCCCGTGGCTCCACCACACATCCTTCATGTGGACGTGGAAGATGCGCTCGGAGAACTCGCGGATGAATTTCACATAGTCCACGCCCTGATAGCCGAGGTGCGACGGATCGTAGTTGAAGCCGAAACGCTTGTGGTTGCCCACCGCGGCGAGAGCGCGCTTGGCCGAGGCGATGTCGAAGGCGATTTCGGTTGGATGAACCTCGAGTCCGAAGTTCACGTCGGCCTTGTCGAAGGCATCGAGGATCGGCAGCCAGCGCTTGGCGAAGTCACTGAAGCCCTTGTCATAATACTCCTGGGTGGTGGGCGGAAACGCATAGATCGAATGCCAGATCGACGAGCCGGTGAAACCGTTGACCACGGCCGGGAATTCATCCTTGCCCTTGCGGCCGGGCTTGGCATTGAAAAACGCGCGGGCGGCCTTGCCGGTGGCGATCATCTGTTTGGCGGCGCGTTTGCGCACGCCCTCGGGACTGCCGTCGCCCCAGATCTCGGGCGAGAGGATCGCCTTGTGGCGCTCGTCTATCAAATCGCAGACCGCCTGGCCCACCAGGTGATTGGACACGGCGAAACAAGTCAGTCCGTGATCGGCGAGCAACTCCCACTTTTCCTTGACGTAGGATTTCTTGGAGACGGCGGAGTCCACATCGAAGTGGTCGCCCCAACAGGCGAGTTCGAGGCCATCATAACCCATCTCGCAAGCGAGCGGGGCGAGTTTTTCAAGAGGCAGATCGGCCCATTGGCCGGTGAAGAGTGTGACTGGACGAGGCATGACGGATGGGGGTTGGGGTTAGGTTCGGCGAGTTTGTATGAAAACCGCGCGCCGAACTAAAGAAAAAAACTCGGTCTCAGGCAAGAATGTTGCGCCGCACTTCCGCCTCCCACAAGCCGCGCAGCCGCTTGCCCATCAAACACTGCGCCAGAAGCCGCTCGCCAACCCGCGACACGGCCACCGGCCCGCGCGTGGCGGAGGTGACAAACACCTCGTCGGCCCTATCAAGATCCGCGCGGCGCAGCGCCACCTCCTCGCAGGCGATTCGTTCGCGCGCCGCCAGCGCGAGCACCACGCCACGGGTGATGCCCGGCAGGCAGCCGGACGCCAGCGGGGGCGTGCGCAGCACCCCGTCCCTAACAATAAACACGTTGGCGGTGGCGGCCTCGCACAAGTCCCCGGCGGTGTTGAAAAACAGGGTTTCATCAAACCCGGCACGCCGCGCCTGATCGAGGGCCACCAGGTTTTCCGCGTATGACGCGCATTTCAAGCCCGTCAAGGCACCGCGTTCATTGCGCGGCCAGGCGGCGATATTCACCGCCAAAGTGGCGGGTGCATCTCCTAGCGGCGAGACCGTCATCCACACCAAGCGATCCGCGCCACTGGCCAAATCCGCCAGCGCGCCGGTGCC
>TBL_comb47_HYPODRAFT_10002443_pt1 | contig 22939 bp, 18 predicted proteins | sample TroBogypolimnion_40_FD_10682 | JGI IMG/M metagenome (IMG submission 10682)
GTAAAAGGCTAATCAAAACAAGGAAATGATCGTTCCTAAAACTTCAGAGTTGAGGTGGTCAAACTCCACCGTCGAAAGGTGGTCAAGATAAAACGGCGAAAGGTGGTCAATTTAGCCGGCGCGTCCAATTATGAAGCAAATCAGAAAAATTGTTGTAGTTTCCTATCTGGTCTGGCCTGCCATCCTGACTGCTCTATTCGTCATGAGTTGCAGCAAGAGTCTTACCAACAGCACGGATGCATTGTATGTTCCAACCACGACTGATGTAACTGCAACGGCTTCGCTGGCCGACCTGCAGGACGGCAGAACCGTTTTTATCAACAACTGCGGGAAATGTCACAGTTACTATTCCCCCGACAGTTACACAGCTACCAATTGGAAGACGATTATTCCAGTCATGGCTTCAAGGGCAGGCTTGTCGTCAACAGAAACGGCGCAGGTGACCAAATACGTTACCAGGGGAAAATGATCAGCCGTTTCCGTTCAAACGCCAAAACCTTAAATTTGATTTATTTCGAAGTAGGAAAATTTGAGACATTTCCAGTCAATCGCATCAAAAGAGTGAAATTTGAAACCGACCAAAACTGATTCACCTGTGGTATCACTCCAGATTGGTTGGAGTGGAACCTCAGGCGAAACATGAAATTTAAGAAATGGTAAGGTTTAAGTCAGATAATGCAGGAAGCTCTGTTATGTAAGCCAAAAACCACGTTATCCAAGAGCCAAATATAATTTAATCTGATCTTATCAGGGAATTTAATGATTGTCAAAAAGTAAATTTTGACAATTTAGGAATCATCTATTTTTCAGCGGCTTTCTTATCCTGTTGCTTAAGAAATTGACCCGGTGTCATTCCATACTCTTTCTGAAAGGTTCTGTAGAAGGTGTTCAGAGAACTAAAGCCACACATTTCGGCCAGATAATTCAGACTGTATTTTTCGATTGAAACTTGTTCCAGGTGTTTTATGCTATATTCTACACGGAGTTTGTTTATGAGCGAACAGAAGTTACATTGATAGGTTCTGTTGATGTATACGGATAGATAGGTCCGGTTGGTCTCGAGCATTTCGCAGAGGGTGGTGATTTTAAGTCCGGGTATCAGAAAGGCTTTGTTGTCCACAAACCGGTGCTGAAAATTTGCCACAAAAACCTCCCCAAAAACCAGTTCCATCTCAATCGTATCATCCAATGCCTCCCCATGAGTGAAATCCAGTTGAACGAGGTGGAAGCTATTGCCAAAATAGCCAAGAAAAAAGATCAGGATAGAGATGGAGCAAGCGGGAATTATCAACAGAAACGGGCGGTTAAGAAAAAATGGCACCCCTATGCCATTGGCCACGATGCTGTACACAGAAGTAAGAATCATTCCTGTCAAAATGTATTTCAGGGATTTAATGGAGTGATTTTCAGGATCGGAATAGTAGTTAGACAATTGATACTGGTATTGCTGAATCAGGCGAAAGTTGAGAATGACCGTGTATATAACCAGAATGCTGAACGTTAATCTGGAGATGAAGTAGAGGGCGAGCAGGGTGATCACGGGCAGTGTTTCAGCATTCAAGTTGGCAAATGGTTGACCCTGCAGAATCACTTCCAGGTTTTCCCGTTCCGAATTGTTGAGAATCAAAAGTGTGCCATACATAAGAATGCCAAGGACAACTGCAGGCAGATAAAGTCTCTGCCAAATGGAGAAGACTTTGGTTTCAACCAACAGTCTGACATAGTAATGGTACATGGGATAAATGAGCAGGGTGGCCAAGAGTATAAACCGGCAGGAGAAGCACGAAAATAGAGAATCTGTGCAGAAAATAGGGGATGTAACTCAGATAGAGGACAAACCCGACTACCATCATCCACCCAAGGAAATCCTGTGCCTGATCCTTGTTGCTTTTCAGCAACAACAACCACACAGCCCAGCCGAGGCAGACACTCGATGGCAGTGAAATAAGCAGGTAGTACCAAGCATGCATCCTTCCAAATGTAAGGAATTTTCAAAAATTGGCAAACAGGCTTCAGGATAATTGCCCTGTTGGGGTCAAAAATTGTTGCCGAAACAGGACTATATGAAGTGAATTGCCAATAGTATCGGTCATTCCAAATATTGCAAACCCAATTTCATCCCCAATAAGTGTATTCCAGATCCTTCGCCATCCTGAAACAATGATTATCTTAGCAAGGTTAATATTTGCCGAATCAATCAAATAAAATTATACCCCAGAAATGAATTCCAGGTTATTTTCCCCGATAAAATTCAGAGAACTGTTGTTGAGGAACAGGATTGCCGTGCCGCCAATGTGTCAGTACAGTGCCGTGGATGGTTTTGCCACAGACTGGCACTTGGTTCATTACGGAAGCAGGGCGGTGGGGGGTGCGGCGCTGATCATTCAGGAGGCAACTGCAGTGTCTCCGGAGGGTCGGATCACGCCTGCCGATCTCGGGTTGTATGCGGACGGTCAAATTGAAAAACTGAAGCAAATCACGACATTTGTCCGCCAGCAGGGGTGTGTTGCCGCCGTTCAATTGGCACATGCAGGTCGAAAAGCCAGTTGTGCTGTCCCCTGGGAGGGAGGGAAGCAGTTGAACGAAGAAGCAGGTGGCTGGAGAACGATGGCGCCGAGTTCGATCGCCTTTTCTCCGGAAGACAGGCTACCCCTTGCTTTGGATGAGGAGGGAATAGAGTTGATAGTCGAAAATTTTAGGTCCGCCGCGGCAAGAGCCTTGCGGGCAGGATTTGAGGCAGTGGAGATCCACGCGGCACATGGCTACTTGATTCACCAGTTTCTTTCACCCCTGTCAAACACGCGCCAGGACAGGTATGGTGGCAGTTTTGAGAACCGAATCAGACTTTTATTGGAGATTGTTGGCACTGTCAGGGAGGTCTGGCCTGCACATCTGCCGCTTTTTGTCAGAATCTCTGCAACGGATTGGGCGGAGGGCGGTTGGAATCCTGATGAGGCTGTGAAACTTTCTAAGCTTTTGAAACAGAAGGGAGTTGATTTGATGGATGTCTCCTCAGGCGGGCTGATATCCGATGTCCGAATCCCTCTGGCACCTGGCTACCAGGTACCTTTTGCTGAACGAATCAGAAGGGATTCCGGCATCCTGACCAGTGCTGTAGGATTGATAACAGGAGCCGAACAGGCTGAAACCATTTTGGAACGAGGGGAAGCAGATCTGATACTTTTTGGGAGGGCATCACTGCGGGAACCTTATCTGGCCCACCAGGCAGCCATTGATCTGGATGAGGAAATTGCCTGGCCGCTGCAGTATGTCAGAGCCAAAATGAAATGAGTACGACGATTCAACCTTATAATTCGTGTAATATTCACTCGTAAACCATGAACGTATGAAGAAAATTCTGCTGTTGATTGTGTTAATCACCTGGCTGCAAGGTTCGTATGCCCAACCATTTGGGATGGGAGGAGTAAGCTGGATGCCGGATGGAAACAGTTATACTTCCGTTGAGAAGTATTCTATCGTTAAAACGGAACTGCCTGCGATGGCTAAAACAGTATTGTTTGATCTTGACAAGGTCTTTCCCAAAGATGAATCCCATCCGCGGAATATCTCTTCCTTTGCCTTGTCCAGGGATATGAAGCAGCTATTGCTGAAGATAAATACCAAAACACAGTACCATAAAGTTACGGGTGAGGTTTGGGTGTATGATTCGGCATTGGACAAAATCTATCAATTGGGTAAGAGCCTGAGGCCGGAGGGGCTGATGTATCCCAAATTTTCACCCGACGGGTCCAAAGTTGCCTATGTTTATCAGGATAGAACAAATCAGAAAGTGGTTTACAATATCTATCTGGAGGTGGTAAAAACAGGAAAGATCCGGCAACTCACCTTTGACACGAAAGACCGTAGCATCAACGGAACCTTCGACTGGGTTTATTCCGAAGAGTTGTTTTGTACGGACGGATTCAGATGGAGCGAAGACGGTTCACGCATTGCCTATTGGAACATTGATGCCTCCAAGGTTCGCAATTATCTGATGCTGAATACAACTGATTCCATCTATTCCTTTACCGTACCCGTTGAATACCCAAAAGCAGGGGAAGATCCGTCTCCTGCCAGGATCGGGGTGGTCGATGTGGCAACAGCCAAAACTAAATGGATGAATCTGGATGGTGATCCCAGTCAGAATTACCTGACCAAGATGGAATGGTCCTCCAAAAATGAGCTGATCGTCCAGCAACTTAACCGCAAGCAGAATGTATCAAAGATTTGGGTGGCCAATACTGTTTCGGGCAGCAGCAAATTGCTCTGGAGCGATACCGATCAGGCATGGGTGGATCTGGAAGCAACCTGGAATAGCAACAACGGGGCAGGATGGAATTGGATCGAAGGAGGCAAGGCATTCGTTTGGGCCAGTGAAAAGGATGGTTGGCGCCATCTTTACCGGATTGGAATGGACGGAAAGGAAAGCCTGATTACGAGTGGGGCCTTTGACGTCATCAAGATCTTTCTGATTGATGAACCCGGTAACACCATTTATTTTGCTGCTACTCCTGAAAATGCCACCCAGCGTTATTTATACGCAACCAAGTTGGATGGTTCGGAGGCGCCAAGAAGAATCACACCCGCTGAATTTACCGGAACCAATGATTACCTGATCTCACCAAATGGGAAATGGGGACGTCATAGTTTTTCCAGTCACCTGTACATCCCTGCATCCGAATGGGTGGCTTTGCCTGCACATGTACCTGTTGATCCAGCAAAAAGCATCCTGAAGAATCTGAAAGAGGATCCGATGGGCAAGCAGATCTCCTTTTTCAAAGTCACCACCGAAGATGGAATTACCCTGGACGGATGGATTGCGAAGCCCAAAGATTTTGATCCCGCAAAAAAATATCCTGTTTTCTTCTACGAGTATGGAGAGCCGTGGGGATGCACGACTTTCGACAATGCCCGGCTTGGACGTTCCGGTCAGTTTGGGGGAAATATTGCGGATATGGGATATCTTTATGTTTCTGTGGATTGCAGGGGCAGCATGGCTCCCCGGGGTCGGGAATGGAGAAAATCCATTTACAGAAAAATCGGACGATTGAATATCCGTGACATGGCCCTTGGTGCCAAGGAGGTGCTGAAATGGAGCTACTGCGATACCAGCAGGGTGGCGGTTCACGGCTGGAGTGGCGGTGGTTCATCCACCCTCAACCTGATGTTCCAGTACCCTGATATCTTCAAAACGGGCATTGCCGTTGCAGCGGTTGCGAACCAATTGGCCTATGACAATGCCTATCAGGAAAGATACATGGGCGTTCCTGCCGAAACCAGGGAAGATTTTGTAGCAGGATCTCCTTACACCTATGCCAGGAATCTGAAGGGAAACCTGCTTTATGTCCATGGAACAGGAGATGACAATGTGCACTATGCAAATGCCGAGAAACTGTTCAATGAACTGATCAAGTACAATAAACCCTTCCAGATGATGATCTATCCGATGCGCTCCCATGGCATCTATGAAGGGGAGGGGACTTCCCAACATCTGACCACCACCTGCAAGAAATTCTTGCTCGAAAATTGTCCTCCGGGAGGAAGATAATCTGAGATTGAAAAAGCATTGTACAACGGTTTTCCAAAAGCCTTTGTGCAATGCTTTTTGCATTTTATCGTTTTAAGGTTGTTTTTGCCAAATGTGGGTGCTCCCTATTTTTTTGCGATTTTCACCAGGACCACTCCCTGCGGCGGGACAGAAAAAGTCAGGCTATCGACATAAAGCCCCAGCTCCTTCTCGTGCCACAGGTCGCGTATCGTTTGGATTCCTGCCAGTTGAAGCTCCTTCCAGTCGGCTGAAATCTCTACCTCTTCCTTCCCCCTGTTGAAGAATCCGACCGCCTTTGAGCCATCTGCCAGATCCTTAACCATCAGAAAATTGGCATCCGTTTTTTTGATGACGGCTCCGCATTCGCCCAGAGGATCCTGGTCGACCTCTATCACTTCGGGATTGCAGAGGACATTGAGCGTGAAGGAATCCAGTTTTGACATATCCCCGCTGTAGATCAATGGAGCAGCCATCAGGCTCCAGAGCGACAAGTAGGCATATTGCATGGCATCCGGCATGGAGGTAAGTTGAGGGACTCCCATCTTCGAGGCATTGCCAATCCAGCCAATCTGGATGTAATCGGGATCGTTCCATTCTCCGGGTTTCGAGTTCAGCCTGTGCTCGCTGTTTTTCAGGGCTACATCGAAGATTTTGTCGAGTTCGAATCCCAGGTCGCCGGAAGTTCTCCAGCAATGCCCACCGACCTCACCTCCCCATTTCCAGACTTCCCCCATCCCATATTGGCAGAGGTTGAAGACGATGTCGCGATCGAGGGATTTCAGGATGGTACCCATTTGGCGATAGGGTTTTTGCAAGGCCTCCACGCTCTTGTCGGTTCCGGCGATTTTTTCGTAGGAGCACCAGTCGTATTTCAGAAAATCAAATCCCCAGTCGGCAAATTGTTTTGCATCCTGCTCCTCATGTTGCCAGGCACCCGCAAATCCGCCACAGGTCAGGGTTCCCGGTGAGGTATAAATGCCGGCTTTCAGTCCTTTTGTGTGGATGAAACTTGTGAGCAGTTTCATATCCGGGAAGTGTTTGTTGGGAACAATGTTGCCATTATCATCCCTGAGTGCTCCTACCCGTTCGGGATCCTTGTTTTTCGGGGCATTCATCCAGCAGTCGTCGATGTTGACATATTGATAGCCCACATCGGCCATGCCACTTTTGATCATTGCATCAGCTGCCTGCCGCACCATCTCGTCCGTAATCCGGTCGTAATGGGCATACCAATGGTTCCAACCCATGGGAGGTGTAAGTGCAAGCTTGTCGCCAGCAACGATTTTGAAGGCCCGTTTGGTCTTCCCATTTGAGTTGATTGCCTGCAGGATCACCAGATATTCGCCTCTGGGAGGTGTTTGACCGGTAATAATGCCGCTTTCCGGATCAAGTTTCAGATCTTTGGGCAGTCCTTTGGCCGAGAAGGTGATGGGGCGCAATCCCTGACAAGGAATTCTGTAAAGAAAGGGATGGCCTGGCCTGCATCCATACACCTGCGGACCATTGATGCGGGGATAGGGGTGAGGAGCCGGTGTGTACAGCTCTCTTTGGCCGGCGGAGCCGGGTGTAGCCTGGCTGACGGCGAAAGATGTTAGCGGGATGAACAGGTACAACCATGCGATGGAATGCACAAAAAAAATGGTCCTGAAATTTTTGTTCATTTGGTATTCTTTTGGATGTTAAAAGTGAATCGGCGACGAATGCACCGTAGATTTTTCGATCTCTTCCAGACTCTTTCCCTTTGTTTCCGGCAGGGTTTTAAAGATGTACCAAAAACCGGAGACACAGATCAATGCATACAGCCAGAAGGTTCCGCTGGCGTGAAACATCTTGTTCAGCATCGGGAAAGTATAGGTAAGAATAAAACAAGCCATCCAAAGCGAAGTAGTGGCAATGGCCATGGCCGAGCCGCGTATGCTGTTTGGGAAGATTTCGGACAATACTACCCAGGTAACCGGACCAAGTGTCATCGCAAATGTGGCAATGGAGACCATGACCAACAAGAGGATCGCTACCCCTTTCAGCTCGAAAAAATAGCTGGTTCCCAACAGAAAATAGGCAGTTGCCAGACCTGCAGAGCCCAGCAGCATCAGTTTGCGACGGCCCCAACTGTCGACCATCTGCATGGCGACCAGGGTGAAAATGAGGTTCACACTCCCGGTTATCACAATGTTGAAAAGCATATCGTTGACAGAATATCCCGCAGAGGTGAAAATCTCTTCCGCATAGTTGAAGATTACATTGATGCCACACCATTGCTGAAAGATGGCCAGGATTGCCCCCAGTACCAGAATCGGGCGAACGTTTGCAGAAGAAAGAGTCTTCCAGTCTATTTTTTGACTCTGGACCCGAAGCGTTTCCGCGATCTCCTTTTGTTCTTCGGCTGCATATTGCACCCCTCCGATTCTTTCCAAGATGGTGGAAGCACCCATCCAATTTCCTGTTTTAGCCAAAAAGCGGGGGCTTTCGGGAATAAAGAGGGAGAGTATCAAGAATGTCAAAGCGGGGAAAGTCCCTGCCCAGAACATACAGCGCCAGCCGGTCTGTCCGTTCCACGAGTGAAGAATCAGCTGGTCGGAGGCTCCGGCCGGGACCTTCTCTGCAATCAGGTAATTCACGATTTGTGCCAGCAGGATTCCGATGACGATGGTTAGCTGATTGACAGAGACCAACCTTCCCCGTAAGGAAGCCGGTGAAATTTCTGCAATGTACATCGGTGAAACGGCAGAGGCCAATCCGATGCCCAATCCGCCAATCAACCTAAAGGAGATGAACAGGGAAAAGGAGTTGAATGCACCTGTCCCGATCGCGGCAATGGTAAAAAGTGCCGCTGAGGTAATCAGCGGACGTTTGCGCCCAAACCGATCGGTCAGGTATCCGGAGATGAATGCCCCTGCCAGGCAACCTATCAGGGCACTTCCCATGGCCCAACCTTGCAGCTGCGGTGAGTTGGCGATGTCGAAAAATCGCTCATAGAAGGGCTTGGCACCTCCGATCACGACGAAATCGTATCCGAACAGGAGACCGCCCATCGCGGAAATGAGGGTAATTCCCACAATGAAACGCTTGTTGAGGTTGGTTTTTTTCACAAATATCATCTTGCTGCGTTCGTTCGGCCATGAGATCAAGCGCGTTGATCAACCATCGTATGAAAATAGGAATAATATTTTTATTTCTTTTGCTTTTAATTTCCGTCCTGGTGCCGTTGGACTCCGGGGCCACGAAGCCAAATGGGATTGCCAGGGATTTGTGTCCCCGGTCCCGGATAAATGTTGAAGCATGAAATTTGGAAGCGTAGAAAATCCTGGAAACATCGATTTTACCCTGCCTGCAGACCACCCGGATACGGCAAGGGTACTGCAGCTCCGTGAGTTCAGAGGCCCTGTGCACGCTTTTGTTGGGTGTGCAAAATGGAACAGGCAGGAGCTCAAAAATTTCTATCCGCTTGGAACGAAAGATGAACTGGCCTACTATGCAACACAATTCAATTCGATTGAGTTGAATGCCACCTTTTACCGAATTCCGGATCAAAATCAGGTGGTGACCTGGAAGGAGAAGACGCCTGATGGGTTTAGATTCTTTCCCAAGATCAACCAACGGATCAGCCACATCAAGCGATTGAAGGAGGTGCAAACCGAGGTCGGGGAGTATTGCGACAACATCATCCATTTTGGGGAGAAATTGGGGATGGTTTTCTTGCAGCTGCACAACAACTTTGGATCCAAAAACCAGGAGCGGTTGACCACTTTCGTGGAAAATTTTCCCCGTTCAATCCCGCTTGCAGTCGAAATCCGCAATGGCAAATGGCTGGATGATCCGATTTTATCGGCAGAAGTATTTCAGCTTTTTGAAAGGCACAGCATCACCAACGTATTGGTGGATACTGCCGGCAGGCGCGATCTGCTGCACATGCGGCTGACAACTCCGGTCGTTTTCATCCGCTATGTAGGGGCCAATGATCCGGTGATGGACCGGATGCGGCTCGACGCCTGGGTCGAACGACTTAAGAGCTGGGTTGGTTTGGGATTGAGAGAAATCAATTTCTTCGTTCACCAGAATCTGGAGTTGGAATCCCCCTTGCTGGCGGCCTATTTCATCGAAAAATTGAGTGGTGAACTGGGTTTGGAGTTGCACCCGCCCAAAATGGTCCTGTAATACACAATGTTTGATAGAACCTTTTATTCAAAATAAGCAAATCAAAACACAACTATCTTTAACGGAAGATTGCATAAACTTGCCAACTATGAAAAAATTTCTGCTGCTGATGGTCTGGCTGACCGTTTCCATTGGTCTTGTGGCCCAACCCATAGATCCTTCCAAATACAAGGCACCTGTCAAAGTGGCCTGCATCGGGAACAGCATTACCTTTGGATCAGGAATTCCGGATCGTCCGAGAGATTCGTACCCTGCCCAGCTTGGCAGTATGCTGGGTGACCAATGGGAGGTCAGGAATTTTGGTGTCGGTGGGCGGACGATGCTGAAGAAAGGAGATTTTCCCTATTGGAATGAGGAAGCCTGGACCGAAGCAAAGGCTTTTTTGCCGGATGTGGTGATCATCAAGCTGGGCACCAACGATACCAAGCCGCAGAACTGGAAATTTTCGACTGAATTTTTATCAGACGGCCGGGCGATGGTCGGGGAACTAAAAAATCTGCCTTCCCATCCTGTCATCTTTCTGTGCAAACCGGTTCCTGCCTATGCGGGTCGCTGGGGAATTAACGATTCTATTATTCAACATGGCATCCTTCCTGCCATTGAAAGGCTGGCCAAAGAGGAAAAACTCCAGGTCATTGATCTTTATTCTGCCCTGAAGGGAAGGGGAAACCTGTTCCCCGACCAGATTCATCCCAATGCGGAGGGGGCTGGGCTGATGGCCCAATGCATCGCTAAAAAGCTGACGGGAAGAGATTTCACGGTAGTGCATGAGAAGTATCCCGGCAGGAGGTCCGAATGGCATGGATTTGCGCGGTACGATTTCCAACTCGACCGGTGGGATTGCCGGATGATTGTTCCCGACAAGGCAGCACCCGGAAAACCCTGGATCTGGCGGGCACGGTTCCCTGACTGGCATTACGAGATGGACAGCATGCTGGTGCGCAGGGGATTTCATTTGGTGTACCTCAATACGGATTATCTTTTCGGATCCCCGAAATGTGTAGAAATTTGGAAAAATTTCTACGACTACCTGACTTCCCAATATGGGTTCAACAAAAAGGCAGCCCTGGAGGGGGTGAGTCGTGGTGGATTGTACATCTACAATTATGCCAAGAAATATCCCGAAACGGTGAGTTGCATCTACGCGGAGGCACCCGTTTGCGATTTCAAGAGCTGGCCGGGCGGAAGAGGTAGCGGAAAGGGAGATCCGGAATCGTGGCAACAATTGATGAAAGCCTATGAATTCATAAATGAACAGGAAGCACTCGATTACACAGACAATCCCATCGATCATCTGGAGAAGCTGGCTGCCGCCAGGGTGCCTGTTTTTCATTCCATCGGACTGAACGACAGCATTGTTCCCAATGAGGAAAACAGTTTCCTCCTTGTGAACCGGTACCTTCGGTTGGGAGGTCCGGCCACCATTTATCCCAATACGGCAGGAAAGCAATCGCTGCAGGGGCATCATTTCTCCATCGACAATCTGAAAGCGGGTGCCGATTTTATTCTCAACAGCTATCCCATCCAGCCAATGCCCCTGGATAGCCGGAATTTCCATGCCTGCCGGAGTCAACTCCGCAATGCCCAAATTGTATTTGAGCGGGAGAAACGGGGAAGGGTTGCCTTTCTGGGAGGTTCCATCACCTTTAACAACGGATGGCGCGACAGCATCTGTTCCTATTTGCAGCACAGGTTTCCAGGGACCGAATTTGACTTTGTGGCGGCTGGCATCCCCTCGATGGGCAGTACGCCCGGGGCTTTCAGGTTTGAACGGGATGTGCTGGCCAGGGGGAGAGTCGATCTGCTGTTCGAAGAGGCGGCAGTCAACGACAGGACGAATGGCTTTTCGTCGGAGGCACAGGTGCTGGGTATGGAGGGAATCGTGCGACACGCGCGCGAATCGAATACGGCCATGGAGATCGTGCTGATGCATTTTGTGGATCCGGACAAGATGGCAGATTACAGGAGAGGGATTGTACCCGTGGAGATTCAGAACCATGAAAAAGTGGCGGAACATTACGGAATTTCGACCATCAACCTGGCCAAAGAGGTGACCGACCGCATCGACAACGGAGAATTCACCTGGGAAAAGGATTTCAAAGACCTGCATCCTTCGCCGTTTGGCCAGCAGGTTTACTACCATTCCATGAAATCGATGCTTGACTCTTGCTGGAGTGGCACCGTTACAGGAGCGGACAAAATTCTGGACTACAAGCTTCCTGGTAAGTTGGCTGAAGGATGTTACAGTCGGGGGAAATTGATCCCTGCCGTGGAGATCAAACCGGCAGGTGGATGGAAGGCGGTCGCCAACTGGACTCCTGCCGACCGGACAGGTACCCGGCCCGATTTCACGAATGTGCCCATGTTGGTGGGCGATCCGGCTTCCGGCATACTGAAGTTTGATTTCGAAGGGGATGCTGTGGGCATTGCGGTCGCGGCAGGTGCCGACGCCGGAATCCTGGAGTATAGCCTCGATACGCAGCCGTGGAAGAGAGCGGATCTTTTTACTGCCTGGAGTGCGCAGTTGCATCTTCCCTGGTTTTACACGCTCGGTGATCGATTAATATGGGGCAGGCACAGTCTGAAATTGAGACTTTCAACAGATAAGAATCCGCTCAGCAAGGGCAACGTATGCCGCATCAGGTATTTTTATTTGAACAGGTAGTGTTGCACCCCAGGGTTGGATGCGAATCTTCACGATGAAACAAGGAACAAAAATTAGTTGCTATTAGCAATTAATTTTTGTTCCTTGACCTGTCGTTCACGGACGATCATTTACCGCCATTGATCATGCCGGAAACAACTCCTTTTGCTTTTCCCATGTCAGCCAGGACGACACCGATCAGGTGAACCACAAAAAAAGTATATATACCGTATTGGAAAAGGCCATGTGCTTCCTTGACGGAATGTCTGGCGGGGCCTGAGAGGCCGAGGTCGGATCCGAAAGCGATGACCATGCCGGTACCCACCATCGCCATTAGCAACAGGTAAAAGATGAAATAGCCTCCCTTGACGATGAGGTAATGCCTGAGCTCTTTTTTGTCCTGGTCGGGTTGTTTGATCGCTGCAAGGGCATTTTTAAACCTGAAATTTACTTTTTCCTTTTTGGGTTGTGTAAATTCCACCACAATTCTGGAGAGGAACAAAAAGGTGAGGGCAAATCCAAGTATTTTATGGAAATCCCACATTTTGTCATCGTACATGTGGGAGACAGCCCATGCCTGGTCGTTGGAGATGACTACTCCTTTTTCCTTCAAGGCATTCTGCACTTCGGGGATGTTCTTTCTTGGATTCAGGGCGGTTGAGGCCATCAAAACCGTTACAATCAGGGATAGAATTGTTAAGAAGGTAAGCCAGTGCCAAATACGGATAGCGGCTGAATTTTTTTGGATAAAGCGGGAACTCTGGTCACTTGTTGGATTCTCTACTTTTGTCATGGCATTTTTTTTTAAAACTAATAAAATATATCAGGTTTGGCGAATTAGTAAATTTTAGTTGGAAAGGTTTCAGGGTGTTGAGGCCGCGCACCTGAAACCAGTATGTTCCAAGCTGGTATCCCAGCTGGTTTTCATTCGGGCAGCAACCCTGAAACCGGAACAATATTGGTCGGTACACAAAAAGGATCCACCCCTGACAACCCGTTTTTGTGCAGTTGGTTCATCGGGATCGAAGGAGCTTTTGGGGCCTTTGGGGTCGGTTACGACTCCTTGTTGCGCACACATGGCATAATAATCTGGCCGATACCAGTCGCTGCACCACTCCCAAACATTGCCTGCCATATCGAAAAGTCCATATCCGTTTGGAGGGTAGGACATCACCGGAGCACTCCGGGCGAAATGGTCCTTCATCGTATTTTCATTGGGGAAATGCCCCTGCCAACAGTTGGCCTTGAGTTCACCCTGGTCGATCGGTTGATCTCCCCAGGGATAGAGGGCAGCCTGCAAACCGCCGCGTGCAGCGTATTCCCACTCCGCTTCTGTGGGTAGTCGTTTCCCGGCCCAGGAGGCATAAGCCCTGGCATCTTCCCAGGAAACCTGAACAACCGGGTAATCATCCTTCCCTTCGATGTTGCTTTTTGGACCCTCCGGATGACGCCAGTCTGCGCCGGCCACCCAGGCCCACCAGACTGCCGAATTGTTCAGGGGGACGGCCACTTTGGGTTGGGCAAAAACCAGTGAAGAGGCAACCAATAAGCTGTCGGGAGGTTTTGGGGTACCGGCGGGAACCTGTTTTTGTATCTCTTCCCAGACCGGTTTCCGTTCCGCGGTTGTGACATAGTTGGTGGCTTCAACGAAAGCCCTGAACCGGGCATTGGTCACTTCGTGACGATCGATGTAGAATGAGGATATCTGCACGCGGTGTCTGGGAAATTCATCCGGTCTTCCCCAGAGGGAGTCCCCGCCCATCACAAAGATGCCTGCGGGGATACGAATCATCTCCTCTTTCAGGTCACTGTCTACAGCCATCTTCCCGATCGGGGAGGTTTTCCTGTTCATCAGGTAAGGTTTGGCAGGTAATACAGAGGTGCAACAGGTGAGCAAGGAATCTTTTCTGGGTGAATCTATCCCGGTATTTGAATTTTTTGTGGCGGATCCTGGGTGACAACCTCCAATAATTACCGGCAGTATAAGCAGCAGGGGTGTCTTTCCGACATGGAAGGATGGGAAGTTGTATTTGAACATCATTTTCTGTTTGTGATGGATACTCAAGTCAGGTGTGATACGCAAAAAGGATAGCCAGGGTTTTCCTGCACTGGACAGGGATACTTGTGTTTGGTGCTCAAAGAGGCGCAAACGGAGGTAATTTATTTTTAAGATGGAGACCTCCTGTTTGAAGAGCCGGGAAGTGGAATTTTTGATGGATCACAAAAGCGTCTAAAGGAGCCTTTCAGGAGGGATATTTCCCGTGTTTTTTGCACAATTCAAGGAAACGTATGACCCTGTCGGGGGAAACATCACTTTGCAAAATGTGGGCAGGAGCAATCAGGTAACCTCCGTCTTTGCCCAGAATTTTGATTTTTTCGCAGATGTCCTCCTCCAGTTCCTGATCGGTTCCGTTGGGGAGCAGCTCTTGCTGGTCGATGGCTCCCCAAAAACTGAATTTTGATCCGAATCGTTCCTTCAAGTCTTGTGGCAGATGTCCGGGAACTCCCGGCTGGACCGGGTTGAAAACTTCAAAACCTATCTCCCGGATGTCGTCGAGGAGTTCGGCCACCGCACCATCGCAGTGGAGGATAGGGATGACATCAGGCTTGGCCTCCCTGAACCTCTCTATCATCACTTTGTAAATGGGTTTCAACTGTTCCCTGAAAGTTTCGGGAGGAATGATCAGGCTCATCTGGGTGCCAAAATCATCCCCAAACCAGATGGCATCCACCCCCTTCTCTATCAGGCGAAGGCCGATTTGTGTCTGGTAATCGGCGCAAGCCTGAAAGAGTGGAACGACGTATTCGGTTTCCATCATCATATCTACCAGCAGCTTCTCCATGCCCACCAACTGATGAGCGAGCGAAAAAACAGTCACCTCGATATCGCCAATGACGAGAAAATCATTTTTGTATTTGTTTGTGATCCTTTCGGCATCGCGGTATCTGCCGGGTGCGTCCGGGTCAGGGAAACGATAGGCTTCAAGGTCGGCCTTTGTCTCCGCCAGGGCCAGCGGGTAGTTGACCACTTCCACGTAAACGGGGCCCTGACGCATCTTCATCCCGTATTCGTTGAACCATGTGCCATCCTGCTCCATCACGATGCGGTAGTCATCGGAAACAGAGGCACCAACGATGACCAGATCACTGCCCATGGACACCCGCAATTCGTTGGCACTGATGCGGTAGGTGACATCTTCGTAAGGATTTTCGGTGTAATGGACCGGAATGCCAAGCTCCTTTCCAAAGTGGTCGCTCAACTGCCTGCAAAGGTCAAATTGGATGGGAACCCTGTCGGGCAATCCTGGCAGACGATTGAAGGCTCTCAATACCCTTTCCCTTGAATTCATCGCACATTCAGTATTATCTCAGGATTTGGCTCCGACAAAATAGTGCTTGTTTTCGGAAAAAAGCAGGTTGAAAGAGGTGAGCGATCCATAGATGCGGGTGATGTACTGCTGCATGTTCACCTTCTCCTCATCCGACAAGCCCGGGTGACTGTTGATGTTCTGCTCCAGCACGCGCAACCTGTCGCGCAGCATCACGATTTTGTGAAAGAAACTATNAATGGGAATTTCCTTCGGTTTGAGGGAGGGGTTGGCAGGCTGGAGGATCAGGTTTCCACCTATCCACTTGTCACCGAGCGGTACAATTTCCTGAAGGGCACTCTGTTCTTCGAGCACATAACGCAACACCTTCTCCACTTCGGGAAGGCTCAACGAATTTTTAGGCTTCTCGGCAGGGGCATCGATGACTTCCAAATCTTCGTTTCGTTTGGTGATTTCTATCTTGCCACCGTGTTCGAAAAAAATTTCGTAGGAGGTGATCTTATTTTTGCTGACGATCCCCTCTCCGTACCGGGGATGTTCTACTCGGGTTCCGACTGCCAGTTCTTCCATCTTTCAAGGGTTTTTGTAAAGGTAGAAACTCTTTTTCACTCTCCAAAAAATCAGGAAGGGAGGTCCCATTCCGGAGGAAGCAGTGGCCGGCTATTTCAGTTTGATCACCTCGCTACCCGCCAGCAGGAAGGCACCTGAACCATAAACTTCCCAACTGTCTGCATTGAAATTTTTTCTTGGATCGGCGCCGATGGGTTGTACCCAGCCCACGAGTCCCTCTTTCCGGACACATTTGTTCAGTCCGATCCAGGCCTTTTCAACGACTGGCAAATAGGTTGCCCTGTCGAGGAGGCCATGGTTGATTCCCCAGGCCATGGCATAGCAATTAAATCCGGAACCGCTTACTTCACCTCCGGGATAGGAATCGGGATCGAGCAAACTGGCGCGCCACAAACCATCCGGCTGTTGCAGTTCTTTCAGACGGTCCGACATTTCCTGAAAGAGTTTGATGTAGAATTCACGTCCCGAATAATTTGCAGGAAGGTCGTTCAAAACCCTTACCAGTCCGCCCATCACCCAGCCGTTTCCCCTCGACCAGAATATTTTTTTCCCGTTTGCCTCGTGGATATCCTTCCCGTCATTTTTGATTACATATTTCTGGTCACGTGCAAAAAGGTGTTCCTCCTTGTCAAAAAGCAGGTCATAACTTTCCTTGAACAATTGATCCACACAGGAAAAATAGCTGTTGTCACCCGTCACTGCTCCAAGTTTAACCAGGGTGGGGGGGCCCATGAACAAGGCATCGCACCACCACCATTTGATGCTGGGTGCTCCTTTGGAAGGATAAGGATTTTTCATGAAAATGGCCAGCGTATCGATCAATGGCTGAATCATCTCCCGTTTTTTCTCCACCTTGTAGAGATCCAGGTAGGTTTGACAAATGACGATATCATCGGCGTGATACCATCGTTTGCCCGGCTTCCATTCATTTTTGATCCCCATATCCATCATGGCCCGATAGATCGTTTTAGATTTTGTCGTTTCCCAGGCGGCTGAAACACCTGCATAAAATGCACCGTTGGTCCAGTCTGTGGGCTCGTGTTTGGGATTTTTTAACTGCCACGCAGTAACTTTTTTCATTGTTTTCTTGATGTTACCGGCTGCAAAAATTTTCTTCGTCTCCCCGGTTCTGGAAAAACCTGCGGAAGCAATGGAAATCAGGATAAGTAGGGCGATCAGTCTTTTCATCTGGCAATGGTTTTGTTGTTCAGCATACAAATATAGGAATTGTGCAATCGATTGCAATAAAATTGCCGGGATCGACAAATTTTCTTTTTGTGCAGGACAATGAAACTGAAACAGGTTTCAATAAGAGGAGCAGCGTTGTCAATTCCGGACGTTTTGGGGTTATTCTTTTGCAAAATCCCGGTGTCATCACCTGGGACATCCATTTTTAGTCAGAAAATTATTTGGAGGGAGGGAACCTGACCGGAAAACCTGCAGCCAACGGGAGCTAATTTGGCGATCAAAATTCTTGAGCCCTCCCCTGTCAGAGTTGGATGGTGACATTGTTCATCCTGATAGGCTGGTGGGGACTTGCAGGACGGTACAATTTCAATTCACAGTTGTTGATTTCCTTCAATTTCAATGGCGGAAGTTTTTGGCTGTAGACTACCTGATCGATGCTGTTGCTGATGCAGTAAGTGATCTTGTAGCCATATCTGTTGAAGAATTTAATCAGCAGCTGGTTTTTGCCACTCTTCAGGGTGAGTAGTACAAGCTCCTTATTTCTGCTGCTTCCGCGCGGATTGTTGTGCGTTACCAGGTTCTCACCGTTCAGCCAGATCTGGATACCGTCTCCGCTGCTGACCTCAATCAACTGTTTCTGCTCTTTGCCGGATTCAATCTCCTGCAGAACATAGGTTGCTTCAATGGGTTTTGAAACCATGGATGTTTCCTTTCCATCCTGCCATGGTGGAAGTAGTTTCCATTTCATTTTCTCTCCCGGGTTCCAGTCGAGTTCCGTATTTATTTCTGGAGAGATTGCACCGGGATTGCCTTCGAAGTCTGATTCCACTGGTCCATAGTTATAGCGGCTCCCCCATTTTATTGTTCCGGCAAGTGCATTCAACGGAAACGTTTCCCCCGCTTTCAGGGTGATGTGATTCGATATTCCGTTCCAGGTCAGTTCAATTTCTCTCCCCAGTTCTGCTGCCGTGAAATTAAGGATCGGTATTGTTTCTCCTTTTTTGCCCGGTAAGTTCCACTCCTGTTTGACGATACTCCGGAAATTGTTGTAATAATCGATGCAGGAATGGCTGTAATGCTTGACGGCATTTTGGAAATTAAGGGTTAAGCTCTTGCCGCCAGATAGCAGCACGGGTTTAACCTGAATAGGTTCCGCGAATTCCAGTTTGATTACCTGAATGTCTGAATTGAAACAGGTAGCGGATGGAATGAATATCTCGGGATTTCCCCTGGCGGATCCCGTTTTGAATTTCTTTTCCGGATCCCCAAGCAATGACGCATTTTTGATCTTGCCAGAGATACTCGACAGGCTAATTTTACTGACCTGTTTCCCGGACAGGAGGAGGTAAAGGCAATTTCCCTTCATCGTTATCTCTCCCCAAGGGTATGTCTCCGGGAGCGGATTGGCATTGGTCTCGTAGATGGCTTCTCCATTCCTGGCCAGCCAGCTGCCGATTCTTTTCAGTACATCCGCTTCGTAGGGAACCACAGAACCATCCCCCATTGGTCCGATGTTGAGGAGAAAATTTCCTCCCCTGCTCACTACTTTGATCAGACTCAGAAGTTTTTCCCGCGACTTGCCGGCAGCATCCTCCCTTTTTTGCCAGGAACGGTAACCCCATGTTTCGTTGAACATCGAAGCCGGTGTTTGCCAGGGGGTATCAATTTTGTAGTCGGGGTAAGCATTGTCGCCCATCACACAAAAATCATAGGCATCGTTGCCCAGCCGGCCGCTTACCAAGCAATCAGGTTGCAGTTTGTGCACCAGTTCGTAGATTTCCTGACTCTGCGCGGCAGTGAGAGAGCCCATGTCGAACCACATTTCTGAAATAGGACCGTAGTTGGTGAGCAGTTCTGTAATTTGGTTCATGTTGTATTGATGGTGTTCGGCCGTGATCGGATTGGCATTGTGGCCGGCAATCGGATGAAGCCTGTAATCTATCAGCGAAAAGTAGAGGCCAAAGTGAAGTCCGGCCTTCCGGCAGGCCATAGATAATTCACTGATGATATCCCTTTTGAANGGAGAGGCATCCACAACATTAAAACGGGTATAGGCCGAATGGTACAGGCAAAATCCGTCGTGGTGCTTGGAGGTGATGACGATGGACCTCATTCCCGCTTGTTTGGCCAGGAAGGCAATCGAATCAGCATTCCATTTTGCCGGCTGAAAGGTGGCAGGCAGTTCATCGTAAACATCCGTCAAAATTCCGGCATGGGCCTGAATTTGTTCACTGTAACCCCTTGTGACAGGCTTCCCCTGCCAGACTCCCCCCAATCCGGAGTATACGCCAAAGTGGATGAACATCGAATATTTGTTGTCGTGCCAACGCTTTCTGGCTGCAGACTGATCCTGGGAGAAGGCAGTGCAAAGCAGTCCCAGCAAAATCAGCATCGTTAAGTCTGTTTTTCTGTTCATTTTCTGTTTTTTATTTTCCCGAATGGGTGCCTGTCTGTTCGCAAAGGGAACTGCATCGGTGGCCGTTAGTTTGGATGGAAATCTTACAGTTTCAAAGGTAGCCAAATCGCAGGTAACAAAAAAGACGGAGTCCGACATCGGTCAGAAAATAATTTGTCCTAAATTTGAGAACTGTATGTGAAATCACAAAATACAAACGACCATGACGGAACAAATACAATTAATCGCGGCGCGGATCAAGGAACTACGTGAAATTTCCGGCATTTCAGTGGAAAGTTTTGCCCTGGAACTGAGTGTGGGGCGGGACCTTTTGCTCAGTTACGAGAGTGGTAAAACGGATATCCCGGTAGGTTTTTTGTACAAGGTGGCACATCGTTTCAAGATGGAGCTTTCGGCCCTTTTGAGCGGAGATCAGCCAAAGCTGCATGTTTATTCCGTTGTGAGAAAGGGGAAAGGATTGATTGTTGATCGCAGGAGGCAGTACAACTACGAGAATCTTGCCTACAATTTTATCCACAAGAGTGTGGAACCATTTTTGGTGACGGTGGCACCTGATCCGGAAAATAAAAATCCGGAGTTCAATTCCCATCAGGGGCAAGAGTTCAATTTTGTTTTGGAAGGCAGTTTACTTGTGATCGTGGATGGGCACGAAATCCTGCTGAATGAGGGTGATTCGATTTATTTTGACTCCTCCTACAGTCATGCCATGAAGGCAATGAACGATCAAAAGACCAAATTTTTGGCAGTAATTATCTGATCAGAATTAATTTCAATACTATATTTAGACCCGACCGGCGGATGCGCGGATGGGTAATCAGTCATATTTTATTTTCGCCCAATGGTACTCGACAACTATCTTTCGCAGACAGCTTTTCAAAGCTATCCCGACTTTGTGGAAAATTACAAAATCCATATCCCGGAGAATTTCAATTTTGCCTTCGACGTGGTGGATGAAATTGCCTCCCGGACACCCGAAAAAATTGCCATGGTCTGGTGCAACGACCTGGGTGAGGAGGCCATCTTTACCTTTGGCCAGATGAAGAGGCAGAGCGACAAGGCGGCCAATTTTTTTCTTTCTGCAGGTATCCGGAAAGGTGATCCTGTGATGCTGATCCTGAAGCGCAGGTACGAATTTTGGTTTTGCGCGATGGCCTTGCACAAGATCGGTGCCATCACCATTCCCGCGACGCATCTGTTGAGCACGAAGGATTTGGTTTACAGAAACAATGCGGCTGACATCAAAATGATTGTGTGTGTTCCGGAAATGGAGGTCATTCAGCACGTGGAAGAGTCACAGGCAAAGTCACCAACCTTTGTGGTGAAGGCATTGATTGGAGAGGAGAGGGAAGGCTGGCTCAATTTCAACAAGGGAATGGAGCAGGGTTCCGATCAGTTTGTTCGTCCGGCCGGTGAGCTGGCGTCCAAGAATGACGATATCATGCTGCTCTATTTCACCTCCGGCACCACCGGCATGCCGAAGATGGTGAACCACAATTTCATCTATCCGCTAGGGCACATTCTCACCGCTAAATATTGGCAGAATGTGCAGGACAACGGCTTGCATTTTACGGTTGCGGATACCGGCTGGGCCAAGTCGGCATGGGGAAAGTTGTATGGTCAATGGTTATCCGGCAGTGCGGTCATGACTTACGACTACGACAAATTTGTTCCCAAAAACCTGATGGAGGTGATTGAAAAACACAGGGTGACTACCTTTTGTGCCCCTCCTACCATCTATCGTTTCCTGATCAAGGAAGATCTCTCCAAATTTGATCTGAGTGCCCTTAAATATTGTGTTGTAGCGGGAGAGCCACTCAATCCGGAGGTATACAAGCAATTTCTGGAGGAGACCGGAATGAGGCTGATGGAGGGGTACGGACAGACGGAATGTACGGTAGCACTGGCTACCTATCCCTGGATGGAATCCAAACCGGGCTCCATGGGGAAACCATCTCCCGGATACCGGATCGATCTGCTGGACGAGTCGGGCAGCTCCTGCGAGGTGGGTGATGAGGGGCAGATTGTAATTTATACCGATCAAAGTAAGCCGGTTGGGATGTTCAACGGGTACTACCGCGATGAGCAGCTGACTCAAAAAGTATGGCACAACGAAATTTACTATACCGGCGATATGGCGTGGCGGGATGAAGATGGTTACTACTGGTTTGTTGGAAGGGCTGATGATGTGATCAAGAGTTCGGGTTACCGGATTGGTCCCTTCGAAGTAGAGAGTGCGCTGATGGAGCACCCGGCCGTGCTTGAATGTGCCATTACGGCGGTACCCGATCCGGACCGCGGACAGGTGGTCAAAGCGACCATCATCCTCTCCAAAAATTACCACCCCAGCGATGAACTGGCCAAAGAGTTGCAGGAGCATGTGAAAAAAGTGACCGCTCCCTACAAATATCCCAGAATCGTGGAATTTGTTACGGAACTTCCCAAGACCATCAGCGGAAAGATCAGGAGGGTGCAGATCAGGGAGGAAGATAAACAAGGATAAAGGATAAAGGATAAAGGATAAAGTGGAGGACTCCCAGGATTCAATTTATTAATCAAATTTCCTATGGGCCGATGTCTTTGAATAAATACTTCCGAGGATATTCATTAGCTCAACTGATTCCTTCTTGAGCGTATTCCAATCCTCCTTGTTTTCAGTGGTGGCAATGATTAGTCTAATCCAATAATTTGACTCTCTCATCTCTTTCAGGGCAATAGCCGTTTTGTTTGAGAAATCAGCTTTGGAAACTGCACCCTGTGCCTCATCATAATTGGCGCCACAGGAAGTTGCAGATTTGAGTATCTGCCATCCAATTACCTCATATTCCTTCCCTTTTGGAAGAGTTCTTACGGATTGAATGGTGTTCACAGCAAAGTCAAAAAGTCTCTTATGAAGATCGTTTTTGAATATGGAATCGAACATTAAATGCAAATTATTTGAAATATAAGTTACTGAAAATTATTCATATAACCAAATTTAAATCTTGCATTTCTTTAATTTTTTACTTGGTCCAGACGCAACCATGGTAAGCGGGCTCAAATCTAACTTTAGCCTTTAGCCTTTAGCCTTTAGCCTTTAGCCTTTAGCCTTT
>TBL_comb47_HYPODRAFT_10002446_pt1 | contig 22916 bp, 11 predicted proteins | sample TroBogypolimnion_40_FD_10682 | JGI IMG/M metagenome (IMG submission 10682)
CGAAGATCTCGTCCAGCGAGGGGGTTTCCTCGGCCACCACCCGGCCGCCAAGCCGAGCCATGGCGGCCACCGCCTCCGGGCGGCTGCCGTTGCAGATCACCGTCCACTCCCGCCCCGAGCCGGCGATGCTCAGCACCCCCGGAACCTTCGGGACCGCGGCCGGCGGCGCATCGAACCGCAAGACCAGACGGTGATGGTCCCGCTTGATCTCCTCGAGCGATCCCTCCAAGGCCACCCGGCCATCGAACATCATCGCGATGTCGTCCGCCACCCGTTCCACTTCATCCATGAGATGAGTCGAGAAGAACACCGTTCGCCCTTCGTCGGCCACCGTTCGGATAATGGCCTCCAGAATATCGCGGCGCACCAGCGGATCGAGGCCGGAACTGGGTTCATCCAGCAGGAGCAGGTCGGGGCGGAAAGCCAGGGCCAGCAACAGCCCGGCCTTCGCATTCTCACCACGCGAGAGGTGCTTGATTTTAGTCGTGCCCTCCAGGCCGAACTGGCGGCGCAACTCCTCGGCGTAGCCGGAGTCCCATCGTGGATAAAAGGACCGCGTATAGCGGAGCAATTCATCGACGCGCATCCAAGGCGGCAGGTCGCGGTTTTCCGAGAGAAAACCGGTACGGCTCAGCACGGCGACCGGGTCGGCGACCGGGTCAAAGCCCAACACGCGCACCGAACCGCTCTCGGCTTTCAACAGACCGAGAATATGTTTAATCAAGGTGGTTTTGCCGGCGCCATTCGCGCCCACCAGGCCGAACACACGGCCCCGCGGCACTTGCAACGACACCTGGTTGAGGACGAGTTTGTCCCCGAATTTCCGGCTCAATCCGGAGATTTCGATCACCGATGGAAGGATGGCGTCATTCATGAATTCAAATAGGGTTGCAGGGACCGGTAGCGTTCCTGGATGAGTTGGAGCAAATCTTCGAGGGTAACTTCCAAATGTCCGGCTTCGGTCAGGAGGGCATCGGCGCGTTGGGCCAGGATCTTCAACTTCTCTTTCCGCGCCAGCGGGGAGCCACCCTCGGAAATGTAGGTGCCCGACCCATGACGCTTGACCACCACCCCGTCGCGCTCCAATTCCAGATAGGCCCGAGCGACGGTATTGGGGTTAACCAGCAGTTGTTGGGCCAGCACGCGGATGGGCGGGAGCTCGTCTCCGGGCGCCAGCCGACCGGAAGCCACGAGGTGCTTGACCTGTTGGGCAATCTGCAAATAAATCGGAACCCCGTCGCCAGTTGAAATATGCAATTGCATTGTGTATGCATACACTAGTACACTTTGAGCCTCGCGTCAACCGGAATCTTCAAGTTTTCTTGCTGGGAAGCGAATCTCACCCCACCATTCCCGCAGCGCTCGCCCGCCTGAAGGGACGGTCTAAGCCCCCAACAACCACTTCATCCCGATGACCAGGTTAGGCTGCGGTGCCTCGATCCCGAATGATCGCTCATCGCATGGCGACAACGGCCCGTATCACGGCTGGGTTTTGGTCCACAACGCGCAGACTTTCAGCGGCGGCAGGCGGTATGGAGGTCGGCGACGCAGCAGGCTGGGAAGCCACGCCACGGGGTTGGGGCCAGCGGCAAGCTGGCGGGCTCGGGAATCCGCGGGCTAGGCTGCGCCTTTGGCGACCAGGCCGGCCTTGACCGGGGCTTTTTCGGCGGCCAGCATCTGCTGGAGCAGATCACGGCCCTCCGGCAGGAGGGTGATGTCGGCTTCGCCCTCGACGAGTTTCTGGGCCTCCAGAACATCGAAGAGCGCGCGGGACACCTCCGGGTCGCGGGCAATTTCCTGGAGGCCGGCGCCGACGATGCGCGGTCGCAGCGCAGCGGCCTTGGCAAACTCGATGGCGGCCTGCTTCTCGGCGGTGCTGGTAATGATGCTGACCTGGTTGGCTCCGTCCTGCCGGATGGCCGAGGTGACCTGGCGCAGGCGGTTGACCACCTTTTCCTCGATTTGCTTGATCATGTTGGTATCGCGGAAATGGACCTTGCGGATATAGACGGAGCCGAGCTGGTAGCCCCAGTCATGGGACAGCGGGGAGACTTCGGTGCGGACGCTCAGGCTCATGGCATGGCGATTTTCCAGCATGTTCCCCAATTTGAGGTTGCTCAGGCAACGAACGGTCGAGTTGCTGACGTTGGCGGCCAGCGACCCGCGCGGGTCGGCGTTCTTGAAGAGATAGGCCACGGGATCACTGATGAACATTTCGTACCAGATGCCGATTCCCATGGGGGCGCCCTCCTCGGAATTGACGGCCTGACTGCGCAGGTATTCCTGGTCCAGCCGCATGTCCAAGGTATAACATTTGCCCAGGGAATTGATGAGCGGGGCCTTCCAGCCGAGCTTCAACCACAAAAAGTGCAGCCCCGGCTCGCTGAGGACGGCGACCACCTTGCCGAACAGGACATAGACCTTGCACTGCTGCTCGAGGACCACGGTGTAGAATCCAAAGGCGCGGCAGAAGGCGGAGAGCATCGGGCCCACGAGGAACGGGGCGATGAAAGCGGCGACGGCGGCGATCAGGAAATTAATCATGGGACACCTCCAGGAAGGCCCGGCGGGCCTGGGTGAACAATTTCAACCGGACGTTTCTGAGGTAGGCCGGCAGGGCATCGGGGCCGCTCTCCTTGAGCAGGCGCAACTGCGCCGCCAACGCCTTGAGCGGCTCGACCTCCGCCTGCGCTTTCAAGGTCTCGATTTCGACCGCCGTGCGGGATTGCACCATCTTCTGATCGGCGCCGGCCTGCGCCAAGCTAATGTCCGAGGACACCTGGTTGTAGGCCGTGTTGATGGCCGCCAAGGCGGCCTCGACATCCCGCGGTGGGTCGATGCCGGTGATGAGCGAGGCATCGAGCGCTATGCCGTACCGCGCCTCCGAGGACTTGCACTCCTGGTCCATATGCTCATTGATGTCGCGGAGGTTCTTGCGCAGGTCATTGATGGAAACCCCCATGGCCGCGGTGGCGATCTCGGGGGTCGGAATGGCGCCGACGACCGGCTCCAGGGCGGGTGGCGGTGGGGCCTCGAAGTTGGCGATCCGCTCGCGCAACACACTGGTAAAGTAGCCCATCACATGAACAATCGGCCGCTTCACGCCGAACATGTAGGCGTAGAGGTTCTTCTCGGAAACGCGATAACGGATCTGACCACTTAATCCGGTGTTGAGTTGATCCTTGGTGACGGCGTCCAGAATGGTCCCATCCTGGTTCGCGGAGGGGGTCTCCGGATCGTAGGCCATGTTGATGGTTTGCGTCGCTACGGAAACCTTGTGGACCTTCTCCCAGGGCCATCGGAAGTAGGGGCCGCCCGGCTGGAATCACGCGGACCTGCGGATAACAGTAACGGTCCTTCTCCTCTTCACGCAAGAAGCCAGCGATGGGGTCTTGGAGCGTGGTGGCGTCGCCCACCCGTTCGGCCCGACCGAACCGGGTCTTCACGGCCCGCTCACTCTGGTTCACGGTGTACATTCCAGCCACCAGGTAGCGCACCAGAAACCAGGCGACCAATCCGACCACCAGGCCGAGGATGATACTCATAAAGCGCCTCCTTCCAACCTCGCTGGCCGGCTTCTCCCCGCGGCGACGACGGACGGGGAATCGGCCTGAATGGTGGAGAGCCTTGTCTTGTGCGGGTGCGTCAGTAAGTTCATGCAGCCTTCTTTTACTCCATCGGCCAGCCAAATGATATTACAATGTGGTCGCGGGATTATATCACCTTACCAGCACGCGCAGCCGCTTGGTGGCATAGGACCCGGCATTGCCGGCGAAAGTCCAGTCGGGATTGTTGCCGGGATTTCCGGCGGGCTGGTTGCCGATGCCGAGATCGGCGCCCGCGCCCGCGCTCCAATGGTTCAACGCGAACAGGGTCTGCTTGGCATCGTGATTGTGGACCTGCATGGATCCGTAGCCGTCGAGGGGATCGGTCGGTTCATCGCCGAAGTCGTAGGTTTGGGCGGAGGCGTTGGGGACGCTGGCGGAATTGGCGGGGCCGTAGTTGTTCGACCAGAACTCGAGGTTGCCGCCGGCCAGGTTGGTCCCGCTCACGACGCCCTTTACGTTGGAAAACACGTTGAGGTTCGCCACGTTCTGTTGGAAATGCGCGCCGGATTGCGCGGTCGGGATGCCCATCTGCTCGAGCGCCTGGGTGAAGGCGTCCATCGAGACAAAGACGTACTGCACGTTGCCGGCGCGGTCGCCGAGTTCGAGGAAGTAAGCGACGCGGCTGACCGGTTTGGCGGTGAGCCGAGCCCGGTTATCCACGTCGTAGGCCACATTGCCACCCAGCTTGGAAAGGTCAAGATCGTAGAGCAGTTGATAGCCCTTGGCTTCAGGGACTTTAACCGAGAGCAGATCGTGCTTCGGCACGGTGCCGGCACGGAAGGCCCCGGCGGGCAGACCCTCGACGTTCATCAGGTTGGGTTCGGCCAACATGCTCCAGGCGTAGTGCATGGCGATCGGATGTTTGACCTCGGGCGCCGAGAGCACCACGCTGTCACCCTCGATCCGGGCATCAGCCTTGACGAATCCGCCCTCGTCGGCATCGATGATCTCGAACCACGTCAACGGTTTGCCGTCACGGCTGGCAAGGCCTCCGCCCACATGGTCGAAAGCCACTCTCAAGGTGGCGCCTTCAGGCGTCATGGACTTGAAGGTCGGCCCCGAGCAGATCACCTGGGATTGGCGGTAGGTCTGGTGCAGGGCCCAGAGCGCGAGCCGGCGGCCCACCTCCTGCTTGTTGGCCGGGTGGATATCTCTGAGGTTACCGATGTCGTTGATGACCGCCATGCCGGTGTTGGGGATGGCCTGCGCCTCGGCCTGGGCCTCCCAAAACTCGCCGATTACTTCGGGGTTATTGCCGCCATAGTTGTAGGGGGCGATCTGCACGAAATAAAACGGGAAATCACCTTCGCCCCAGATCTGGCGCCAGCCACCGATGAGCGCCTTCATCCGTTCGGTATACAGGCGACCTTCGCCGGAATTGGATTCCCCCTGGTACCAGATCGCCCCGCGGAGGGCAAACGGGCAGACCGGGTGGATCATCCCGTTGAACAGGGCGGTGGCATTCTGCACGTCGTGCGGCGGCAGCAAGTCGGCCGGATAGGTGGGCATGGCCGGTGCGAGCGCGCGCTGGTTCATGGCCTGCCGCGCGGCGGCAATCCACCGCTCGGTCTCGGCCAGGGTCTGTTCGAGGCGCTGCTGGTGTAGGGGTGCGCGCGGATCCCCTAACTGTACCCGCTCGTAGTCTTTGGCCAGGGCCGGCACGGCGGCAAACCCCTCGGGTGGCGTCCAAGTTTGGATGCACGTTCCACCCCAGGTGGCGTCGATCAGGCCGATTGCCACGCCGAGTTTGGCGTGCAGTTCCCGCCCGAAATAATAACCGGCGGCGGAGAATCCCGACCAACCTCCTTCGGCAATCGTCTTCGGCGTGCACACCTTCCAGGCGCCCGGCAGGTCATCCTGTGGCAGCGGAGTCCACGACTTTTCCACCTTGAGCAACCGGATGGCGGGGTAGTTGGCGGCCGCGATCTCCTTTGGCGCGTCCTGGGCGGCACCGATGCCCATCTCCATATTCGATTGCCCCGAGCAAAGCCAGACCTCGCCCACCAGGATGTCGTCGAACTGAACGGTGTTCGAGCCGGAAACGGTCATGGTCAGGGGCCCGCCCGCTTTCAGGGCGGGGAATTCCAGTTTCCATTCTCCGCGGTCATTGGCCTTGGCCTGGCGCGTCTCGTTACCCAGGCGGGCTGTGATCGCCTCACCCGCTTGAGCCCAGCCCCAGATGACTAACGGCTTCTCCTGCTGAAGCACCATGTGCGAACCGAATACCTTCGGCAAGCGCACCTCGGCACGCGCTGACGGGGGAGCACCCGCGCCGACCACCAGCAGGACCACGGTTGAGCAGACCAACGAAACCAATCTTGAGTGTTGCATAGTTTTCTCGAAACTGAGACCGACACCGGCCGGCCTGGTAATTATCTGGCGTTTCCGATCTGCCGGTAACCATGCCAGGAACCGCGCGCCGCAGCAAACCACGAATTGAACCGGCCGCTCGACTAGCCCCGGATACTCCACAGCCGATTTGTGGCGCAGACTTTCCAGTCGGCAGTCCCCGCTGCCGGCGGGGGACAACGAGCAGGTTGCCGACCGGTAGGCTGGGAGGCGCTACATCAAATCTGTGCAATCTCCGGGTTATCGGCCAGCCGGTTTGACCAGCGGTAACTCCACCTTCCGCGTCAGTGTGAACTCCAGCACCGCATACCCATCGATTTGGAAGTGCTCGACCAGAATGTCCACGATCGCGTCGCTCGCCAGTTCCAGTTTCCCGGAGTCATGCGTCGGTCCATGCCAACCCCAGTTTTCGATCACCGGCTTGCCATCCACGGTGACGCGGACACCGTCGTCACTGAGTGTGCTCAGTTCCCAAGTGCCTTGGGTGAGCGGGAGCCGCGTTCGGGCAGCCATGCCGAAGTGATCGGCGCCGAAATGGGCGGCAGTGACTCCATCTGAGAGGCCCAACTCGCTGGGGCCACGCATCCCATACCGCAACGAAAGCTCTTCGAGTGGGACGGACACCGCCGTCGGACCCTCGGCCAGTTTCCGGTACCGGACCAGGTCCTGGCGCGGATCGACGTCTGCGGGCCACTTGAAGAACGTCGCCTGCCACTTCGCCGCCAACAACGTGCCGCTGATCTCGGCGACCGGCTTTCCCGCGGCCCGCACCTTCAACCCGTACGGCCGGACCCCTGGCTCTGTGGCGGTAATGTTAACCTGCGACTCGTCGGACCTCCCCGGCACGACCGTCCGCACGCCGCGCACCTGCAGGCCCACGGTCTCGACCTCCAGATCCGCGGCGGGCACCCTCAGAACCTCGTAGCGCGCCATTCCCCCAGCCGACTTGACCAACCTCACGAGCGGCGTGGCGTGGTCCCAGGGACCCCACTCGGTCATAATGATGTTCTCACGACCGCGCAACGCCGGTCGCGCCCCAACCGGATGGGTGCTGCCGAGGATATCGAGCCCGCGGATCGGGGGCTCCTCGAGCCGCCGCTGATCGTCGCGAATCACCTGGTAGGCGGGGTCGGCAACCATCTCCTTCTGCGCGCCCACCAGGGTATTCCCGCTCAGGGTCACCTGTCCCGGTCCGCGAAACTGGAACGCGAGCCGGTCACCGGTGAAGGTGTTGCCGGCAATGACCGAGCCAGTCGAGGCATAGCCATTGGCCTGGGCCCACCGTTTTTTTTCAAAGTCCGGATTGGCGCCGCCCCAAAGGTGGACGCCGCACTGGTTCGTGCTAAAGGAGTTGCGCAGGATGGTGTTGTCGCCACCGTGATCGATATTCACGCCGCCTCGTTCGAGCCCGTAGCCCATCTCGCCGTTGGCTTCGAACTGGTTGTTGGCAATCGTGGTCTCGCGAGAATAACCGGCCCAGATCCCGCAAATGGCGTTCCCCACAATCCGATTCTGCTGGTACCAGTTGCCGAAGGAAAAAGTGTTTTCGATCCCGTGCGCGGCGGCGTAAGAAAAATCATTGGCCATCAACCGGTTGTCCGTATTACCACGGCGCCGGTACCAGGCCACCGGGTGCTCGCCGAGCTCGCCGATCGCCTCGCGCCCGGCAAAGCCGAAGAAACCGTCACCGCCGTGCGTCACGGAATTCTCGACGAACACATTTCCGTTGTTTTGCTCGAAGGCGAAGATCCCCGCGGAGTCCTGACCGCGGTTGTAAACCCCATGACTATACCCGCGGACGCAAAAATCAATGGCATTGCGGCTGACGATATTACGCTCGCATCGCCACAGGGCGATGCCCCAGCCGGAATTGAACGAGAAATCATTGTCATAGATCCGCGAGCCCGTCACCCGGTCGAGGCACAACGCATTTTGGCCATGCCAGACTCGCGAGTTACGCACGGTGACGCCGGTGGAATCTTCGACGTAGAGCGCGGCGCCGTAGGTCTTGAGCCATTCATGCTGGTCATTGTTGTGGCCAAAGAGCCAGTCTCCTTCATCCTCCGCCACGGGGGTGGACTTCAGGAAAGCGCGCCGGTTATCCGAGGCGTCGCCATCCTCGATCACCAGGCCATTGGCCTTCGTGGCCCAGAGGCCGCACCAGAATCCGCTGATGCGCGCGCCACGGATGGTCACGGCCGCGTGGCCGTTCAGACGAATGCCAAACCCCTGGTAGGCATCCGGCCGGGCGCTCGATGGCGCGCCGCGAAGCAGGGATCCCTTGGCGAACTCGATCGTGATATTGGGGGCGCCGATGATAATGGCCCCTTGGTCGTTGGTGTCGCGCAGGACCAGATCTCGCGGGATGATCACGCGGCAGGATTGGGTGAGAACGGTACGGGGGGCGATCACCGTGAGCGTTGGCAGATCCGTCGCGGCTGGCGCGGCCGGAACCCCCAGCGCGAGGGCTGCCGCCCAAACCGCAAGGCGACCCCACCGCAACCGACGGGATCGATCGCAACCAACGAAGGGGCCCAGCGCGCTGATACAATGCTTCATCCTGGGATCGTGCCAGGAGGCGGGTGTCGATCAAGATCAAAGCGGCGGTCTCTGCCATCCTTGGTCCCCTGACTCATCTCCCCAGCACCCGAATTCCGCTGATAGCACACTCGCCCGCCGGGCCCGGACTGGAGTGATCGCGCCAGGCTCCGTTCTTGGCATTCTTGCCGATGCGGAGGAGCATTGGATCTCCCTGGAGACCAGCCCGGGGCAGGCGGCCAACCTCCAGCCAGGCTCCGCTGGTGCTCCGTTGTTGAAACACCACGTCTTCCTCCCCTAACATGAGGCGAAGGCGGAGCCTCTGTTCGCGTTGAATCGGGCCGCCGGTGATCTCGAAGGCGCCGTCGGCGAAGAGACCAAATCGCATATCCTCGAGCCGGGCATTGAACTTCGCCGCACGGCCGTCCGGCCAGACCAACACGAGCCCCGGCCCCCAATCCTGCCCGGCGTCCTTGCCCGGCTCGACCTCCATCTCGACCGCCTTTACGCCCTTGGGAAGCGAACGTTCAATTCCGGCATGGACATGCGCCTGAGCCGTGATGCGCAACGCATTGGCGCCGGGTGCCACCGTGACGGTGGGCTGGCTCGACGGGTAGCTTTTCCATCCTTCCCCGAGCGACGGCGCAGTGAATTCTTCGCGGAACAGTTCCACCAGTGAGGCCGTTGCCTCCACGGCGGGCGCGACCTGCCGCGGCACCTCGTCCAATACCAAGAACCAACCTCGCCCCGGTGCCACCGGAATCGTCGCTTCGGGTTTCCATTGGTTCTGCGATTGCATCCCGGCGATGGCCGGGGCATAAAAGGCCGCGCGCGCGGGATCCAGACCCAGGGACGGCCAGTCAACACTCAGTTTCACTTCGGCCGTGGCCTTCGCCCAACTCCCGAGGGCGACGAACGTGCGGTCCTTTTTCCGGTAGACCGTGGCCAGGATGTTCGTGTGATCGGTCTTGACCGGGCAATTACCCAGAAAGTACGGCAGAAACTCTGTCCCCTGGATGCCGAACTGGTCCCACACCTTCCAAAGCCCGCGTGGATCGCCCGACCAACCGAGTCGCGCGGTTTCACCGAAGACCATCCCGCGCCAGGGGTTGGCGCCTTCGAGCATTTCGCTCATCACCCCAAAGGGCAGACCGCTCATCTCGACCAGCCAGAACTCGGACGCCACGGCGTTCGCGTTGAAGCCTTCGCCAAGCCAGAGGCGGTCGAGGTAAGGCAGCAACTCCAGGTAGATGGAGAGGTTGTTGGCGAAACCCGCATAGCGGTTGAAATGGTTCCAGGTATGCAGGTCCATATAGCGCCCGGCGCGGGCATCGAGAATGCGCCGGGCGCGTCTCAGACTGCGAGCGTCCAGGGCGGTATCGTCGATATACACGCCATCGAAATCGGACTTATCCGCGAGCCATTTGAGTCCCTCCAAATAAAAGTTGTTCCAGCGCGAGTCCGGGTTGGTAATGACCGACAAGTCCAGGTCGGCGTATTTGCCGCCGATGTGGTCGACCCAGGCGGGGACGAAATCCTCGCGGAGATTCTCGACCAGCCACGGGTGCGGGCCGCCGGGGTGGATCAGCGTTCGCGCCTCCTTGCCGGGGCCGGGCAAAATGATCTCGCCGTTAAACGAATGCAACGGGAACAGCTCCGGCATGTTTTGCGTGATCTCGCGCGTTGTGTAATAAACGCGCACCTTGGTCCCCTTGGCGTGAGCCCGGTTCACCAGGTCCTGGAAGGCGGGAAAAGAGTCATCGCTGTAGGGGTAATTAATGTAGGGGCTGTAATAATTGGCTTGGTGGACATTGAGGACATTGGGGCCGCCGCGCGCATCGGCGGTTTGGATGGCCTGGTCCAGCGGGCCGGGCAGGTGGCTGGGGCTCGGATGATGAAAACGCACGGCCCATTGTTTTTCCGTGTCCAACGGGCGAAACGGCGTGAGATAAAGCTCGAAAATGAAATCGAGCGCGTCGCCCTGCCGAAGCCAGCGCGCACCGCTGTACGCTCGGGCCAGGACGCGCGAACGGTCTGCGGGCATGAGGTCGATCCCACCCTGCCCGTCGTTGCCCCACGATTTCGGCAGACTCAGTGGCCGGAACGAATAGTAGATGTTCACCGGAGGCCGAAGGTAGTCGGCGTCCTTGAAGCGCAGCATCAGCCCTGCGTTCACGTCCCCCAGCCAGAAGCAATCCTGGCGCTTCGCCACCTCCCATTTCCAATGCACTTCCTCCGGGCGACGCCCGCCCTGCTGGTTCAAGCCCATGAAGTAATGGGCGGCATCCCTGCGGAAAGGCACTTCCAACCGCGCGTCCTTCAACTCGACCTCGCGGTCGGCGCTCAACCGGATCCGCACTTCCCCGGATCCGGTGTAATCCAGACGTCCGGTGGTCTGGATCCGCAGCCCGCCACCGGCGCCGCGGGAGGTCCAACTCGCTTCCAAGTGCGTCCGCGTCAACCCGCCGAAGGCGTGTTGCCACGACACCCGCCCCGATCCGGTTTCGACCACGAACTCCGCCGGCCCCGACAGCACCTCGCGCACGGTGTTTTCGATGCGCGTGTTGGCGGGCGAAAAATGACTGGCGATCTGGGCGGGCAGCCCGTCCTCGCCGAGCACCAAATCGCGGCCGAGCACCTTAATCGCCCGGTCGCTCGTCTCCACGGCAGTGAACGGTTGGGTCAGGGTCGGTTCGCTGCCCACCGTCGAGTCCAGCCAGCGGAGCCGGGAGAGCTGCTTGGCCACCGAATCTCCGGAATCAGTTACGACGGGGCCGGATACGTCCAAGACAATCCGCACCGGGGTGAGGGTATCGGGCGTGACCCGCACCTGCGCGAGGCCCGAAACCATCCCTTTGGCGCTAGCGGGCACCGCCACCCCCACCCACAAGGCCTGCAAGTGACCGGCCCTCACCGCAATGGCTTTGGTAAATGCCTCCCCGTTGTGGTCCACCCCGCCGAGGCTAAGGCAACGCGCAATGCTGGAGGGGAACCGGTTGGTGCCGTCGACAAACTCGCTGAAAGCGACGCCGAGCGGTCCGCAGTCTTTTACCGCATAGACGCCAATCTGGAACACGTAAAACTCCCCCGGTTGAGCCGGGCCGCGAAATCCCTCCGAGGTCGATCGGGCCTGGGGCAGCCAGCGGGCGGGCAGCCCGTGCACCCGGCGGATCGGAAACTCGCGCGACTCGGTAAAGACCAGCGCCGGGGCGCCAGGATGCAGAGCGACGACCTCCTGAACCTTGGCCTCGTCTATGGCCACGAGCATCGGGTCCGGGGGGTTGGTTAAGGCGGTCTGGGCGGCGACCGGTGAGAGGGCCAACAGGAATGCGGCGGTGGAACCAGCCCAACCGAGCCTGCCGCCGCGGCAGGATGGCAGCGGCTTGCGGTGCGAACAGTTACAAATCCAGCTCAAAAAGTTCATGGTGTTTCGTTGCCTAATGCGTAGCCGATTGGCTGGTGGAGCGACAGGACGTTCTTGGTCACTGCAAACTCACCAGCACCAGCACCCAGCCTCGGCCGGCTTTCAGCGGGGTCATCGCCTTGCCCAGGATCGCTCCCAGACCGCGAGCCGGGTCGGCAACCTTCATCGCGTGGCCAGGGGTATTGGAGGTGGTCAGAAGATCTCCGGGTTTAATGGGAGTGGGAACGGCATCGGCCAGGACGTAAACCCGCCCGCTCAAGGCCACGTTCTGCCCACCGCCCGTGGCGCCGATCTGCTCCAGGGCGATCCCCGGATTGATGCCGTTGCCGCCGCTGACGATCCCCGCTACCCGGCTGTCGTAGGCACGATCGCTAAGCTTAAGTTGGCCCGGATGATCTTCATCGATGATGACGACCGAGCCTTTGGAGATGTTGGCCGCGGACATCTGAAAGGGCTCCGCCACATCCGACCCGTTGCGGACCGTAATCGTAGCGACGGAGAGGTTGTTGCTTAGCCAGGCATCCCCGGTCCAAAACCATCGGAAGACGGCGGCGTCCGGCCCGNCCGACCCCNGTGCGCCACCGTAATAGCCATAAAGAAACGGGCCATCCACTTTGCGATCGCCCAACCAGTAGCGATAGCCCAAACCGTGGTTTATGTCCGATCCCGCCTGCAAATACAGATTATTGGTGTTGAGCCGAATGGGTCCCTCAACGTCCAGGAGTGCGTTGGTGGGCGTCGTGGTGCCGATGCCCACGTTGCCGTTGTTCGCGATGGTCATCNGGGGGTTGTAACCGGTATAAAAATCCAGGCCAAACTGGTCCACGCCGGCGGTTCGTCGGGAAGCGATCCCCTCGCCGCTGCCGCTGCCGAAGGTCAGGCCTGGAAGCAGGCTCCCATTGTTCATACCGCCGGGGTCAATGGCCACGTTGCCCGCATTATTCCAAGAGAGCCAGGCTTGGGGTGAGGCGCACGCGGTCCCCAGGCCGCCGCCCGAGCACCCGTAGAGGACCGGGCCGTCCAGGCTGAGTCCCGCAAAGGTCTGGTTAGCCCCGCAATAAGCCAAGGCATGGTTTCGGTCCAGGCCGGGACGTAAGAACAAGGAGTAATCATTCAAACGGGTGTGGCCCTGAATGTCCAACTTCATATCCGACTGCGGCGCCGCCCCAATTCCGACCGGTCCATTGGTGAAAACGAATTGGCCGGCGCGCAACTCCATGCGATCATCGGTGACATTCTCGCCGATATAGTTGTAAGCCCCATCGCCGAAGTAGATCAGTTTCGGATCACCATTGGGGATATTAAGTCCCACCCGCATGCTCCCGCCCGAAGCGTTCGCACCGGATCCATCCGCGATGGACAAGGTGGTGAAGGTGTTTCCCCCAGTGAACTTCTGATTGGCGTTCAGGCGCGCGATGTTGGTCGAAAGCCGGGCGTCGACCAGAGTGCCAACCAGGTTGCCGGCGTTCAGATTTGTCACTCCGGCGCCATTCCCGGAAAAAGCGGTTGAACTCAAGGCGGACGAGAAATTGGCCCCCGCATTGAAGCGCGGGATGTTGGCGGAAAGCTGGGTATCGGCGATCGTGCCGAGAAACCCCGCCGCCTCCACCGCGTAAGGTGCAGGCGACAAGGGCTGCCTTGGCGACAAAGTTGCGTAGCTCCCCGTCCCATTGGTACGCACGCTGATTTCCAACCACCGCGCATCCCCATTGAAGGCCGCGCCGAAATCGACCGCGACCGTGAAATCGCCGTTGCTCACCGGGGTGCCGACGCTGCTCACGACCGACCCAATCTGGTTGCCGGCAGTGAGCGAATCCTGGAGCGTAAACAAGAGGTCGTATCGGCCGTTGGCGGGAGCGCCGGCGGTGGTGAGGTGGCCTTGGTAGGTGAAGGCGGTGCCCATCGGCACGGCACCGCTGACGATTCCTCCGAGCAGCAGGCAGCACAGGATCAAAATACGTTTTGGGTTCATGGGGAGTTTCTTCAGAGTCGGGTTAATGAGGGTCGGAATTCGCTGGCTTGGCACGACCGCAGCGATGGCCGAGGCGCGCTGGAGGGGGATTTGCGTTTCACTCACGCTCACCACCACTGAATAGGACTGCGGAATGAGGTTGTCAATGGTTACGTAACGTCTGGGTTGCACCCACGGTTCTCACCCGCCGGAATGTCGTCGGGCCACCCGCTCGTGCAGTTGCTCTTGGATGAGTTCCCATCCCCAGGGGAAGCGTTCCCGGGGATTCCAGCGCTTGAAGCTGACGTGATCGCGATCGGGCACCGGCTCCCGCGCGATTTCGCGCAACTCGGAAATGAGGCGGCATTCCATCTGATCGGGCAGGGTGGAACCGCGGCGCCGGCGGAAGAGATGGACGGGCCAGGCAATCAGGGCGACCACCAGCAGCACCGACGCCAGCACCACCTCGAAGAATGAACCCGACGGGAAGGTGGGGAATTGGGAGAAGGCATGGCGCAGGTTGTAGAGGTTCATCAACATGACCCACGAGCCCAACCCGGACACGCGCCAGACGGAGAACGCGGGGCGGGCGGAATTGAGGCCCGCCCAGGTGGCCAGGAGGGTAAAACGCCACCCGCGTGCCTGACCCCAAGCCCACCAGAGCAATAGGCCCGCCGCCACGCCGTAGACAAAGAGCGCCGAAGCACTCCAGCGCCGGGTAGCCAACCCGCCGAAGATCAAAGCGAAGTCCAGGACCAGCACCCAGAGTCCCACGGTCCGGAATTGCCACTGGAGCGCGTCGAGCCCACCCCAGACCATGTCGCTCGGCTGCAAGCGAGTGGTTAACAGCAGTTCGAAAGTGCCGTCGCGGCGGGCCTGGGCCAGGTTCTTGGCAGCGGCGTGGAGGATGAGCCAATAGAGCGAGAGGTTGAGGAGCGTGACGGTGAGGAAGATATTGGGCACGCTCGGCCAGCGAGCCCGCCAGACGGCCCAACAGAGCAACCAAACCGTCGTGATGCCACCCACGACCGCCCAGGCCATGAAAGTCGATTGGCAGTCGCGCGCCGCGAGCCAAACGAAGGGGTTGGCGTCGAGCCATCGCGCGGCGAGCGCACGGCGGCGGCTTGCTCCCCCATGGATGAGTCGGCGCCACGACTCACGCCAGGGCGCCCCAGTCACACTCTGCGCTTGTTCGCGCCACAATCCCTTCATCACCATCGCCGCAGTGAGCAGGGCGGATCCGGACCAGGCCAGGGTGACCCCCAGGTTGCTCCAGATTTCCCCCAGCGGGGCGCGGCCGTGCCACACGAGCCAGGGTGCGTAGGCGGGGCTCAGCCGCAGCCACCAGGTTGGAGGAACGGCCGAGGAGAAGTGGGCCTGGGCAAAAAAGATCCCCGGCGGGAGAACGCTCGCCACCACCGCCAGGATCGCCGCCAGCACCACGGCCGCCCCCTCCTCCTCGGTTAAAACCGAGGCGAGCAAGGTAAGAGACAGCACGAACAGGAGCAGCGTCGGAAGTGTGAAAACCGTGGCCATAAAGAGGTCGAAGGAGACACCGCCGATGAAGAAAGGCAAGGCCAGCATCGGGAACAGGGCCAACAGGTCGGTCCAGGAAACCAGCGCCGCGCTCAAGGCCTTGCTGGCGAAGACCTCGGTGGGTCCCAGGCCGCTGAGGAACAGCAACCCCAGCGTCTGGGCACCCCGTTCCTCGGCGAAAGCGCCTGCGGCCAGCGGGAGTGCCCGTAGCACCATCCAGATCCCAGCCACACAGAAGGCCTGGTGCAGCCACTGCCCGGCCCCCTTCCCGGGCAGCAGCCAGGAGATCAACAGGAAGAGCAACGCGCCGGCCACACAGATGGAGGCAGTAACCAGGCGCCGACGCACGGGCCGCTTCTTCCGCAGGGCCACCCGGAGTTCACGCTCAATGAGAGGGGGAAAAGGCATGAACCCGGGACGGTTCAGTTCAACGAAGGGTCTTCGGGCGCTTGGGACAATAACTTATACCGCCAGCCCTTCTCTTGGATGACGGTCTGCCAGAGCCGGTCCGGGTGGGGATCGAAGATCAGGTCGAGCGAGGCGGGATGGGTCAGCCAGGCGTCGCGTTTCATTTCGTCTTCGAGTTGCCCGGGACTCCAGCCCGCATAGCCCGCGAAGAGCTTGATCTTCCGGGTGGTGGAAAACGACTCCCCAATTTCCAACAGCGAATCCAGGGAGTGGCCCAGGCTCAGGTTGGGCATGACGTTGGCGTCGGGCAGGAAGGTATCGGTCACCAGGAAGCTCAAGGCCGAGGGCTGTACTGGCCCGCCGACGTAGAGCGGGCAAATCTTGAGGGAGTCCGGCAGATTGGCCACCATGACCTCGGCGGCCGTGCTGCCGGAGGCGCGATTCAAGACGAGCCCGAAGGCCCCCTCCGCGTCATGTTGGCAGATGAGCACCACCGTGCGCTGAAAGAACGAGCCGCCCAGTTGGCCGCCATCCAGGAGTAACTGGCCCTTCAAGAATGATGCTGATTCAGGCATCGCGTCATCGCTGTTAACTCTCCCGCATTATAGGGCATTCCATCGCTCACGGCGAGATCCAAAATCACGGGGCCGCCGCACCCTATTCCTCCCCATTGCCTTCGCGTCGTTCCCATCGGCGCGGGGCGCGCTCAGGCAGGCTGGTATCCACCTTCGCATAGTAGGTGTCGCGGCCGAACCACTCGTCGACGGTGGCCTGAAACTGGCGCGAAGGGGCGACGCGGAACCGTTCGTGGACTTCGACAAAGACCCGCTCGCCGGCGGGACGCGAAAAGCAGAGGAACAAAGGGCACTTGCCGGGGTTGGCGGCGACCAACTGGCGAATCGACTCCAGATGGTCCAGCGTCAGGTGGGCCAGGTTAAGGCGCAGGTGAACCTGCCGGGTATAGCGCCGCGGAGCGTCCTCCAACGGCATGATCTCCTGGGGAAAGAGCTTAGGTTTGTCGTCGCCGGTGTTGACTTCGCCGATCACCAGGATGGCCTGCCCCGGCTGCAGGAGTTCGCGGTATTTATCGAAATTCTCATTGAGGCAAAGCAGTTGCACGGAACCTTCCAGGTCCTCAAGGGTGACCAGTGCGTAGGGTTTGCCGCTTTTCTTGGAGACGCCGCTCTGTACGGCCGCCACCATGCCGCCCAGGCGGGTGAGACTGCGGTTTTCGAGCGCGGCGAGCTGACCGGTAGTGGCCAGCGCAAACTTCTCCAGGATCGGCGCAAACGGGGTGAGCGGGTGGCCCGTGACGTAGAAGCCGAGCAACTCCTTCTCGTGAGCCAGGAGTTCGTGCTCGGGCCATTCCGGCAGAGTCGGGGCGCTCTCGACCGGCGCGGGCCCCGCGCCCTCCTGGAACATGCCGAATAGGGAACTCTGCCCACGCCGACGGTCGGCGAGGACGCCGGCGGCACGGGTCAGGGCATGGTCCATGCGCGCGAACAGGGTGGCGCGGTTCTGGCCGAGACAATCGCAGGCGCCCGCCTTGATGAGTCCTTCGAGCGCCTTCTTGTTGACCGAACGGTCGTCCACCCGCTCACAAACATCGGACAGGGTCTGGAACTTGCCACCACTGTCGCGGGCCTTGAGAAGGGCCTGGACGGCGAGCTCGCCGACGCCTTTGATGGCGGCCAGGCCGAAACGGATAGCGGAGGCGGGACGCTCCGCGCCGGCGGAACCGACTGCGGGAGGAGCCAGACCACCCGGATCGGCCGGCCGGATCGGCGGCGCGCCGTTCCCGGCGACCTTTACCGCCACCTTGCCGGGCGCGGGAGTGAAAAACATGCGACTCTCGTTGACGTCCGGCGGCAACACCTCGATCCCCATGGCTCGAGCCTCGTTGATGTACTCGCTGAGTTTTGCCGTGTCCCCCATGTCGTTCGTCATCATGGCGCAGTAGAATTCGACCGCGTAGTTGGCCTTCAGATAGGCCGTCTGGTAGGCGACGATGGCATAGGCGGCGGCATGGGACTTGTTGAAGCCGTAACCGGCGAATTTCTCGAGGACGTCGAAGATGTGGTTCGCCTTGGGGGCGGGAATGCCATTGACCTTAGCGCAGCCCTTGACGAAAGCGTCGCGCTGCTTGGTCATTTCCTCGAGCTTCTTCTTGCCCATGGCGCGGCGGAGCAGGTCCGCGGCGCCGAGCGTGAAGCCGGCCAGCACCTGCGTGGCCTGCATCACTTGCTCCTGGTAGACCATGATCCCGTAGGTCTCACGGCAGATCGGCTCGAGGGCGGGATGCTCGTACTCGATCTTCACTTCGCCATGCCGGCGCGCGATGAACTCGGGGATCAGTTCCATCGGTCCCGGCCGATAGAGGGCGATCAAGGCGGTGATATGCTCGACCGATCCGATTTCGAACTTCCGGCAGAGATCGCGCATCCCGCCGGATTCCAATTGGAACACGCCCAGGGTATTGGCTTTGTTGAGCAGGTCGTAGGTCCTGGCGTCGTCGAGTGGGAGGTGGTCGATCGGCACCTCGAGACCACGGGTCTGGCGAACCATTTCACAGGTGTTGCGGATGACCGTCAAGGTCTTCAGCCCGAGGAAGTCCATCTTGAGCAGGCCGAGGTCGCCGACCGGCCCCATCGCGTATTGCGTAACGATGGCCCCGTCCTCGTCCTGCTTGAGGGGCAGCAGGTTGGAGAGGGGTTGGTCGCCAATGACGACGCCGGCGGCGTGGACGGAGGCGTTGCGCGTGAGGTCCTCCAGGACGAACGCGGTGTCGATGAGCTCGCGGGTCACTTCCTCGCTATCGTAGGCGGCCTTCAACTCGGGCGACTGCTTGAGCGCCTTTTCCAGGTTCATCTTGAGATCGGCCGGGACCATCTTGGCCAGGCGATCGCATTCGGAGTAATTGAGACCCATGACGCGGCCCACGTCGCGCACCACCGATTTGGCCCCCATGGTGCCGAACGTGATGATCTGCGCCACGGCGTCGCGTCCGTATTTCTGGCGCACGTACTCGATGACGTCTGCGCGCCGATCATCCGCAAAGTCGATATCGATATCGGGCGGGTTGACGCGTTCAGGGTTTAGGAATCGTTCGAAGAGGAGCCCGTAGCGGATCGGGTCCACATTTGAAATCCCGAGCAGATAGGTGACGATCGAGCCGGCGGCGGAGCCACGCGCCACACAGGAGATCCCCATTTCGTGTCCCTGCCGCACGAAGTCACCGACAATGAGGAAGTAGCTGATGAAACCGGTCTTTTCGATGACCTTCATCTCAAGTTGGACGCGGTCGATGAGAGCCTTGACGGCCGCCGCCACCAGGGGATCGGCCCGGTCGGAAAGCGGCGTGGCGGCCGCGCGTGCAGCGTCCGGTAACGCCGCCGTGCCGCCGGCGGGCTCGGCAAAGGTCGGCAACCGCCGCGCGTCGGCCAGGCTATCAACGATAAACTCCCCGCCCACGGCGCGAACGCCCAGGCCATAGCGGTCCTTCAAGCCCTGGGCGAGCAGGTGCCGCAAATAGCCTTCCCGGGTGAAGTGCTCGGGGGGCTCGAAGACCGGGTAATGAAGCTGGTTGAACACGATCTCGAGGTTGCACTTTTCGGCGACCTCGAGCGTGTTCTTAATGGCCTCCGGAGTGTCGGCGAAACGGGCCTTCATCTCCTCGGCTGAGCGCAGGTAAAACTGCTGCTCGGCGTATTTCATCCGGCGCGTATCCGCCAATTGCGTTTGGGTGCCCAGGCAGATGAGGCAGTCATGCGCATGGGAGTGTGCCTTCTCGACATAATGGACGTCGTTGGTGGCGACCAAGCCCAGGCCGAACTCCTTGGCCCAGGGGATGAGGTGCTGGTTGACCTTGGCCTGTTCGGGCAGGCCATGATTCTGCAGCTCGAGATAAAAATTCTCGGGCCCGAGGGTTTGTTTGAACCAATCGATGGACTCGCGGGCTTTGGGCAATTGGTCTTTGAGCACCGCTTCGCAGATCTCGCTGGCCAGGCAGCCCGATAGGGCGATCAACCCCTCTTTGTACTGGGCCAGGAGTTCCTTATCGATCCGCGGCTTGTAGTAATAGCCCTCGATATGGGCGGCGGTGGCGAGCTTGATCAGGTTTTTGTAACCGATCTCGTCTTTGACCAGCAAGACCAAGTGGTTATAGACATCGCGGCCGCCCGAGGAAGACTTCTTTTCGAGGCGGCTGCCGGGCGCGACATAAACCTCGCAGCCAATAATCGGCTTGATGCCTTTGTCCCGCGCGGCGCGGTAGAAATCGATGGCGCCGTAGAGCACCCCGTGGTCGGTGATCGCCAGGGAAGAGAACTTCAGGTCATGGGCTTTGTCCACCAACCGATCGACACGGCAGGCCCCATCGAGCAGTGAATACTCGGTGTGCAAATGCAAATGAACAAAGTCCGCGTGCGACATAGGTGTAAGTTACCGCCCTTCCGCTTCCAGGCGCAAGGAAGAGATGACCCCCCAGAGACCACTTCCAGCCAACCGCGCGCTGCCGCCCGGGCGCGACTGAGGCCCGATCAAAGCGGCGGGACCGACGGGCGTTGGTGTCCGCGAAGAGGCTGAGACGGGAGGTGAGCCTCAACAAATTACCGGATCATCAGAGCGGCGTGCCGCGCACTGGCGTAAACGGCGAGAAGGCGCCCAGGCCGTGGAGTTTCACGGTTCGCTTCCAGATCTTGGCGCCACAGAAGGCGAATAGGGTGTTGCGGCCCGATCCCCCCAAGCACACGCCCATCACACGGCTATGGTCCGGTATCGGCAGAATGACCTGGGTCGGGCCGTCATCGGCGCAAATCTGGATACCGAAGCGGGTGGCGACCAGCATTTGGCCCTCCTGGGCGTAGCAGACGGACTCTGCGCCGGCGTCATCCTCCCAATCGGGCACGTGCAGCCAGAAGAAACGCTCCTGGTTGCTCAGTGTCCCATCCTCCCCCACCTGGAAACTGTAAGCCCATTTCGAGTCACCGTCTGCCACCGACAACAACCATTGGTCGGGCCGGTAAGCCAGGCCAGTGGCCCGCTTCAAGCCCAAGTTAACCACGGTGGTGTGTCCCTGCGCCACCCGCCAAAAGCGGCTCCCCGCGGCGGGTGTTTCGCCCGGCCCGGTGATGAAGAGCGTGCCGTCGGGGCGGGCCAGGAGGCAGCGTCCGGGAATCCCCTCGGCCACCAGGCGAGGCGCACCCCCTTGCTCGTGGCGCCACACTTTGCCCGTGACCTGCGAGACGGTGTAGAGTTCACCCTTGGGCCCCACCGCGACGGCGTTGGCATGTCCCGAATCGCCCAGAAACATGCGGGCTTGACCGTCCAACCCGAGTCGGCACACCTGGCTGGCCGGCGGGTCGGCGAAAAACACCTCGCCCTGGGCGTTCACGGTGGGGCTGCAAGCCTCGGTGAAGCCCTCGGCCGCGAGCCGCCAATCCTCGCCGGGTAGCAGCACGTCGCGGACCCGCGGCGCGCCCGGTCCGGCCTTGACCGCCTCCGGCCAGCCCTTCCAGATAAAACGCATCGCTTCCGGGAAGCACTCGTTCCAACCCGCCACATGCGGCCCATCGATCGCGCGGAACCGATAGTCATACCCGGAAAAACTCAGGGCTTTGTCCATCTCCTGGTCCAGGAGGTACCAATCACCCGCGCAATTCACCATATCGTGGGTGCCGGTGGTCAGGTAGGCCCGGATTGGCTGGGGCTCGACCTTGCGCACCAGGGTGGGAAACTCGTGTCCGCCGCGGAAGGCCACGAAACTACCACTGTTGGCGTAGACCCGGGAAAAGGCGTCGGGCCGTTGCCAGGCGGCGTTGAACGCGGCGATGCCGCCGCTGCTCCCGCCGGCGATACAGCGATCGTTGCCGTTGGTGGACAAACGCAAATCGAAGTGCTGGGCAATAAACGGCAACAGTTCCTCGACGAGAAACCGGGCGTAGGTGTCGCCGACGGCGTCGTACTCGAAGCAACGATTGCGACGTCCCATGGTTCCCGGCAAGGGGGCAGGCACCTCGCCGGAACTTACGAACACGCCCACGGTTACGGGCATATCGCCGGCGGCGATCAAGGACTCGAGAAAGCCTTTTTCCGCGGGGTTATAACCGTCCTGCCGCACGTACACACAGGCTGGCCGGGCCGGATCATACTGGGCGGGGATGAACACCGAACCGGTGCGCCGGGTGCCAGGAAAGAGGCGGCTGGCGGAAAAGGAAAACTCCTTAATCGTCCCTTTCAGGGCCAGCGGGTCCAGCCGGCCCTTGGTCGCATATTCAGAGGGAACCGTGGCCCCGGACAGCGGCTGGAGCACCCACTGAAGATGCTCGTCGCCACCGTGGTAATCCCAGAGATCCTGCCTTGATCCCGGCGTCGTGCCGCCACCAAAATCGTCCAGGCCCTTGGCCGGCGCGTGAACCGCCAGTAGACTAATGGAACCGTTCTCGTTGGCCTTGAGGGTCCAGCGTTGCCAGGGCTCACCGGTGTCCTGTTCCAACACGACGGGCGCGCCGTTGTTCGTTCTCCCGGCCGCCACGGCGAGCACCCGGCCGGGATTGGACCTGGCGGCAAGGGCATACGCGTTCCCTTCCCGGCGCGTCACCACCCAGACCTGGTTCGATGCCCCCGCCGGACGGCCAACCGATATGACATTCCCTTCCGTCGTCCCCGGCGGCACCGCTTCCAATACCAGGTCCGGCGCGCTCACCGGGACGAGCGTGAACGACCCGCTCCAGTCCTGTCCCCACGCTCTTCCAGAAGCGATCATCGTGGCCACGGCGAAAGCCAGCCCCAGTGGCTGGCATAAGCGCGAAGTGTTTGCTAGTGTCATACGATTAATTCTGTTTGCAGTTCACGTCCGGATGGGGCGGCCGTCCAAAACGCTCCACCCCTGGACGGAAGGTCCGCGCCCAACGACTGGGCGCTTTGCTCGCGGTCCACCTGACCGGTTCGGTGTCACCCGTCGGAGCCAGTGGAAAATGCGCGCGGCGGCCTAAACATGCGGTTTTTCCGCCGGTTTGAAAATGTTGAGCCGCCTGCGGTCCAAGGCGACAAAAAAGGCGACAGGGTTCTGACCTGTCGCCGGTGAAGGGCGCGGCGGTTTCAG
>TBL_comb47_HYPODRAFT_10002449_pt1 | contig 22909 bp, 14 predicted proteins | sample TroBogypolimnion_40_FD_10682 | JGI IMG/M metagenome (IMG submission 10682)
TCCCCCTCGCCCCGACCCTCCCCCGCCAGGGGGGAGGGGGAGCTAAGAGGGGCGCGTTCAGCCGACGGAGAGTTAATGGGGGAGGGAGGGTTCTCTCGGCTCTCCAGTGCGGCGAGGTTGCCCAGGGCGAGCGGGTTTCCCGGCTCGATCGCCAGAGCCGCCCGGTAGTGCATGCGGGCCGCCTCGACGCGCTCAAGCAGGATGCAGATCATCCCGGCCTCGATCCTGCTCTCCAGGTCGTCGGGGTGCTGGGAAAGCCGCGCCGTGTGGTGCTGCAGGGACTGGTACAGTTCCAGCCTGATGAAGCCGTACAGGGAGTCGGCGAAAGTCTTGGAAGTGGGGTCCAGCAGGGCTGCCTTTTCAAAGTGCTTCTTGGCAAGACCGATCTCGCCCTTTTTGTAGTAAAGCTGGGCCAGTTCGTGCTGCGCGCCGGGAAAAGACGGATGCAGCCCCGCAAAGGTCTCCAGTTCATGGAACGCTCCCTCCGGGGATTTCGGGAGCCCAGCAGCCGCGGCGTGCGCGGCTCCTCCCGCCGGCAGGTCCGAGCCGTTCAGGGAGCGGATCCGCTCCATAAGGGACTGGAAGCGAGCTTTTTCTTCAGCAGACAGAGTAGCTGGCGGCGGGGCAAGATGGGCGAACCTGGCCCGGTATTCCTTTTGTACCTGCAGGTATTCCAGCGTCGGCAGGTCGCCGCGGCGCGATACGGTCTGCTCGGAGAGCCAGTAGAGCCCCAGGAACTCCGGCACGTGGATGAACCGGTGCTCCTCGGAGGCCCTGAGCCAGAACTCGTAGTCGGCGGCGCTGCGGTAGCGCTCGTCGAAGTAGCCGATCTTCTCGTGCAGCGACCTGCGCCAAAGCGGGAAGGGACCCACACAGCAGAGCTCCAGCAGGGAGAGCCGGTCGTAGGGCGGCCAGTCCCGGTACCCCAGCGGCTGGTGCGCCTCGAAGCTTGCGTTCTCCTGCTGGGTGATGCGCATGTCGGGATAGGCGAGCACGCAGTCGGGGTGCTCGCGCAAGGCACGCACCAGGGTCTCCAGGGCGTCGCGGCGCAGCCGGTCGTCCGTGTTGGCGTTGGTGACGAATTCGCCGGTCGCCATCCGGACCCCGCGGTTCCAGGCCTGGTACACCGTCTCCCGCTCCTCCGTCCGGAGGAACCGGATGTTGTCGTAGCGCCCCTGGAACTCGGCCACGATGGAGCGCTCGTCCTGCCGCGAGCCGCTGTCGATGACGATGATCTCGAGGTCGGCCGCGATGGTCTGCGCCTCCAGATCCTCCAGCTTGCCGCGCAGGAAGCGCTCCGCATTGTAGGTTGAGACGATCGCGGAAACCAGGTAGCCCGTGTTTCGCTGCGGCATCACGATATCCCAACTCCGCCCGGAAGCAGGATCGGGAGCGGCGCGGGCGGGCTGAACGGGTGCGCCTCGCCGGCGAAGATTTTTCTTTCTCTCTCAAGCACCAGGTTGGCCTGCGCCGTATAGGCCGCCTTGTCCTTGGACTTCTGCAGCGGGTGGTCCCGAAAGCCCGCTATCAGGCCGTCGACGCAGAAGAGCCGGGCGCTCCTCAGAAAGCGGGCCCAAAGCTCCAGGTCGGCCGCAAGTGTCAGCTCCCGGTCGAGATAGCCGCCGCTACGCTGCCAAAGTCCGCGGCGCCAGAAGATCCCCTCCTGCTGGATCAGTTCCTGGTCCGCCAGGTACTTGGCGCGCGAGGTCATGGGGAGAAAGCTGAGCACCACCTTCTGTTTCCCCTGTTCGTCGAAACTGTTGGGCCTTCCCGCGAGCCACTCGACCTCGGGGCGACCCGCAAAGACCTCGGAAACGATCTGGAAGGCGCCCGGGTGGAACATGTCGTCCGCGTTGAGCCACCCCATGAGCTCGCCGGTCCCTCGGGCGAAGCCCTCCTCGATGGCGCTGTATTGCCCGGCATCCGGGCGGCTCCGGCTGTAGCTCAGGTGCTTGCGATACCCCTCGATGATGGCCGGGGAGCGATCCGTGGAGCCTCCGTCCAGGACCATGAGCTCGAGGTTTTGGTACCCTTGGGAGAGGATCGAGTCGAGGCACGCCTCCAGATACTGCCCGTAGTTGTAGGACGGGATGACCAGCGAGATGCGCGGCGGGGCTTTTTTGACGCAGAGCTCCACCCGGCTCCGCTCGTAGGGGGGAGCCGGCGGGCTCATCTGACCGGAACAGTGGCATTCCCAGTCAGCGTCCAGATCGAGCTTGGGGTGGGCGATGCCGATCTCGGCGAGCTCCCGTGCGTGGACCTTGGCGGCTATGACCGTGTGCTCGGCTGCCAGGAGCCGGTCGTTGTAAAGGCCGGAGCTAAAGTTCGGCAAGAGCGCCCGGACCGCCGCGATGCAGCTGCCGAGCTCCTTCAGGTACGGCATGATGCAGCTGCGGACGATATCCTCCCGCAGCGGGTACAGTATGAATTTTGCCGGGATGATCAGGTCGGGGCGGACGAAATCAAGCGAGTGGAAGTGGTAGAAGACGACCGTCGTGTCGTCGATCTCCACTTCGCCCGAGGCCGCGGTCCGGAAGCGGTACTGGATATGGTTCCAGGGGGCTACCCCGGTCCCGATATGCTCCAGCACCCGCACCTTCCGGAAGCGCTTGGGCCAGTCGTCCAGGTAGAGCTGGTCGCCGTATTTGCCCTCTTCGATTTTGCAGAAACACCACTCGTTGCAACGGGCCCGCCACCAGTTGAGCGCCTCCAGGCCGGCTGAGTCCCTGCGGAAACAGAGCAGCCCGACGTTGTACTTGCCGAAACTCTCCAGGTGTTTCAGCATCTCCGGGAAGCGATGGCCGTGGATCAGGATGGAATTATCGCCCAGTTCCTCGAAGATCGGGTCGGCGGAGCCGAAGAAATAGAGGTCGGCGTCGAGGTAGGTGAGGAGCTCGATCTCCTGATGCCGGTTGAGGAGCCAGAGCAGCACGCTCGGGGTGAGCGTCCAGTAGTATTCCACGATGGAGCGGGTCTTCTTGGCGGCCAGCAGCTCCGCGTCTCCTCGCTCGATCTCGTGCAGCGGGACGGTCACCACGTTGGGGAGGTTCAGCCGCTTGATCAGGGTGCGGGTCAGCTCGTCGAGACAAACGGCGAAGAGGGTGAACTCGCCGCCGCTCTCCCGGTTCAGGGAGGCGATCATGGCGAGCGCCTTGACCAGATAGTTTTTGTCGAAGTAGGTGCAGTAGTATCGGTGCATGGTTGATCCTGGTATCAGTTTTAGGGCCGGTAATCGGAAAGGGCCGTGCAGATCCGCCCTACCTGGTCCTCGGAGAGCTCCGGGTAGAGCGGGAGGGTAATGATGCGCCGGCAGAGCGCCTCGGTCGCAGGGAGCCGGTCAGCGCCCCGGATGCGCCCCTGGTAGGCGGGCTGCAGGTGTATGGGTGCCGGGTAGTGCCGTGCCGTGCCGACCCCCGCCGCCGCCAGGTGCCCCTGCAGACGCTCCGGCTCGGCTGTTTCCAGCACGTAGAGGTGCATGGCGTGCAAGGTCCCCGGGACCGCCGCGGGCGGGGTCAGGGAACTGCCCGCGACAGCCGCGCTGTAGCGTCCCGCGATCTCACGTCGGCGCGCGTTGTCCTTGGCCAGGTGGGGGAGCTTGGCGCGCAGGACAGCCGCCTGCAGTTCGTCGAGCCGCGAATTGACGCCGGGGAAAAAGCTGATGTAGCGCTCTTGCCAGCCGTATTCCCGCCGCGCCCGGCAGTCCGCGGCGATCCGGTCATTCCCGGTGACCACGGCTCCGCCGTCGCCGAGCGCCCCCAGGTTCTTGGTGGGGTAGAAGCTGAAGGCCGCGGCGTCCCCGAAGGTCCCCACCCGCTGGCCGTTGATCTCGGCACCGTGGGCCTGGGCGCAGTCCTCCACCACCTTCAGGCCGAGCCGGCCGGCCAGCTCCAGGATCCTTCCCATCGGGGCGGGCTGCCCGTAGATGTGGACCGGGACGACCGCCCTGGTCCGGGGTGAGACCAGCGTCTCGATCAGTTCGGGGTCGATGCAGCGGGTGGCCGGGTCCAGGTCCGCGAACACCGGGACGGCGCCGATCTGCTCTATGGCGGCGACGGTTGCCACGGCGGAGTGGGAGACGGTGATGACCTCGTCGCCGGGGCGCACCCCCGAGGAGAGCAGGGCGAGGGCGACCGCGTCGGTGCCGCTGGCGACCCCCACCGCGTGGCCGGCGCCGAGGAAGGCGGCGAATTCCGCCTCGAACCCTAGCACTTCCTTGCCGAGCACGTACCAGCCGCTCGCCAGCACCCGGTCCAGCGCGACCCGGATCTCCGCTTCGTGTGCCTTAAACTGCGCCTGCGGGTTTCCCACCGGAATAGTCTGGTTACTCATGACTCCGCCTCCCAGTAGTGCCCGCCATGCTCCCGGTAAAATTCCATCGTCCTCCTGAGCCCCTCTTCCAGAGGGACCGACGGCTTCCAGCCGAGCTTGGAGCGGAGCTTGCGGTAATCGCCGTAGTAGTCGCCGATGTCGATCACCTTGCGCTCCGGAGGGAACGGGACGATCCGGTAGCTTCCGGTCCCGGCAACCCGGGTCAGCAGCTCCGCGGTGTCCTTCAGGTTGATCGGGTCGTCGGCGCCCAGGTTGAAGATCTCGCCGTTGGCGTCCTCCGACTCCGCGCAGAGCAGCATCGCCTCGACCACGTCGTCCACGTAGGAGAAGTCCCGGATCTGCTTGCCGTCACCGAAGACCTGGAGTGGCTTTCCCTCGAGGATCTGCCGGATCCAGATGCCGAGGAAGGTCTGCCGGGCATCCTTCACCCGCATCCGGGGGCCGTAGGTGTTGGTGAGCCGAAGCACCGAGGCCCTGATGCCGTAGACGTTGTTGTAGACCAGGTGGTACCACTCTCCCGCCATCTTGTTGATGCCGTTCACGTCGACCGGGGCGAGCGGGTGGCGCTCGTCGACCGGCAGGTACTGCGGCGCCCCGTACATCTGGCGGGTGCTGGCGAAGACCAGCTTGATCCCGGGATTGTGTCGGCGGCAGGCTTCCAGGATGGAGAGCTGGGCCCGGGCGTTGATCTCCAGGTCGGGGTAGGGGTTGTTCATGGAGTCGACGTGGCTGGTCTGTCCGGCCAGGTTGAACAGGAAATCCTGCCCCTGGATCAGGTACTTCATGGAGTGCTCGTCCCGGACATCGGAAATATTGACACGCACCCGCGCCTTTATTGACTCGATGTTCCAAAGGTTGCCGCCGTACTCGGGTATCAGGCTGTCAACCAGCGTCACTTCTCCGCCGAGTTCGACCAGGCGCTGGGCCAGGTTGGAGCCGATGAAGCCGATTCCCCCCGTGATGAGGATCTTTTTCCCGCGGTAGTCGTGCATGGCTTTACCTCGTCAGGATGCGGTTGGCCGCCTCGTTGGCCGAGCGGCGTTGCGGCAGCGGGAAGCGCCGGGTAGCGCTCGGCGTCAAGGGCCCCCGGGAAAGGGTGGCGTACACCGACCTGATTTCCTGCGGCTCGCCGTTTTGCCCGTTGAGGATGCCCCGGTCCGCGGGGATGGTGAGGCGCCAGTCGTACTCGAGGACGCGGAACCCCGCAGTCGACGCGAGGTAGTTCAGGCAGTCCGGGGAGAAGCGCCAGTAGTCGTTGGGCGAGGGGTGGTAGGGAAAGGAGAAGACGGTTTCCAGGATCAGCACCCCTCCCTCCTGCAGCACCTGGTAGAGCGCGGCCATGACCCGGAACGGGTTGCGCACGTGCTCCAGCACGTTGAGGCAGACCGCGGTGCCGAAAACGCCGGCGTACTGGTAGGGGAGGTCCTCGATGAAGGGGTCCCCCTTGTCCGGGCTCAGGATCTGGTAGTCCGGGGCGATGTGGTCGAAAGGGCGTCCCTCGAGCGATACGTAGCGGGCCGCCTGGTCACCGGTCGCCATGGTCAGGTCGTAGTCGGCGATGCAGGGGTCCTCCGTTCCGCCCAGGTCCGCAAACGGCGTGCGCAGCCCGTATTTTTCCACTTGCTCCGTTACAAGTTTAACGTCGTCCCAAAACATGGAGCCTCCTCACCGGCGCTGGAACAGGTAGGTTACCTGGTACTGGTCCGCGGTGTCGTTGGTGTAGTATTGGACCCCGTTCAAAAGATCGAAGCCGTTCAGGGCGAACTCATGCAAGAGTTCGGCCTCATTTAAGATGAGCTCCACGGTTTCCACCCCGTAGGCGAACTTCTTCAGGTACTGGGTCGGCCGGGTCCGGCAGACGGGGGTACGGGACGCCACGACGAGGCGGTCCGCAACCCGGGCGCTCTCGAAGATGTGCTCCCGGTAGTTCGGGACATGGAGCAGCACGCAGGAGGAGATCACGGTGTGGAAGGAGCGATCCGCGAAGAAGAGGCACGCCCCATCACTGGCGAAGAATTTCCCGCCTGGGTAGTAGTCCTTCGCCATGGCGATCATCGCCTCCGAGTAGTCGACGCCGGTGTAGTCCAGGGGCCGGTTCAGGAGGTATTCCAGGATTTCGCTGTAGTAGCCGCTGGCGCAGCCGATCTCCAGGAGCGGGGCGCCCGGCGGGAGATGCGGGCGCAGGGTGTCCGCCAGTATCGTGAAGATGACGGGGCCCTGGCCCCGGTACATCTGCTGCAGTTCCTGACGCACCACGGCCCGCTGCTTTGCCGGGATCCCCGCGTCCTTCCAGGCTGAGACCTGATGCGCTGCGATCTCGGAGCCGCGGATCGGGGTGTGCCCGTGGGAGATCCCTGTCAAGTCCGGTGCGTCGAAGCGTCCTGGCTCGACGCGGTCGCGCAGGTGGCACAGCAGAAGGCGGGCCGTCTGCTCCATGCGCCCCGCGTAGCTGTGGTCGCGCAGGGTTCTGGCCTGGCCGGCGCGGGCTATGGCGCTCGCCTCCTCGGGGTGCGCCAGGTAGTAGGCGATCAGGGAGGCACACTCTTCCGCGGTGCGGTAGGCGACCACCTCGGTTCCGATCTCGAAGAGCTCGGCGAGGTTGTCCTTGTAGTCGGTGATTAGGAGCGCCCCGCAGCCAGTCGCCTCGAAAAGACGCATGTTGTTGGCGGCGTCTTCCGCCGCGTCGATGTGCCGGTTCAGGGTGATGCGTGAGCGCCGCAGCAGGGAGAACATGTAGCTTCCCCAGGCCTCTCCGTGGTGGCGGCTGGCGATGGGGGAGCCGGGGGCGAGGTGGTGGGCGCCATAGCCCCAGAACTCGACCGCGCTGGCCGCGGCTATCTTCTCCAGCACCTCCAGCCCCTTGCCGTGGTTGGGCGAGATCCCTCCCACGAAGGAGACCTCGATGTCGCGCGGGGTTTCGGGGATGCGCTCCAGCACCCGGGGATCGAAGGCGAGCGGCTGGTAATAGGAGGTGATGCCGGCCTCGCGGAAGCGTTTCACGAAATGTGGAAACGAGGAGACCATGATGTCGATCCCCGCCAAGTGGGCACCCTCGGGAACCGGCGAGGCGATCTGGGCGACGATCAGGGTGGTGTGCTGACGGATCGCCTCAATGAAGCCGGGTGAGGCGAGGGAGAGGTCCTGCAGGTAGACCACGTCCGGGCGGGCCCGGCGGATCTGCTCCAGGGCGACCGCGAGCCCGGTGCCGGTGCAGCCGTTTTCCCGGGCCCAGGCCGTCTGCAGCGGTCCGGCGTTGACGATCAGGTCGTCCGCGCGCCACCCCTGCCTACGCAGCCCCTCCGAGTAGAAGTCGCTGTCCCCGAAGCACTCGGCCTGGAGCAGCTCCTTCTGCTCGCGGTAGGGGCGCCCGGCATGGTCCGACGCACCGTAAAATGCCTGGAGAAAACCTTCGTAATAGGTGTTGATGAACAGGCACGAGGGGGTGACGGCCTTCTCGGGCTCCTCCTGCTGCCGGGGACCAGGGGCGGCCGGCAGGGGGGGGGCTGCCGCCGGCGCGGTGTCCGGGTCCCCGGTGGCGACCGTTTGGGGAGACGGCAGGCGGCGCACCAGGCAGCGGATCTCCCCCTCCCAGTAGTGCATCACGTTCACCTGGTCGGCCTTGAGGTAGAGCAGGGCAGAGAAGGCGCGCTCACGGTCGCTTTGGGGGTTGCAGTGCATGTCCAGCAGGAGGTTGCAGTCGAGGCCGCGCAGCTCCTGCGCTGTGTACTGGGTGAAAACAAGCGTGTCGTCCCACTTCTCTACCCACCAGCGATGGTTGCTCGGGTGGGCGGTGTTGAGCCACTGGTCCTTCCCCTTGGTGGGGATCTCGATGTAACCGCGCTTGCCGACGCGCATCAGCTCGGCGCAGGCCTGCTCCGGGTCGGCGACATGCTCCAGCACATGGGAGCAGTTGATGAAATCGAATTCCCCGTCGCCAAACGGCATGCTCTCGACGCTGCATTCGTACACCGGCTTGCCGTCGAGGTGCTTGAAGGGGATGCCGGCCCTGCCGTAATTGCCGTCGTGCACCGCAAAATCGGCCAGATGGGTGGCGAAGGGGAAGGGGAGGTGCCCGCTGCCGATGTCGAGTACCTTGTCGCCCGGCTGGATCCGGAAATCGAAGAAACGCGAGACGTAGAGGGTGTAGCGGTCCCGTTCGCCCAGCGGGAGGTAGACCCGGTCGAAAAGTTCGGCAAGCAGCGCAATTTGCAGGCCCGGCTTCAACCCGATGGCGGCCAGGTACCACTGGATCGCTTCGTTGCTGCTTCCCGCGGCGGCGTGCTCCCGTGCGGTGGCGACGGCGCTGTCAAAAACGCTGGTGACCCGCACGCCGGGATTTTGGCACGGGGCCGCGGGGGCGGCAGTGGTGGCAACGCTGGAGCCGGTCAGCACGATCAGGGCGAGCCTGGCGCACATGGTGGAGTGCTTTTTCCAGAGCCTGCCGTCTGGGGTGGTGTAGCCGACCGCCATGCCGTCGATCGAAACGGTCGCCGCCTCCGGGCCACTCTGGGTCTGGCCGCCGGTGGCACAGGCCAGTTCGATCTCCCCGGCGGGCTCTTCGCCCGTCATCAGGAAGTGGAACAGCCTCCTGAGCGCCGCCGCCACCTGGTCCCGCTCCCGGGTCCGGGCGGCGGAGCCTTGCCGCTCCTGCAGCCTTTTCAGGTTCAATTCGAAGATGTCCTCCCGGCCGGTCAGGACATCCTCGATGGTACCGGCTTCACGGGGGAGCCGGTAGGGCGGCAGCCCCTGAAAGCCGCAGGTGACTGCGGACGAGGTGACCAGGTCGGAGAGGTCGAGGGCGTAGCCGAGATGGAAGGCGTGGTAGTACCGGAAGGCCCGGATCACCGTCTCCAGTGTGGCCGGGCGCTGCAGCAACTGGTCGAACTTGCGGAAGTACTCCTCAGCGCTGTCGGCGTACTCGATGAAGTCATCGCCAGGATAGGTGGTCCCGCGGTTCATGGCGAGCACCGGGACTCCCAGCCGCGCCATTTCAAGCCCTATGGTGCTCCAGCCGATCAGGGCGAGGTCCGCAACTTCCGCCAGGTCGTAGCTGGAGGTGGTGTCTTCCGGCCAGACGATCCGGCAATTTTCCGGGAGCTGGCTGCACTGTTCCCTCAGCATGACGAGGTGCTGGGAGACCACGGAGTCCCTCTTGTTGGCCCCCTCGCGCGGGTGGATTCGTACCACTAGCTGCAGGTCGGGGGCTTTGGCCAGATGGGCGATCAGGGCGTTGACCCAGCCGATCTGGGTCGGGAAGGTGACGGTCACCTCCGGCTCCGGGTAGCCCATGCTCATGACGTGCTTTTGCCCGGCGACCAGCTCGTCGTAACTGCTGGTGTACGCCACGATGGTGCGGCGCTGGCGGGAAAGCCCGAGCTGCGCCAGGACGTCGGTCCCGTCGTGGGTCTTGGCTGACGAGTAGATGTGGGAGAAGCTGGACTTCATCCGGACGACGAGGTCCTCCGCTATCTCCCGGATGGTGCCGCCATCGATCGCCAGCTCCCGCCACCGGGGCCACCCCTTCACCTGCCGGTAGATCGCCTGCCGCCAGATGTCGCGGTTGATGATAAAGTTGCGGAAGTCGACGCTCTTGTGGGGGGCGAGCGACACGCTGTACACAGGCAGCCCGAGTTTGAGCCCCGCCATTCTGGCCCCGATCAACAGCGCGTAGTCGTTAAAATGAACGATCGCCTTGAAGGGGATGTCGCGGCAGACACGCCCGGTCAGCAGGTAGGCGAGGATGCTGTTGCGGATGTAGGAGCGCCAGGCCAGCCGGGTTTCTTCATCGATCTCCTCGAAGTTGTACTTTTTGAGGGAGAGCACAACGTCGTGCGAGGAGAATTCGCCGAAACGCACCCCCTCGAAGCTCAAATCCGCCAGGCTCCCCTGCCAGCCGTCGAGGATCGCGTCGGCCTGGCAGAGCATTTCCGGGGTGACCAGCTTGTCGAGGTCCAGGTAGTCGATGCCGTAACTGGAGAGCATGGCGCTGGCCGACGCGGTGCAGTGGGCGCAGAGCTCCTTGCGTGTCGTGGGGTCCGCGTCGTAGGGGAGGCGGCACATATCCATGACCGGGCACCGGCTGAAAACGCCGTTGCATCGGGTGAGCGCTACCCGGTGTCCCTGCTCGGCCATGGTGCGGGCCAGGATGCACTGGGCCGCGAAGTGGGGACCCACCGCCGCCTCCGGCGTAAAGAACAGGAAGAAATCGTTTCCTTTGGAAAAGCTTGGAGTGGTGGTCATCTGGTCAACTGGTCTCGACGGCATGTAATTCCCCTTGGGTGGCGTGGCTGCGGCACCCGGTCCCTCTCGAGGGTGCGACTGCAGTCAAACTCTTGTGAATCCTTTTCATAAATTTTGACTCGGCGCGGCGTCCAGGAACCGGCGCCGGTTTGCCGAGGTGAAGATGCGGAAGGCCATGCGGTATTTGGTGAGAGCGCTCTCGTCCATCCGCCAGATGTCGTCGTAAAGGTTGAAGCCGCGGACCTTCAAGGTCAGGGTGGTCGGCTGCGCCAGGCGGTGACTGGCCAGGGTGCTGCCGTAGTTGCCGGCAATCCATGCGTGGATGTCGAATCTGCTCTCCAGTTCGACTTCACAGGGGACCGGGTGCTGTATGGGGATGAACATGTTGAGCACCAGCGCCCTGACCAGCGCCAGTTCCTCGTGGAAGCCGTCCGGCAGCTCGCCGAACCGTTCCCGGTAGATGAGGGTCCCCATGCCGATCATCTCGTCGACCGCGCTCGGGAAGCCGCCGGAGATGAGCAGGTCGATCATCAGCTTGCGCCGCAGGTCGTAGAAACCGAGCAGTTCCTCCTTTGCGGCAATTTTCTCCCGGACGAATTCCTGTACCTGCTGCGGGGTGTCGAAGAGGAAGTCGCGCATTCCGGCGGCATACTGGGCGGCGCCGCCGGCAAGCAGCGGGCAGAGGTCGGGGCGCTCGACGGTCTGCATCAGGAGTTTGCTGGTCGGGACGCCGTGGCACTCGAAGAAGAAGAGGATCTCCTTCAGGAAGCTGCGGTAGTGGGCGAAATCAAGCAGGTAGATGAAGCGCAGGGCCTTAAAGTGCTCCTCCTCGCTGATGGTGTTGTTCGCCACCACCCACTCGTCGATCTCGATGTTCTCGAGCTCGGGGTGACAGGTGTAACCCTTCTCGGCTACGGAGAACATGGTCTTCACGCCGTTTTTCCTGCGGTCCTGCGGGGTGTCCATCTCGCTCCCCTTGAGGATCTGCAGCGGGCCCACCTCCATGCTTTCGAAACGGAAATCGATAAGCTTCTGGACCGAGGCGAGGAAGGAGGCGATGGTCTCCCCGGGGAGCATGAAGATCAGCTCGCTGACCATGATCAGCTTCCTTTCCCGGGCGAAATGCACGGCGCTCCTGACTTCCTCGTCGGTCAAATTGACACGCTTGATGGTCTTCAGCACGGCGGGGGTGGTGGACTGGAAACTCACGCAGAAGGGGATGATTTCCCGCATCAGCCAGCAAATCTGCTTGACCCGGTCGGTCGGATGCTTGTCGGTGTAGATGGAGCCGGACTGGGGGAAGCCGGTCAGCTTCTTTTGTTCGATCAGGTACTCGACGATTTCCTGGTCGCGGGGGAGGATGCCGATGTTTTCGTCGACGAAGCGCAGGAAGGAGTTCCTGGCGTGGGTGGCGACGTAATCAATTTCCGCCTTGACCCGCTCCATGTCGAAGGTGCGGATCTTGCTCCGCGCGGTGTTGCCGCAGGCGCAGTAGGTGCAGGCGTAAGGGCAGCCGCGCGAGGTCTGGATGGTGGGCATGTAATCTATATCTTTAAGGAAGCGATCCATCAGCCCGTCGAAATAGGGTGAGGGGATGTCGTTGATGTCACCCGGGAATTGTGCCAGCGAGGAGCCGGACAGCTCCCCCGAGGGGGTCAGGGAGAGGCAGCCGGGGACCCCCGCCGCGCGCACCTGGCTCGGGCTCTTGCCGCTCAGCAGCGCCTCGACGAGGTTGGCGGCGGGATGCTCCCCTTCATTGGGGATGTAGAAGTCGATCTGGGGGTTGGCCCGCAGGTTCGCGAGGATCATTTCGGGTAGGTCGGCCACATCCGGTCCGCCCACCGCGATCAGCAGGTCGGGAAAGCGCTGGCGCAGGTGCCGGGCGGTGCCCAGTGTCAGATTGGTGTTCCAGCAGTAGGAACCGAACGCCGCCAGATCCGGGGTCCTTTCGCTCAGGGAGTCGTAGAGCTCCTCGAATTTACGAAAGATGTGGATCTCAATGTCGCTGCCGAAGCGCTTCTTGAGATAGGACGCCACGTATCCCACGCCGATGGGGATCGAATTCCTCAGGTAGCGGTCGTAGGAATTTTGCAAATCTGACAGATAAACGATCATGTCTTCGAGGTCTCCCGGGAAAAGAGTTTGAATGCCGCCGAGATGGAGTGCTGATGCAAAAAAAGGGCCAGGCCCGCGGTGTCGCGGGCTAGCGTTTCTGCAAAATCAGGATGCCGTCGTCGAAGTGGAAGCTGCCGGAGTAATCCATGTGTGCATGGATCACTCGGAATTGGGAGGAGTGGTGCAGCAGGACATGGCGCAGCATGCCATCGAAGCCGTCGATGACCTCCTTGCCGTACTGCTGGTCCTGCAAAAACGCGTTGGCGAAGATCAGGTGCCCCGCCGGCTGGAGCAGGAGGTCGAGGTTCTCGAATACCGTGGGGAGCGACTCCAGCACGTACCAAAGCACCTGGTGCATGACGACCGTGTCGTAGCGCTCCGGCCTGCTGAACCCTCCCGAGGCGATGTCTCCCTGAAAGAAGTCGAGCGCGGGGTAGCGCTCGCTCGCCTTGCGGACCGCGGTCGGGCTGATGTCCATGCCGCTCACCCCGACCGCCGGCGGGAGCCGCTCCCGCAGGTACTGTGCCACGCATCCCAGTCCGCAGCCGATCTCCAGGATCTGCCGCGGCTGCTGCGGTTCGCCCGTCACCCCCTGCAGGGCGGTCAGCAGGTTCTTTCTGGAAAAGGCATAGTATGCTTTGAGCCGCTCGTCGCTCCCGGTCTGGCCCCAGGGGTCGGATTCCTGGAGGTAGAGCCCCTCGAAGTCCCCTACGAACTGCAGCTCTCCGCCGCTGCCGCGGGTAAAGACGAAATCCTTGGAAATATGTTCCTCGCTCATGAGCGGCCTCCCCCTTCCCCTACCAGGGCATCCTTGAAGAAGCTTCCCGCAGCGAGAAATCCCGCTATCAGCTCCCCGGTGATCTGATCGTCGTGCTGTGTCGAGAGGAAGATGACGCCGCTTGAGTTTATGTTGATCCCCTTGTGCAGCAGCAGGTAGTTAAAGAACAGTTTCTGGAGCCGGGCGGGGAGTTCCAGCCGGTCCCGGTCGCGGCGCGAGCTCACCGGGGCGTCCGTGAAGAGCAGCCGCAGGAAGGAGCCCACGCCGATCATTCTTAACGGTATCCCGCAGGCCTGGTAGCCGCGGTTCACCTCGGCCCGCAGCAGTCCGCCCCTGCGGTTCAGCTCGCCGTACACGGCTTCCTCGTGCTCCACCAGGTGGGCGAGCAGCTTGAGCCCTACGTGCGTCAGCAACGGATTGGCGGAGAAGGTCCCCCCCATGAAGACCGGCAGCGCGGAGTCTGGTCCTCTGATGGTGTCAAAAATGTCCCGCTTGCCTGCCAGCATGCCGAAAGGAAGCCCGCCCCCGAGGGTCTTGCCGTAGGTCGCCAGGTCCGGCACCACCCCCCAGTACTGCTGTCCGCCGCCCAGGGCTATCCGGAAACCGGTGATCATCTCGTCGAAGCAAAGCAGGATCCGGTGCTCCTCGGTCACCCGCCGCAGCTCCTGCAGGAACCCCTGGATGTCGTCCCGCGGGTTGGACCCCTGGGACGGCTCCACGATGACCATCGCGAGTTCATCCCGGTGCTTTTTAATCAGGTCGAAGGCCGCTTGGTGGTTGAAGGGGAGCATGACCGTCAGCTCCCTCACCTGCTCCGGGACCCCTGCCGACTTCAGCTTCCCCCGCGGGTCGGCGGCGTCGGAGTCGTAATCGTCCTCGACGAGCAGCAGGTCCTGCCCGCCGTGCCAGCTGCCGCTGAAGACGGCGACCTTCCGCCGGCCGGTGTGGGCGCGCGCTATCCTGGCGGCCCGCATGGTGGCTTCCGAGCCGGAGTTGCAGAAGACGAAGCCATCCATGGACGGGAACACCGCTGCCAGCCGCTCGGCCAGCTGGTAGGCCTGGAGGTTGGGGTTGATATAGAGCGAGCCGTCCTGTACCTGTTCCGTGACCGCCGCGACGACGACGGGATGCGCGTGCCCGAGCAGATGGGTGCCGGCGCCCAGGGCCGTGTCGATATACCGGTTCCCCAGGCAGTCCTCGACGTAGCAACCCCGGGCCTTCTGGATGTGGAGTTTGTTCTCGTGGTACCCTTCGTTGTAGATGCGCCCCCGGCCCGGGCTATCGATGAAGCTGCAGGCCGGGGCGTTGCGTTTCCTCAGTTCGGCGTCGAAATCTCGGGCCAAGCTCTCGCAGTTCATTTCTGCCCCTCGTACTTGGAGATCCACTCCTCGCAATGCTGGGCCCCGTGGAGGGTTCCGTTCACGTTGCAGTTGTTGCAGGGATAGATCCCCCGGAACCCCTTGCCGAGCATCTCCCGGTACTTGCGCATGTTTCTCGAGGACCAGATGTCGAACATCGAGGAAGCGTACAGGGTGCCGAACTTGATCTTTTTGTTGAAGTCCTGGGCGCAGAGCATGACGTCGCCGTTCCAGTCGACCTGCAGCCCGTAGTGCGTGTAAAAGCAGGGGCGGGCCCTCTCCACCTCGGCCTGGTTGCCGTTTTGCACCGACCCCGCCCGGTTGGTGAGCTTGACCCCGTAATCCTCCTCGATGCTGTACCAGCGGTCCCGCAGCAGGTACTGCCCCTCGTGCAGCCCGACGCTCTCGAACATGTCCCGGAAACTGTCGATCTGGTAGGGGCCGTCGTAGAGGCTCACCAGCAGCACGTCGAGGCCGGCGGCGAAGAGCTCTCGCACCAACTCCTTGTGCAGTTTGTCCCCGTTGGTCACCATCTCGGTGTGGATGTCGGTACCGAAGATCTGCACCAGGCCGACGATGTCCGGGTGCATGAGCGGCTCGCCGTACCCGCAGAAGTTGAGCCCGCCCCGGTAATCGACTGCGCGCAGTTCCGCCGCGATCTTGGCGGCGAGCTCCAGGTCCAGGTGGAGGTTCTGGTTGGGATAGAAGGAGGTGTCCTCCCGGGGGCAAAAGGCGCAGCGCCTGTTGCACAGCTCGGTCGGGTTCAGGTCTATCCAGGAATAAAGCGGAGTGTCACCGACCAGCTGCACCTGGTCGATGAAGGCAGCCTTGCGATCCAGGTTCTTTTGGATGGTGAGGTCGAAAATCTCTTGTTTTTTCACAGCCGCTGTTTGGTGCATGGTTACCTCCGGGGAATTACAAGTTATGGAAAGCAAAGATTCCAGAAAGTTTTTGAGTCTCGTCACAGATCAGTAGGGCGTTGATTTTGCTCTCGGTCAGTATGCGTTCGGCCGCGTAGAGTTTGGTCTTGCCGTCGATGGTCTTGGGCGCCCGGGTCATCACCTGCTCGGCGGTCAGGTCGAGCACGTTGCCGTGCCCCCCCAGGGCGCGCCTCAGGTCGCCGTCCGTAATGATGCCGACCACCCTGCGGGCGTCGTCCACCACGACGGAGAGCCCCTTGCGGCAGGAGGTCATTACCGGGATGACGTCGCGTATGATGGTGCTGAGACTTATGATCGGGAGATCCTCCCTGCTCATGGCGTCCTCCACGTTCATCAGGAGCCGCCTCCCCAAGGTGCCGCCCGGGTGGAACTTGGCAAAGTCCTCTTCCCGGAACCCCCTCTCTTTCATGAGCACCATGGCGATGGCGTCTCCCAGGGCCAGGGCGGCGGTGGTCGAGGAGGTGGGCGCCACCTGGAGCGGGCAGGCCTCCCCGGGAACCCCGGCGTCGAGCGCGTAATCGCAGGTCGCGCCGAGCGTCGAGGCGAGGTTCCCGGTGAGGGCGATCAGGACGTTGCCGTTACTCTTGAAGGACGGGACCAGCCTCAGGACCTCCTCGGTCTCCCCGGAATAGGAGATGAGGATGATGATGTCGTCGCTCTTCAGTATCCCCAGGTCGCCGTGAAAGGCTTCCACCGGGTGCAGGAAGAAGCTCGGCGTGCCGGTGCTGGCCAGGGTCGCCGATATCTTGCGCCCGATGATGCCGGACTTCCCGACCCCGCAGACGATCACCCTCCCCTGGCAGCGGATGATCCTGCCGACCGCCTCGGCGAACACGTCCCCGATCTGCCTGGATACCGCCAGGATTCCCGCTGCCTCGATCTCGCACACCTCGCGCGCCTGCTGAATGACTCTCGCGTTCACTGGGGCATTTCTCCTCTTGACAACTGGTCGCACAATCGCGTGAGATCGATGATCCCGGCCGCGGCGCCGGGGTGGGGGGCGCTCCCGACGATGAAATCGTCTATGAAGTACTGCAGCTGCCGCAAAATGCCGGGCTTGAGATCGTCGCTAGTCGGCACGCTCTCACGCTGGTCCAGCTGGTAGCTGGTCTTGCCGTCCGTCGTGACCTTGCTGATCCCGTCATAGGCGGTCATCTTCTCGACCGGATTCAGCACCACGACGCCGTCGTCGAAATAGAGCTTGAGCTGCGAGTGCTGGGCGCAGTCCATGAGAACCGTGAGGCTGACGTGGCACCCCGATGCCCGGGCGCGAAAGGTAGCCAGCGCCGAGCGCCCGCTCGCCTCGGCGAGCCGCCTGACGCTGAGGCATTCCAGCGGGCCGAGCAGGTGCGCGGCGAGGTCGACCAGGTGCGCGGTGTAGAAGTGGGGCAGGTAGGGGGCGATCCTGACGCCGTGCTCCGCCACGATCGCGGTGTAGGGCTCCGCGGAGAGGATCTCCACCAGGTAAGGGGCCCGGGTGCGGATGCGCCGGGACAACTCGGGGATGAAGTCGTAAAACCTGCGGTTGTATCCGACCAGCAGGCGCTCCCGCTGCGGGTGTCCCATGATGGCGCGGGCCTGCGCCTCGCTAAGCGCCAGGGGTTTCTCCGCAAGCAGGGGGAGGCCTGCGTCCAGGGCCGCGAGGGCCAGGTTTTCGGTCACGTCCCACGGGGTGCAAAGGACCAGGGCGTCGAGCGGGAGCTCGCGGGAGCGCAGCTGCCGGAAAAATTCGGCCCGGTCGGAGAAGATCCGGGGCGCCGGGAAGTCGCGGGCAAAGGAGGCGGCGCCGCGCGATTTAGGCCCGGCCAGCACCGCGACGATGTCGTGGCCCAGTTGCCTGACGGCCTGGGCATGGTGGCGAGCCATCCGGCCGCATCCGATGAATCCGAAGGAAAGTCTCGTCATTTTGGCTGCCTACACTCCGTAATAAGCCTGCCACGCCTCGAAATGCATCCTGGCGTACAGGGTCCCGTCGACATCGCACTGGGTGCAGGGCGCCTGGGAACGGTCGTCGCCAATCAGGCGCAGGCGCAGCTCTTTCATGGTCTCCGAATTCCAGATCTGGAAAATGGACTGAGTGTTGAGGTTCCCGGCGAGCAGGTGTTTTTCCCAGTCACAGGGGCAGACCATCACGTCTCCGTTGTAATCGAGGACCAGCTTGTGGAAGGGGTAGTAGCAGCTTCTCTTTCTCGGCTCCCGGAGCGGGCAGATGCCGTGACTCGCCAGGTTGACCGACCCCCCCCTGTTGTTGATGGTGAGCCCGAAATTCTCGTCGGCGGTGAGATAGCGCTCCCTGATGACAAACTGCTGGTCGCTCAACCCGCAGGCCTCCCGGAGGGCGTTTAACTGGGGGACCTGCTCGGGCCCGTCGTACATGCTGACCTTCATGTTGTCGAGGCCGGCGTCGAAGGCCGACCTCAGGTTCGCCTCGTCGAGAAAGTCGCCGTTGGTCAGCAGGTCGAGGAAGCAGCCGGGGCAGTACTCCTTGGTCATGGCGATGAGCCGGTCGAGGTTCTTGTGCAGCAGCGGCTCGCTCAGTCCGCAAAACGAGATCCTCCCCTTGAACCCGACGCTCGCCAGCTGCCGCAGCAGCTTGGCGTAAAATTCCTCCGACATGAATTCATTGAGGTTGGGAAAGCGCCCGTGATCCGCCTTGGGGCAAAAGAAGCAGGAGCGGTTGCACAGACCGAGGATGTTCAATTCGAGGTTGGTGAAGGGAGGGACCTCGCCGAACCAGTTTTCCCTGACGCTGATATGCTCGTCGTAGATGTCCTTGGTGATGGTGATGTTCCGATCGATAAAAGCCATAAGTTCACTGCTCCGATTGCTTGGACATGGTGGTGGATGGAACTGGCGCCCCGCCGTTTATGCGTCGTACAGGAAGTCCACGTAGGCCTCCAGCGGCGAAGCTGAGCTCCCGTCGACGAATTCGCTCAAAAAGGCGTCCAGCTGAGCGCCGTCGTAGAAGCGTGCCGAGCGCTCCGCGGGGGGTGACGCCTTAAACTGCCAGATCAGCTCGATAAGCCTGTCTCGGCTCCGGACGTCGCAGCAGGAGAGGTGTCGTGACAGCACCGTCTGGAACCCCATGGCATAGGAGAGTTCCAGCACCGGCTTGCGCTGTTTGAGCGGGTGATAGACCGCGCCGGTGGCAATCGAGATGAAGACCTCGCCCCACTCCAGCAGCTGCGGCGTGTACACGTCGTTGCCCAGGAACTCCACCCGGGACGAGGGGTCGCGCTCCTCGATCTGCTCAGGCGCCGGCAGGTTCTCCCCGAAGTTCAATTCGCGCGGATGCAGCTTCACCAGCAGGTAGACGTCGGGGAATCTGGTCAGCAGCCTGATGGTGCGTATGATCTCCTCGTCATAGATGAGGTACCCAGTGCTCGGAATGAACAGGACTATTTTCAACTTCCCCTGCGAACCCTTCAGCTGCAGCGCCGGCACCAGCGACCCCAGTACCTTGAGCCAGCTGCTGGAGTTCCGGGCCGACCCCAGTGCCACCTTCCTGTGACGGGGAACGAACTCCATCGATTCCGCGAGGAAGTTGCTGGAAAGAACAACGCTGTCAAATATTTCAAAAGCCCTGACATTGTCATCGAAGTCATTGGCCTGGTCCGAGAGGGTGCAGTCGTTTCTCAGTACCTTCTTGTTGAAAAGTACTGTCTCGGCGTGCGGAAGCGCTATGCACTTCATGTCACGAAGATGAGCGGCATGACAAAGTTCAATAGTCAAAGGCAGAACATAGTGATCGGCAATCAGGACGCCGTCCTGCGCAGGCAGTACATAATGCTCAAGCAATGCATATGCCAATCCATACCCCGCCCCGTATTCCTCCGTCCCCCTCTTGAGTATTCCCGCTCCTCTAAGGTTGCATGACCAGTTCAGCAGCATGAGCAGTGCGGGCTCTTGAGTGTGGAGGTGCACGCCGGGAAGAGCGCCGACGAATTTGAGCAACAGCTCCACGTTCTTCTGGTCCGGCAGGTCGGGGGCCCAAAGGACGCTGACGGGACCCTTGCCGAGCCGGCTCCACTGGTAGATGACGGGAGCTATGTGGTCCAGGTCGTTGTTGCTGTGCAGGATGACGAACAAGCTGCGGCCGGCCTCCGCCTGCGCCTGGAAGGCGGACTGCAGCGCCACCCCCTTTCGGTAAGATTCCAATGCTTCCGAGTAGTTGCCGGTAAGCTCCAGGAACAGCCCCTGGCAGCAGTGGGCCTGGCAGGAGAGGGGAGCCGCGGCCACAGCCTGGCGGAACCCGGCCCCGACCTCGTCTAGATGCTGCAGGATGTCGCAGGAGGGTTGCCTCCCCCGGTGCAGTTCCTCGATGGCCTGGGCAAGCTGCCCCAATAGCGCAACTGGTGAGCGGTCGTTTTCCACGTGAGCCTCGATTTGGATGGGTGAGCGGGGATTGCCGAATTCCCGGCACCCCGGCGCGGGCGGGTTACGAACGGGACAGATAGTTGAGGGCGCCGCTCCGGTCCGTCATAAATCTGACTCGGCCGGGGGGGTGACGAACAAAAACCTGCCAATTATACGACCTGCCCGGAAAAACCGTTTGACAACAACGGCGTACAGTAGCGACTCGCACAACGGCCTGATCTGTGACGGTGCAAATTTTTGAAAGGCGATTTTCCAGCGGATATGGTTGAAGCCGCAGAGCGACATCAGGTAGGTGAGAGGGTGCTTTCGGAAATAATCACGCTTGATGGCCCGGTTCGCAGCGTTGACCTCGGCGACATACTGGGCGGTGGGCATGGCGGTCAGGTTCACCGGGTTGGAGTATTTGTCGCGGCAGGCCATGTCCTGCAGCAGGTAGGTATATTCATCCGCGACCAGCCCTTTTTCGCGGGCGACGCCGTAGAGCCTGGTACCCGGGATCGGGAGGATGAAACCGATCTGGGGCACCATGGTCCAGTGGATATGGTTCAGGGAGATGATGAAGTCCCGGGTCTGTGCCAGTGTCTCCGGCGTTTCCGAAGGCATGCCGGCTATCAGGGAGAGGGTCGGCACGATCCCCACGGACCAGGTCATCTCTATGGCCTGACGGGCGAGTTCCCTGCTGATCCCCTTGCTCATCTCCGCAAGGATCAGGTCGCTGCCGGACTCGATGCCGTAGGCGATTTCGATGCAGCCGGCGGAGGCCATGATGGAGAGCAGTTCGGGGTCAACCAGCTTCACCTGGGTCTGGCACCACCAGAAGATGTCCGGTTGTTCCTGCTTGATGAGCCGGCAGAGCTCAATGATCTTGGCGCGGTCGCCGATGAAGACCTCGTCGAAGAAGCGGAAATAACGGATGTTCCAGCGCTCCTTGAGGGTGGCGATTTCGTCCAGGATGTTGCGCGCCGACCGGGTCCTGATCTTTTTCCCGCTCAGGGGCGCGCAGAACAGGCAGCTGAACGGGCAGCCCCGGCTGGCGAAAAGCACCGCGCTGTACCGGCCCGGCGTCCCCATGGAGAACGATTTCCGGATCGCCTGGAAGTTCCAGGGGGCGCGGCTTACGAAGGGCATGGCGTCGAGGTCCTCCAGGTAGGGGCGCGTGCCGGAGCAGCAGGGTTTCCCCTCCCCGTCCCGGTAGGCGAGGCCGGGGACCTCGCGCCACTCCTCCCCGGCCGCCATTTTTGCCAGCAGCAGGCTGACGCTCTCTTCCCCCTCGTGCCTGACGACGCAGTCGATGGAGGTGTGCTGCAGGACCATCTCGAAGGTCGAGGTGGCGAGGTTGCCGCCGATGACCTGGAAGGAGTCGGGGGCGAGGCTTCGCACCCCCCGGGAGATCAGCACCAGATCCTCGAAATTGAAAAATACGCCCCCGAAGAGGATCGCGTCGAAGCGGCCCCGTGCCAGACTCGGGCGGATGCTGGCGAGGGTGTCCAGGTCACGGTCGCAGCAAATCTGCTCGTGATGCAGGTCGACGGTGCAAAGCTCGTGGCCGTCGCGCTCCAGGACCGCGGTGACCGCGGCCAGGCCGAAGGGGAAAAACATGCCTGCCCAGTTGGGCCGCGCACCGGTGTTCCGTAGGTTGACGAGTAGACAGCGCATGGGGTCGGCCTGCTTTCATGGGTTTTAGTCGGAAAAGGGAGTTCCGCGCTCAGAGCACAGAGCACATTTTTTTTATCGCCTCGGCCACCCGGCGGCGCCCACCGCCGTCAAAGAGCTCCCGGCCCCGGCGGGACATGAGCCGCAGTCGCTCGGGATCGTCCAGCAGCTCGCCCAAGGCGCGACCGACCGCGAGGTTCAGCTCGGTCTGAGGCAGGCGCCAGGCATGGCGGATGCGGCGGTGGATCCCGGCCCGCTCCAGCGCCGCCGCGGGCGCCTCCTCGTGCTCGATGCTCGGGAGGAGCAGGGCGGGGACCCCCAGGGCGGCGGCCTCGCAGCTGCTGCGGCCGCCGGCCAGCAGGGCCAGGTCCGCCTGCGCCAGCAGGGGTGCCACGGATTCCGGGGCTTGCACCAGCCTGCCGGCCCCGGGATAGGCCTGGAGCGCCTGTTCGACCAGGGAGGCGCTGCCGAAACCCGACCCGAGCAGGACGCTCAAGGGGTGGCTGCAGCCGGCGCAGGTCAGGGCGGTCAGGAGCTTCAAGGTCAGGCCGGCAGGGTCGGAACCCCCCATGAAAAGGGCCAGCGCCAGGGGGTGTGCGGTGTCACGCCGGGGGGGCGGGGCGTCGAATTCCCGGCCCATGATGCAGTAGCCGGGCCCGAGAAGGCTCTGCCCGGGTGACGAGCCGGCGCCGTAGCGGCGCTGCTCCTCGGCCGGGGAGCCGTTTACCAGCAGGGCCGGCGCCAGCTCTTTCCCTCCGGTGTCGTCCAGGACCACCGTCGCCACACCGGCCGCCTCCAACCCCTGCACCAGCGCACCCGGGTGGCCGGGTAGGTCGATGACCACGACCCGTGCCCCCCGGAACTGCCCGAGCGGAATGCCGCCCGCGCCGTCTTCACGCAGCAGGTCGACCGGGAAACCGGCGCGGCGGGCGACCGCGGTCCCTTCCGGGTGCTCCGCCATGACGAACCGGCAGCCAAAGGAGTCGCTCAGCTCCGAGGCGAGCGCCAGGCAGCGGTACAGGTGGCCGAAAGAGAGCCCCGCGACCTTGCCCGCGTCGACCCGGAATGCCAGCGTGGGAAGACTCACCGGGCACCCCGCCTCAGGATCGCGGCCTGCG
>TBL_comb47_HYPODRAFT_10002450_pt1 | contig 22908 bp, 18 predicted proteins | sample TroBogypolimnion_40_FD_10682 | JGI IMG/M metagenome (IMG submission 10682)
GGGAAGTGCGCTATATCCGCGTTTCCGCCAAGGCCATTAAGAAGGGCTTGGTCACCAAGGCGCCGAAACGCACCTGGAAAAAGGGCGACGTCGCGGCCAAAGCCCCCAAGGTCGCCAAGACCGCCAAAGCCACCAAGACCGCGTAGTTCGCGGTTCTGGGGCGCGGAGCCTTGGAGGAAGACCTATCCGTGCGCGACCGGGTGGGTTTCCACTCCTTCGCGATGGTTCTTCCTCTTCGCAGGGTTCTGCGTCCGACGGTCGAGGTATCTTCCGGGTCAGTGGAAATCGGATGTTATTCCGTTCTGGCCTCACCCCAAGAAGCGAGCTTAGCTTGATGCCGTCCTGAGGGCGAGCCTTCCTGCTGGACAACCTAGCCGGGAGCAGGTACTATTCCCGTCATGCCTCAGGATGAACCAAGTTCGGGAGCCGCCTCAGTTCAACCCAAGCCGTCAGCTACGCCTTACAAGGACCGATCCTCGGGTCTGATCGTCTTCGGCGTGCTGACGATCTTATTGGGCTGCCTGGCCGGCTTATTTGTGCCTCTGATGCTGATCGGGCAGGTGGCGGCAGCCAAAGCCACGGGCGCGAGTTCACCGCTGTCCACCATGCTGCCTGCGATGTCCATCTATGGTGCTTTGGCGGTTGCGCTCGTCTGGCTCGGGATCGGATCCGTCATGGCCCGGCGATGGGCCCGAGCGCTGCTGGTCATCTTTTGCTGGAGTTGGTTCATCGTGGGGGTGTTCGTCTTGGTCTTCATGCTGTTCTTGTTGCCGAGAATGATGACGGCCATGTCCGCCGGCGCACCCGCCGGCCAACCGGCGATGCCTGAGGCCGCCATGGTCATGGCCATGGTCTTCACTGGGCTCATCATCGGCGTGTTTTTCGTGATTCTGCCGGCGGTTTGGACCTGTTTCTACAGCAGCCGGCATGTGAAGGCCACCTGCGAGGCTCGCGACCCAGTGGCGCGCTGGACGGACGCCTGCCCTCTGCCGCTGTTGGGGTTTTGCCTGTGGCTGGTCCTGGGCAGCCTGACGATGCTCATTATGCCGCTGGCCGGTCATGGGGTGATGCCCTTTTTCGGACGCTTCCTCGCCGGCCTGCCGGGCACGCTCTTTTGCCTGGCGGTGGCCGGCAGCTGGGGCTACGGCGCCTGGCGCTTGTTCCGCCTCGATCCGCGGGGGTGGTGGCTCATCTTGATCACCTTGGGTTTGGTGACGGCGTCAGCCCTCATGACCTATCCGCGACACGACATGATCGAAATGTACCGCCTCATGGGCTATCCCGAGGCACAAATTGAACAGATTCAGAAGATCGGGTTGCTGACCGGCAACGGCATGATGTGGTTGACGGGATGTTCCATGGTGCCTTTCCTGGGCTATCTGCTGTTCATAAAACGCTATCTCGGGCGCAAGTGAAGTCTCTGAACTGCCCGGCCGGGACCTCAGTTTTGCCTTTCATTTTGGGCGCAAGCGGTGTTTCATGCTGCCCGTCTTGAAAGTATGCCCAAGCGCACTGACATTCATTCGGTCCTGATCATTGGCGCCGGTCCGATTATTATCGGGCAGGCCTGCGAATTCGATTACTCAGGCACCCAAGCCTGCAAGGCCCTCAAGGAGGAGGGTTATCGGGTAGTTCTGGTCAACTCCAACCCGGCGACCATCATGACCGATCCTGAATTTGCGGATCGGACCTATGTCGAGCCGATCACCCCGGAGTGCGTTGAGAAGATCATCGCCCGCGAATGCGAGGAACTCCGGCGCCTCGGCGCGACCGGCAAACTGGTCTTGCTGCCGACTCTCGGCGGGCAGACCGCCCTGAACACCGCCATGGCGCTGTCCGGCAAGGGCACGCTCGAAAAATACGGGGTAGAGATGATCGGCGCCAACGCGGAGGCGATCGAGCGGGGCGAAGACCGCCAGGTGTTCAAAGACCTGATGATCTCCATCGGCCTGGATGTCCCCATCAGCGGCACGGCCCACACCCTTGAGGAAGCCCGGACCATCGCCGAACGCATCGGACGACTCCCCCTGATCATTCGTCCCGCCTTCACGCTCGGTGGGACGGGCGGCGGCATCGCCTACAACCGGGATGAATTCGAGGAAATCACCAAACGCGGTCTCGACCTCTCCCCAGTCTCGGAAATCCTGGTCGAAGAATCCCTGCTCGGCTGGAAGGAATTCGAGATGGAAGTCATGCGGGACCGTTTGGACAACTGTGTGATCATCTGTTCCATCGAAAACTTTGATCCCATGGGTATCCACACGGGCGATTCCATCACCGTCGCCCCCATTCAGACGCTCACGGACAAGGAATACCAGATCATGCGCGATGCCTCCTTCGCGGTCATCCGCGCGGTCGGCGTCGAAACCGGCGGGTCGAACATCCAGTTCGCGGTCAACCCGGAAAATGGCCGCATGGTCATCATCGAGATGAACCCCCGCGTTTCGCGCTCGTCGGCCCTCGCTTCGAAAGCCACGGGTTTCCCCATCGCCAAGATCGCCGCCAAACTCGCCGTGGGCTACTTGCTCGACGAAATCCGCAACGATATCACCCGCGAAACGCCGGCCTCGTTCGAGCCCACCATCGATTACGTCGTCACCAAAGTGCCGCGTTTCGCGTTCGAGAAATTCCCGCAGGCTGACCCCACGCTCAACACCCAAATGAAAAGCGTCGGTGAAGCCATGGCAATTGGCCGGACGTTCAAGGAATCGCTGCAAAAGGCCCTCCGCTCCCTGGAGATCGGCCGATCCGGGCTAGGCGGCGACGGCCGACCGTGGCGGTTCGGCGAGAAGGTCTATAGCGACCGTGAGATTCTCCCGCGCGAGATTATCTCCCGCAAGCTAAGCGTTCCCAACGGTGAACGCATCTTTTTCATCCGTCACGCCCTGCGCGCCGGGTTCTCGATCGAGGACATTTTCAAGCTCACCAACATCGACCGTTGGTTCCTGACCCAGATCAAGGAGATCGTGGATTTCGAGGAACTCCTGGCGGCGGGAGCATGAGGGAAGCAAAGACCGCACGGGGCTAAAGAAGCGGTAGGAGGCAACCGCAACCCGGTGGTGCCAGGCAGTCGGGGTTGAGCGTCAGCGCCCTGTCGGTTTTCACACCCGACCTTCATTCCAACTCCAAGGGAGTTCTGGCTAGGGATGGTCATCCGGAGACACAACCCCGTTGGGGTTGACTCGTTTACACCCAGCGCGATTGGCAGTTATGGACTATGTCCGATTAGTGTAGTCTTGATGTCCCCTGAACGTAGTCGTCTAGTAGTTTGTCCCTCACATAAGTCCTTGACATCGCTCATGGTTGAACAAAAGTACTTTTGAACCAAAATAACTGTTGACTTGATCACATTAGTGATGCTAAGCTGGAATCTCGGCGTGCTATGGGATTACATTGGGATCAAAAGGGCCTTCGGAGTGGATTTGAACCAGTGGAGCACTTGGAAGGCGAGCAGGCAAAGGGAAGGTGCCAGGTGGTGCAACACTCCGATTCCTGCCTGGGCTTTGGCCCGACTCGCAATTCTCTCACATCAAATGGATTAGCAACCGCCACTCTTGCTCGGCGTGCACTCGTACCTGACCAGAGCCTAAGCGAAGGCCCATTCGGGGCGCGGCGGCACCGCTGGTGGAGGATGAATTGACACGTTTATGCTCAACCGGGATCATTTGTCGCTTCGCACGGTCCGGCTCAAAGGCTCAGAGGCATGTGCCCTTGCGGCGGGGGAACTCTCCTTTATTTTTCCGATCGAAGGCACCGGCATCACGGTCTCACCGCACTCCAACCAGCGCCTTGCCGCCGGCGACGTGCTTGTGGTGACCAGTCTATCGCCGGGGAAGCTTCAGCTCGCCCCCGGGGATGATCTGCACTTCCGCTTTTCCTCGGTGAGCCCCTATCACCTCTTCCCCCTGTTCGCCCCCAGCGAGCTTTGCCTTTTGCCGCGCATCACCGAGAGGTTCAGAAACTCCAGGTTTTATGACGCTTGTACCCCGGTTGCCAAGGCGTGTCATGAAGTGCTGCGGAAGATTCGGGACGATGTGGACCCTGCCCGTCTAGAGCACCGACTCCACGTGCTCAGTGCCGTGGCCGCCATTTTCTGTGACGAGTTTGCCGCCACGCGCGCTCAAGCCGCGGATTCAGTCGCGCTGGAAAGGCGCCTCGCGCCGGTACTCGATCGGCTCGCACTCGATGAGTTCCTCGAACTGACCGCGCCGCAACTCGCCGTGAAGTTCAACTGTGGCCGGCGCCACTTGAATCGCCTTTTCCACCACTATTCCGGGTTATCGATCAGTGCCCTGAGGGTGGAAGTCAGGTTGGTCAAAGCCGTTAGCCTGCTCCGCGATCCCACCGTCAAAGTGGTCGAGGTTGCAGGCCAATGCGGGTTTAGCCATCTGGGCTACTTCAACGCCTGCTTTAGGCGCCGTTTTGGCGTCACTCCCGGCCAATGGCGGGAGAACCTGGTGGACATGAAGGCCTCGAGCAGTCGCGGGATTGATACCAGTCCAGAGTGCCGGTTGCATGCGAACGGTCTTTGCCCATGGTCTCCCACCATGCCGGCGAACTCCCGAGGGTCGGTGGCGCGCGAATCCAAGGTCACGGTTGCGGTATGCTCGGCCACCTTTGCCCGCCTCAAGCCGAACGACGGGAGCGGCTGCCGCGACGAGCCGAGTCCGGGGATTCCCAGCGCTCCGGCGGCCTCTGAGAAAGCGACCGGAATAGTTGACCCAAGCCAACCCTTGAGCCCTTTTTCCGGGAACGACCACGCTACCAAGGGTCGCGACGGCGCTGCGAGGAGCGATCAGAGCCCGGCCTCCTATACAGCAACGGAGTCCACCACAACCCAAGCGGCCTGCGCGCGCCTTTAAGGACTTGATCAAGTGAGCCGCCACCTGACTGAAACTCTTAACGCGCGCCTGGCATTGCCCGGCGTGGTCATAGTGTTTTCGGCTGCGCCTCGGTTACCTCTTCCAATGAGGACCGCCAAACGGGGCGACCGCGCCACCCAGGTTCGCATGCCTCTGGCCGCCATTTCTAATTTCTCACGGTTGAGCCTCCTGAACCCGTCCGCATCGGCGCTGGGCTGCGCACTACTGCTGGGTTTGCTCTCGCTGCCAGCAACTCCTGCCAGGACCGATGATCGGGCGCCGCCAAAGTCGGCAGCTATCACCGCCATCCCGGTCCGTGCGGTGGCCACTCCTCTGGCGGCCACGCCTCTGGTCCACAATGCTTCCCCCGTGGCTAATCCCACCGCCAGCGCCTCCCTCCTCACGAACGCAGGGCCGACCGTGTCCATGGAAATGCTGGATGATAAATATCGCCTGGCGATTGGCGACCGCCTAAGTTTTCGCATTCAGGAAGACGAAGAGGAGCCTAAGGCTCTGTTGGTGACCGACTCGGGGGACTTGGAGGTCCCCTACCTCGGGCGGTTCCCGGCCGATGGCAAGACCTGTAAGTTGCTGGCTCACGAACTCAAAACCGCTCTCGAAAAGGAATATTACTACCAAGCCACGGTTATCATCGCCGTCAACTCCATGACCAGGAGTCGCGGCAAGGTCTATTTAGTTGGCCCGGTTCGGGCGCCGGGACCGCAGGAAATACCCAGTGATGAGGTCCTCACGCTGAGCAAGGCCATTATGCGGGCGGGCGGCTTCAGCGACTACGCCGATAGGCATAACGTCAAGGTCACGCGCAAAGTCGGCCCGGCCCTTAAGGACAACACGAGGTACGTCATCGATGTCGACCTGATCCTGGAAAAGGGGAAGACCGAGCGCGATCTGCCACTGGAGCCGGGTGACGTCGTCCTCGTCCCTGAAAGGCTGATCCGCTTTTGACGCTCCACCGTTGGGCTTGCCTATGAACCAGGCTCCTAACCCGAAACCGGAACCACCGCCTTACGCCAGCGGCTACTACCCGGTTTATGTTCCGACCGAGGTGGAGAGCGGTTCCGTTTCGCCCGCTCGCCTGAAGCGTTTCTTGAGGTTTCTGCGGCGCCTGTGGTGGTTACCCGTGGCCACCACGGCTGTCACCGTGGGCGCCGCAGTCACGTACGTCCTCGCGTGCCCGCCCACCTATATCTCTCGGGCCCGGATGTGGGAGACCGAACGGTTGCGACTGCCGGAAGGCGCCGCGTTCACGGGTGACACCGCCAATTACTACGGCACTCAAATCGAACTGCTCCGGAGCACCAAAGTGCAGCAACTGACGCTTGCCCGTCTCCAGTCCTCCCACACGAACCTCATCGCGATAGGCGACGATCATCGTCCGCTCCAGGTGAAGGTCAAGGTGGCCCAGGCCCCCAAGAGCAGCGTTTTCGCCATCGAAGCCTCCTGCTCGAATCCCGAATACGCCCGAGCCTACCTTAACGCACTTGCGGTGGAATACGTCGAATACAAGCGGAACATTCGCCGACTCGTCTCCGGCGACACGCTCGCCTCCATTTCCGATCAGGTTTTGCGGATGGAACGGGAACTCAAGACGGATCAGGACGCCCTCACCGCCTTCGAACAAACCAACAACCTCACCATCCTCCAGCAGGAAGGCACCATCGCCGGCGGCTTCCTGGCCAAGCTCAAAACCCAGATTTCGGAGCTTAAGCTGGAACAACAACTGCTCGAAGCTGCCGTCCTCGAACAGGATTGGGCCGAACCAGGCAGAACCGCCAGCGGCGGCTTTCTCACTGAGTCCCTCCGTAACGGAACTTCCGCCCCCCCATCTGGGGGTACCGACCGCCTGTCCACCCTCAGAGAAATCGAGCTGCTGAAGGTCCAGCGCGTCCGGCTCAGTCGATACCTCCGCCCAAAACACCCCAGGATCGTCAAGCTCGACGCCGACCTCGAACGCGCGCAAGAGCTTATCGACATCTACCGGAGCCAGACCGCAGAAGCGCTCACCGCAGCGCGCGAAGTGGCCACAATGAAACTCGAGAGCATCCAGTCCGCCATCAAGGAATGGGAAGCCAAGGTGGTCGAAGCCAACACCCGTATTGCCCAGGCAGACCGGTTGCGGCTCAACCTCAACCGGACCCAGGTAATCTATGATCGGCTGGTAGCGCTGCTCCAGAATATCGATATCGGCCGGAACATCGAACAGGAAACTCTTTCCATTCTCGACCCTGCCAGTCGCGCGGTGCGCAGCTACCAAACGGAGACGGTCGTGCTCGGCTTCTCCGTCGTTGCCGCTCTTGCCTTGGCTCTGGTCGTGGTCCTCATCATGGCCTTCCACGACGATCGCCTCACCTCCTTTGCCGAGCTGAGCGAGACGGTCCCCAACGAGGTAATCGGCCAGGTCCCAGAAATGCGCAACCGGCGGCGCGATCGCGAGTTACCCCTGATTGAGCCCCAAGACACGCGACACATTTATGCCGAGTCCTATCGCAACCTCCGTTCCGCCCTCCTCTCCCTCCGAGTGAACGCCCAGCGCCCAAAAGTCCTGCTCCTGACCAGCGCCGTACCCGACGAAGGCACCTCCACCATCACCGCAAACCTCGCACGATCCCTGGCCTTTGGCGGAGCCCGTGTCCTCGTGATCGATGGCGACCTACGGAAAGGCACTCTCGGCAAAATGATGGGGCTCCAGGCCGAACCCGGCCTGGCGGAGGCGCTCACGGACCCTACGTTTCACAACACCATTATCCAGACTAACTCGATTCACAATCTTGGTTTTGTGGCCAGTGGCAAGCTTAAGCGCAACCCCAGTGATGCTTTTCTGACGCCCGGGCTGGATACCCTCATCACCGGGTGGCGCCAGAGTTACGATTTCATCCTTTTTGACAGCAGCCCCATCTTCGCCGCGGACGATACGACCACCCTAGCGCCGATGATGGATGGCACCCTATTTGTCGTGCGCAGCCGATTCTCCCGGGCCCGTAACATGAAGCTCGCTCTCAACTTACTCAACCAGCGCCACGCGAACGTGCTCGGGGTGGTGTTTAATCGCGCCGATACTTCACGAGCATCGGACTACTACTACTACCAGTACGACTCGTACTATTCAGGTTCGAACGGTCCTTAGTCAGAAACAGCAACCAAAACACTGGAAACCAAAAGTCATTAGCCCGTTGTTCGAAGTCGGCCGCCGGTCCTTCGGCATCGGCTGTCAGGCCCGCAAGGTCTGTGGTTCGTCATTTGTGTTTGTCGGTCGAAGGCGTAGAGCGTGAGTCCAGCAGAAAGGGGCTTGCGAATCCATCGGCACAGAGTGTATCCACAACTTTCCGCCCTCCGACTTCTGCTTGGGTCCGCCCGCGGGTTTCCTGCTACGAGTTTCTCGACCAGGCAGAGCGTCAACTGCGCAAGCGGCTGTCGGCCTTGATCCGGATGGGTGAGAGATCCACATGAAACCTCATGTTCTCCAGCGGATCTCAGGCGCCGGGGGAGGCACCCGCGGCTGTCTGGTGGTCGCCGAGGTCGCCCAGGCCCATGAGGGATCACTGGGCATGGCCCACGCCTTCATCGATGCCATTGGCAGTGCGGGTGGTGACGCCGTGAAATTCCAGACTCACATCGCCACCGCCGAGAGCACGCCCAGCGAGCCCTGGCGGGTTAAACTCAGCCAGCAGGACCGATCGCGTTTCGATTACTGGAAACGCATGGAGTTCACCCAACGGCAATGGCAAGCACTCAAGCACCATGCCGGCGAACGCGGGTTGCTCTTCCTCAGTTCGCCGTTTTCGCTGGAAGCAGCGGCGCTCCTCGAACAGGTGGGTGTGGACGCCTGGAAAGTTGCCTCCGGCGAGGTCTCGAACCTGCCGCTTCTTGAGCGCCTGATAGCTGACGGCCGGCCGATAATCCTCTCGACCGGCATGAGTCCTTGGGCCGAGTTGGATGTCGTCGTCAAGAAGATCCAGGCCGCCGACCGTGACCTGACCGTCCTCCAGTGCAGTTCGATCTACCCGACGCCCCCCGAGAAGCTTGGTTTGAACCTGCTCTCTGAGCTGCGGCAACGTTATGGCTGCAAGGTGGGACTCTCCGATCACTCCGGCACCGTGTTCGCCGGCCTGGCGGCCGTGGCCCTGGGCGCCACCATGCTCGAAGTTCACATCACCTTCAGCCGCGAGGCCTTCGGACCGGACGTGCCGGCTTCCTTGACCATCGCGGAGTTGCGCCAACTGGTCGAAGGTGCGCGGTTCATTCGTGCAGCGATCGATCAACCGCTGGACAAGGACCGGATGGCGGCGGAGCTCGCGCCGATGCGCAGTCTCTTCACCAAGAGCATCGTCGCGCTGGCCGACCTGCCATCCGGGGCGGTACTGAGGGAAAACCTCCTTGGGCTTCGGAAACCCGGCACCGGCCTTGGCGCTGAGCGCCTGCCAGACCTTTATGGCCGCAAACTCTGCCACTCCCTAGCCGCGGGAACCTTGATTACCGAGGAGGACCTGGAGGCACCGGCGGAAAGCTAAAACCGCAAGCACGGGACCCTGGCCTCTGCTTTCACCCTTCGTCATTCATCCCGGTCTCACCACCTGTGGCTAAACGTAAAATCTGCGTCGTCCTAGTTGACCGCGCGAACTACGGGAGACTCAAGCCCGTGATGACCGCCATCGCCCAGCATCCCGCGTTGCAGCTCCAGGTGTTGGCCGCCGGCACCATGGTGCTCGATCGGTTCGACCAGCCGGCGAACCTGGTGAAAAGGGACGGCTTCCCGGTCGATGGCGCCGTGTACCTCGAGCTGGAAGGTTCCACGCCGGCGACCATGGCCAAATCCGTCGGATTCGGCGTCGTTGAGTTTGCCAGCGAGTTTCAGCGGCTAAAACCTGACCTGGTGTTGTTGATCGGAGACCGGTATGAGGCCCTGGCAGCCGCAATCGCCGCCGCTTACATGAACATCTGCCTCGCGCACATCCAGGGCGGGGAGGTGTCCGGATCGATTGACGAGAGCGCGCGTCACGCGATTACTAAGTTTGCCCATTTTCACTTTCCAAGCACGCGACGCTCGGCGGAGTACCTGGTGCGCATGGGCGAACGGCCCGACTCGATCCTGGGGATCGGCTGCCCGTCCAGCGATATGGCCCGGGAGATGGACCGCGCCCTCACTCCCGAGATCATCAACGGCCGAGGCAGCGGCGCCATTATCGATCTGACTCAGCCATTTCTCCTGGTCGTTTTCCACCCGACCACGACCGAATACGGCGGCGAGCGCAGCCAAATGGAAGCCTTGTTGGGCGCCCTACATGCACTCCGGCAGCAGACCATAATGCTCTGGCCGAATATCGATGCCGGCTCAGCCCAGGTCAGCAAAGCCATCCGCGTTTTCCGCGAGCAAGTCAAGCCGGGCTGGCTACGCACACTCATCAACCTCTCGCCGGAAGACTATCTGCGCGTATTGGCGGGCACCGCCTGCGCGGTGGGAAACTCCAGCAGCTTCGTGCGAGACGCAGGCCATTTTGGGACACCGGTGGTACTGGTCGGCAACCGCCAGGAGGGGCGTGAGACCGATGAACACGTCGTTCATGTGCCGCCCGTGTCTGAAGAGATCCTGGCGGCCATCCGGAGTCAATTCGCGAACGGCCCTTATGCCCCGAGCGAACTTTATGGCGATGGCCACGTCTCACAGCGAATCGCGTCGAAGCTCGCTTCGCTGCGCCCGTATCTCCAAAAACGGCTCCACTTCATCGATGAAGCTGGCGATCCGAGCCGCACGCTGGAGATCGCTGTTGCCGGGGAGTGAGGCAACCTATCATGCGCGTTCTGGGAGTCATCCCGGCTCGCGGCGGCTCCAAGGGGATCCCGCGAAAGAATATCAAACTGCTAGCCGGCAAGCCGCTACTGCAATACACCGCCGAGACCGCCCTGGCGGCCAAGCGCCTGACACGCGTGATCTTGAGCACGGAAGACACAGAAATCGCGGAGGTTGGCCGCCAGTGCGGCCTGGAGGTGCCATTCATGCGCCCGCCGGAACTGGCAGGGGATGATACGCCCAGTCTTGCGGTCCTCGATCATGCCCTGCGGGAGATGGAGCGGCGCGGGGCCTATTTCGACGCCGTATTCACGCTTCAGCCGACCAACCCGTTTCGCCGGACAACGGACATCGACGGTGCTATCGAAATGCTCGAGCGGACTGGGGCCGACTCGGTCATCTCCTTCGTGAAGGTCGGCGAAAGACATCCAGCCCGGATGAAACTCATTGACGCGGAAGGCCGAGTAGCTGACCCGCCTTTTGCAGAGACGATCGAAGGCCAACGGCGTCAGGATCTCCCGAAGCTCTACCTCCGCGAAGGATCAGTCTACGTAACACGCCGGGAAATGTTGCTGAACCAACATTCGATCAAAGGGCGGGACTGCCGCGCTTGGCTGGTTCCGGAGGATCGCGCTTGCAATCTGGATACGCTGTTCGATTGGTTCATCGCTGAGCAAATGTTGCTCTATCATGGACTCGCCTGAACTTTCTATTCTGGTTGCTGAATCGGATCGGTTCTCGCCGCGTGCGGAGGCGATTCTGGGTAATTTGGGAAGGCTCCAGATGTCGGACCTGGACCGAGCCGGGTTGCTCCGTGAAGTAGGGCACGCGCAGGTGCTGTGGGTGAGGCTCCGCAACCGGATCGACGAGGAGTTAATCGCGCTGGCGCCGAAGCTCAAGTTCATCGTCTCAGCCACCACCGGACTGAACCACATTGACCTCGAGCATGCGACCAGGCGTGGCATCCGGGTGCTCTCACTGCGTGGCGAGGTGGATTTCCTGCGGCAGGTTCGAGCCACGGCTGAGCATACCCTGGCCCTCACCCTCGCTCTGCTCCGCAACATTCCACAGGCATCTGAGCACGTGCGAGCCGGTGGCTGGAACCGAGACCTGTTCTGGGGTCACGAATTGCAGGGCAAAACCGTGGGCATTGTCGGCTACGGACGGCTTGGCCGGATGGTGGGTGATTACCTGTCCACTTTGGGGGCCCGTCTCCTGGCGGCCGACCCGGCGGTCGGATCGGAACAGACCGCGCCAGGGGTAGACCTGATGCCCCTTGAGAAGTTGCTGCCAGAGGCGGACGTCGTAACCCTCCACGTCAATCTCCACCAGGCGACGACAGGTTTCTTCGGTCATCGTCAGTTTGCCGGCATGAAGACCGGCGCTTGGTTCGTGAATACCGCTCGGGGTGAACTGGTCGATGAGCAGGCTTTACTCGACGCAATCGACAATCGTCATCTGGCAGGCGCGGCCGTTGACGTGCTGGACCACGAGTCCTCCGAGGGCATGGAATCGAACCCCCTGGTGCGCTACGCCCGGAGTCATAGCAATCTGCTGATCACTCCGCATATCGGAGGCTGCACTTTCGAATCGGCAGACAAGACTGAAGTGTTCCTCGCCGAAAAGTTGTGCGAACAACTCCGCACCGACCGCCGAACCGCTCCTCCTAGCCCCCCCCAGGAACTTCCCATAAAGGTCACACCCTCCCGCCAATGGTGGTGAGAATCTGTCGGGTTACCGCCTGCAATATCCATGGGCCTTTCACCTGCAACAACCCTTTCGTCTGCCAGGGTGACGAGCCCGCACGCGCCCCTTCCGGATGTGCCCGAGTTACCCGTCATTCGCATAAGCCCCTCCAAAGGCTGGGTTTCCCTCAAGCTGCGCGAGCTTTGGGAATACCGCGAACTGCTCTACTTTCTGACCTGGCGCGATGTCAAAGTTCGCTATAAGCAGACGGTCCTTGGCGCTGCCTGGGCGGTCCTGCAACCGGTAATGACCATGGTCGTGTTCAGCCTCATTTTCGGAAAGCTGGGCAAGCTGCCTTCGGACCATCTTCCGTACCCCATTTTCACCTTTGCCGCGCTCGTGCCTTGGACCTTTTTCGCTTATGGTCTGTCGCAGGCTTCGAATAGCCTGGTAGGCAACCAAAACCTGATCAAAAAGGTCTATTTCCCGCGCCTGGTCATCCCGATCTCCAGCGTCCTTTCAGGGGTGGTGGACTTCGCGATCGCCTTCGCGATTCTGTTGCTCATGATGCCCGTGTACCACGTTTGGCCGACCCTGAAGGTCCTTTGGCTCGCGCCGTTGATCCTGCTGGCCTTCGTCACTTCATTGGGGGTGGGCCTTTGGCTTTCGGCGCTCAACGTCGAGTACCGCGACATTCGGTATGTGGTTCCGTTTCTGACGCAATTCTGGATGTTTGCCACCCCGATCGCCTATTCGAGCAGCCTGTTGGACCATTACCCGCTTGGAAAAACCCTTTACGCCCTGAACCCTCTCGTTGGCGTCGTGGAAGGCTTCCGTTGGGCACTACTCGACATCCACACCCGTCCCGGACCGATGGTCTTCGTCTCGGCCTTCTCCGCCGTCCTGGTCCTAATCAGCGGTGCCTTCTACTTCCGGCGCCTGGAGAAGAACTTCGCGGATGTCATTTGAACCCAGGGTTTTTAGTGCTCATTTCTCATCCCTCCTCCTGAGATGTCTGACCTCGCCATTCACGTCGAGGGCCTCGGCAAGATCTACCCCCTCGCCAGGCAGCGTGAGCGCTACAAGACCGTCCGTGAAACGGTCGCCGGGCTTTTTCGCCGGAACGGAGCGGCCCGACGTTCAAACCGTGAGCCGTTTTGGGCCTTGAAAGACCTGTCATTCGAGATCCGCCGCGGCGAAGTGGTCGGCGTGATCGGGCGGAACGGAGCCGGGAAGAGCACGCTCCTCAAGTTGCTTTCGCGGATTATCGAACCTACCGAGGGGTGGGCCGAGATTCATGGCCGCGTTGGCTCACTGCTGGAGGTCGGCACCGGCTTTCACCCGGAGTTGACTGGCCGGGAGAACATCCTCCTGAATGGCGCCATTCTCGGGATGCGCCGGGCTGAGGTGCAGGCAAACTTCGACGAAATCGTCGCCTTCGCGGAGGTTGACACGTTCATCGATACGCCGGTCAAGCATTACTCGAGCGGGATGTACCTTCGTCTCGCTTTTGCGGTGGCCGCCCATTTGGAACCGGACATTCTGCTCGTCGATGAGGTCCTGGCAGTAGGTGACGCGGAGTTTCAAAAGAAGTGCCTTGGCAAAATGGGTGAGGTCGCCGAGGCAGGGCGGACGGTGCTCTTCGTGAGCCATAATATGACCGCCGTCCATTCCTTGTGCAGCAGAGCCCTACTACTACAAGGGGGGCGCGCGAGCTTGGAAGGGAGCACCACGGATGTCATCGGAACATATCTTAGCCATGCGCACCGGAACGAGCAGGGCGATTTCGATCTCAGAACTCATGCCGCCCGCGACGATCGGCTAACCCCGGTCATCAGGCGCGTCGCGCTGCTTGATGCTCATGGAAACCCTGGAAGCGTTTTTCCCTGCCGATCTGAGTTTAAAGCCGTAATTTATCTGAAACTTCCGGAGCCATTGCGCGACCCGAGGGTGGCGATCGCTGTCGAGGATCCACTTAACCGTCGCCTTTTCACCGCAGCCTCGTACTTCGAACCCGCCGGGACAGGGGTTCTTGAGGGGGAGGTTAGCGCGGTGTGCTCGATACACTCGCTTCCGCTGGCGCCGGGTCGTTATCTGCTCAGCCTGAGCATCGGCACCAAAACCGGCGGTCTCATCGATTCCGTGGACGGAGCGGCGTGGTTCGAGGTGGCGGCGGACCGAGTGTACCACACCAGTGAGGCCTACCTTCCGCTCTACGGGCCAATCCTCTTGGACTCGCGTTGGCATTACGTGGAAAGTGCAGAGGCCAGATGACCGGTGTTTTTATTCCCGGAGGCAAGGTGGCTACGTTGCCGTATACCGGTGAACGAATGGTGCCGGAATTGGCCAGCCAGGAAACCGTTTGGGAACACCTTTATCGCTACAAGTTCGCAATGGCCCGGGTCGTGGGCAAAGCCGTCCTGGATATCGCTTGTGGAGAAGGGTATGGCACTAGGGCTCTCGTAGAAGCAGGAGCTGGTTCAGTCGTTGGAGTGGATATCAGCGAGGAAGTCTGTGCACACGCGCGTTTCAAATATGGCCTAGACACTCGCGTGGGCCGCGCCGAAACCATCCCACTGCCGAGCGGTTCGTTGGATGCGGTGGTTTCATTCGAGACCATTGAACATATCGAGCGCCCTGAGAGCTTTCTGAGCGAGGCGGCCCGAGTGCTCCGCCCCAGGGGACTCCTCATTATTTCAACTCCAAACCAAGCGGTTTATGGTTCTGCCTATGCCAACCCCTTTCATTGTTCGGAAATGAACCGGGAGCAGTTTCTGGGGGTTATATCCCGGCGATTCACAACAGCACGACTCTACGGGCAGTGCTCCAGGCATCCACCAACGCTCAGCCCGCGACTATTATCAAGCCTCGGGGCACGGTATGCGGTGGCCAAGCCCCTGTCATGGCTCCGCCGGGCCTTTTCCTTCCCCTACCAATTACGGGCGATTGAAAAGGCCAGAGCCTCGACGCCTGAAGTCATTATCGGACGCGAATCGGCTCTGTCGCGGTTCCTTAACCCCTACGTGGTGCGGCCCGAGATCAGCTCAGAGTACTGCAGTCCAAAATACTACGTTGCGCTGTGCCATAAAGACTGTTAAGGCCGGGTGACGTTAGAATCCAACGTGCAACGTGGCTGGTTCCGAGCCCTTCCTCAAGTAAAGTCTACGCCGAGGCGGGACGCGCCGGCTAAGCCATGCCCACCATCAGCATCATTATCCCAACGTATCGTCACGGCCATTTCGTACTGGCCACCCTGGAGTCGGTCTGGGCCCAGACTTACCGGGATTACGAAGTCATCGTGGTCAACGATGGATCTCCCGACGACACGGCCGCCCGGTTGGCCCCGCTCGCGGAGAGCGGGCGCATCCGGTACGTCGAACAGGCGAACGCGGGACAGGCGGCAGCTCGGAATCTTGGCCTGGAACTCGCGCGGGGGGAATTCGTGGCTTTTCTGGACGATGACGACCTTTGGCCCGCGGACAAACTGGAGTGGCAGGTGGCCGCTCTCCGCTCGGATGCAAGCCTGGGTGTCATCGGAGGTTGCTGTGTGTACTTCACCCTCTCGCCGGCCCCCACCACTGAGGCCACAGGGTGCCTGCGCCAGGTCACGTTGCCGTCTCTCTTTTCCGGGAACCCCTTTACGTCACCTGGCCAAACCCTGATGCGCACAGCGCTGGTGAGGGAGGGCGGCGGCTTCGACACGGCAATCTGGGGAGCTGACGATCTTGATCTTTATATGCGTTTAGTGCAGAAAGCTAGAATCAAAATCACCCCTGAAATCGCACTTTTCTATCGACGTCACAACACGAATGCCTCCCGGGATTTGAAGCGCATGCTATTGAACTCCCGCAGGGTCGTCTTCAAGCACCTGCACCAAGTGGCACCGCCTTTGAAGGGGGGCACAAAGCGAACGGCCTACCGTTGGCTTTACAACTACCTGGGCGTACAACTGCTCCAGCGAGCGAAAGCGGACCTTAAGCAAGGAGAGGCTCTAAGCGCCATTGAACACCTGCTCGCATTGGGCTGGATCGGCCCAGGAATGCTGCGGGACCCAGGGCTGGCAGTCCGATTCCTCCGCGATATTACGCCGCTGCGTTTGCGCCGGCGGTAAGGCAAGGAAAATGGATCATGCTCGGGCTGTCGTTCATCATTTGCTGCCATAACAGCGCAAACAGATTGCCTCACACCCTGGACCATCTCGCAAGGCAAGAGGCGCAACACTACCCGTGGGAGGTGATCGTGGTTGACAATGGATCCACTGACAACACCTCCCTGGTTGCAGACCACGCGTGGAAGGCCCATGGCCAGGTCCCCCTTAGGATTCTCACGGAAACCACAGTCGGATTAAGCCGCGCGCGACTAAAAGGAGCTCGAAATGCACGGTATGATCTTATCAGTTTCATTGACGATGATAATTGGGTGGCACCCGATTGGGTGAGTGTGGTATGTAAAACTATGGCGGGTAACCAACTCATAGGCGCTTGCGGCGGCCAATCCGATGCGCAGTGTGACGTTTCCTGGCCCTCCTGGTTCAATTCTTGCCGGACCGCCTATGCCATTGGAGAGCAGGCGAGTGGGGAGTCGGACGTAACCTGGACCAGGGGGTATCTTTGGGGAGCCGGCCTAAGCATTAGACGTGAGTCCTTGGCTCAACTACTTGATGAGGGGTTCGTATTTCTCTTGAGTGGCAGGAGAGGCCGATCCTTCGCCTCCGGCGAGGATAGTGAATTGTGCATGGCCTTACGGTTGGCGGGCTGGAAACTCTATTACCAGCCGAGGATGCGCCTGAAGCATTTCATCCCGGCAGAGCGCCTCAACTGGACTTACGTCCGTCGTTTACATCGAGGCTTCGGCTGCTCAAATCCTGTGCTGGACCTCTACCGCAAAGCGCACCTTCCACGTCACCCGGGCGCTGAAGCCTCGCCGCACTGGACCCGGAAGGTGGTGCGAATTGTGCACTCCATTCTGCAGGACCATTGGTATGCTCTGGATGCCTGCTACAAACCTCGCGAAGGAGACATCGGAGTGCTAAAGCTCGAAACAAAATTCGGAAAACTCAGTGAAATCTTGCGCCTCCGAGGAAAGCTCGCACGTTTTGATGAACTGCTCTCGCAGGCGAAGTGGAGACACCCGGTACCCAGGATTGTTTAATGAGCAAAATGCGGGGCCAGAGTTACCACGGCCCGGTTCGAAGCCTGCTATAGAGCATTTCCAAACCTGAATTGGTTCGTTTACGCGTTCTCCCGCTTTAATCGATCTCCCTAAGCCACCACCGGACCGGGATGGGTGGCCGTGGACCGAAGGGTCGCCCCCAGTTGCGGATACGATGCCGGAAGGTTCGAGATGGCCGAGGATCAGCATCGTGACTCCCTCCTTCAACCAGTCCCGGTTTCTCGAGGAAACCATTCGTTCTGTGCTGCTTCAGGGTTATCCGGACCTGGAGTACATCATCATCGACGGTGGCAGTACGGACGGCAGCATCGCCCTCATCAAACGGTACGAACCTTGGCTCCGTTACTGGGTTAGCGAACGGGATACCGGGCAGAGTCACGCCATCAATAAGGGTTTTGGAAAGGCCTCCGGGACCATTTACGCCTGGCTGAACAGCGACGATTTTTATATGCGAGGAATACTGCGCGAGGTGGCAACGGAAATTGCGAAGCCCCGCGGCCTGGTAATTGGAGACATCGTTTATGTTGATGAAGGTTCGCGCATGGGACCAACCACGCGGACGAACCTCAACCCAGGAGGCCCCAGGCGCTCGGTGCTCAGGAACTACCCCATTGATAATCTCAAGCATTCCCAAGCAGCGATGTTTTGGACGCGTGCCGTCCATCTCGCGACTCAACCACTCGGGGAACATCTGCATTATGTCATGGATTTTGACTTTTTGTTGCGAGCAGTGGCGGAAGGCACGCAGCCAAGGCTGGTCCATTCGCTCTGGAGTGCGTTTCGCCGCCACCCAGGCTCCAAAGGTTGCTCCCGATCCGCCCGCTGCAACCTCGAAGCGGCGCGCCTATTCTGGCATTTAGCGCAAAAGCAGGAGTTTCGCGCCTGGGGATGCTTGCGCCTGGCTCGGCTGCACCTCGGCTATTATTGGAAAAAGCGCGCGATGTCGTCCGCGGAACGATCCGATTATCTGTGCGCGCTTCTTTGGGTGGCGGGGACGATTTTTGTTCGTCCCACTTTAGGTTCAATCCGTTCAACGGCCGTAGGTTTCTTGCGGGCCGCGAATGGGATACGCGCCACCGACGATGCGCGATGGCCGGTAAAACGACGACCAAATTAGGGGGCGTGTCAAACCATAGAAAATATCTTATTTCAAGCAAGTCCATTCGCTCCGGTGTCGAGGGAAGCTGGACCCGGATGCTGGAGTATTATTTTTTCACATTTAGCACGCCTCGTCGGCTTGGCTTAATTCACCCCGCGGGAAAGATAGGCAAGGTGGACTGCATTGCCTATTCGAGCTGGAGAGGCAGACTGCCGTATGTGGGAACGTGTTTTCAAATCGCGGACGTCCTCGCACGGGTTCGGGATCTGCTGGCCGAGCACGAGCGTTGCGTCCTCGGGGTTATGGATAATTGCTCACTGCTGCTGGCGCTAGCCCGTTTCGCCCAACAAGCAGGTGGCCCGAACAAGCTGAGGTTGATTCACTTTTTCCATGGGCACTCTTATGGATTCGACCGAGGCAGGGCTGAACAGGTTTATGGCGCGGCTGACTTATGGGTGTACTTGACTGATCGAGGTTACGAGCATGATCTCAACCGCTACCATACCATGCCTTGCCGGGTGCAGGTGCTGGAGAATGGGATCGATAAATCCAGCTTCCATCCGCTGGGCGAGGCTCAGCGAGGGCCCTTGCGTGAGCGTCTCTGGCCCAGGCATTCTCTCAAATTCCTTTGGGTCTCGGCTGACCGCAAGAAAAAGGGCCTGGACGTGCTGCTCGCCGCGTGGCCCCGAATACAACAGGCGTATCCCGAGGCCCATCTCAAAGTCATCGGTGGCTATCGAGAACGCCAGGAAGGCGTCGAGTTTCTGGGTTACCAACCAAATGAACTCCTAAGTCAGTTTTATCAAACCACGGATTTCTACTACTTCACGAGCCTTTGCCAAGAGGGGTTTCCGCTATCGCTCGCCGAGGCCTTGTGCAGCGGGGCCCTGTGCATCTCCAGTACGCTGGGGGGATCGGCACACGTCCTGGCCGATGACGGCGTGACCGTGCCTCGACCGCACATGGTTTCGGCTTGGGTTGAGGCGACTGAGAAGGCTGTGGCGCTTTATAGGGCCAACGGGAACCGGAATCCCTTCGCTGGCAAATCGTCCGTGCGTTTCAAGGATCTGGACACCTGGTGCCACGAGTTGGAAGGGGTGTTTGCAAGCTTCGATCCCCCCATGGGGGCAGAGCTAGCCCCTCCACCGGCTGGCAGTGCCGAACCGGACCGGGCCATCCCGCCAGTGCCTGCCACGAAATAGCCCATGCACCCAGTCCTGTTGATCCCTGATGGCGTCGGAGCCCGGAATCTCGTTCTCGGTTCCTTCCTTACGGCGCTGGCACCGCAAGCGGGCGGCTTGATCCTGCATCCGATTCCGGAAGCGCATTTGGCGCAGTACACCACCCCCTGGAACGGGCACTATCACTGGCAAAAGCTCCTGCCCTATCGCGAAACTCCACTCGCGGCCACTTTGCGATACTCCCTGGGCTACGCCCAGATGTTCTGGGCCGACACGCTGAGCATGCGTTACACTCGCGCCGCCGGGTTGAAGGGCGGCCCGAGCCGGCGCCTGATGCTCCGGACAGCGCGGCTCCTTGGCCGTGCCCTCGCTTCGCCCCGCGGCATCCGGTTTCTCGATCGGCGTCATTGCGCCGAGGTCGCACGGGTCAGCGAAGTGAGGGATTACCAGGAGGTTTTTCGCCGCAGCGGCGCGACGGTCCTGTTTTGCTCACACCAGCGGCCTTTGGAGATCCTCCCGGCGGTGGTGGCGGCTCGCCGCCTCGGCATTCCGACTGCCTGCTCCATCTTCAGTTGGGACAACCTGACCAGCAAGGGCCGGATTGCCGCTCCATTTGACCATTTCCTGGTGTGGAGCGACCTCATGCGCCAGGAGTTACTGCGTTTTTACCCGGAGGTAAAGCCAAAGCGCGTGCAGGTCGTCGGCACGCCGCAGTTCGACCCTTACGCGGACGAGCGCCTCCTGTGGCCGCGAGAGGACTTTCTTCGGCGACTTGGCGCCGATCCGCTGCGACCACTAGTCTGCTATTCTGGCGGCGACATTGGAACCTGCCCGGAGGACCCCCTGCATGTGGACATCCTCCTGGACCTCGCCCGGTCAGGCGAGATCCAGGCGCGGCCGCAAGTCCTGGTACGCCCGGCACCGGTGGACGACGGCGCCCGATACCACCGAGTGCGGGCCAAGTACCCGGAATTGATTTTCGCCCAGCCAGCCTGGCTGCATGCTGAGCCGGGTAACTGGGCGACGTGCCTCCCCAAAGCCGAGGACGTGCAATTCCTGGCCAATCTGACTCAGCACGCGATGTGAACGTGAACCTGGCCTCGACGATGACCCTGGACTTTGCCATTCACGACCGACCCGTGGTGAACGTCGCCTTCGACGTGAGCGATCCGCCCCCCTGTGGAAGGCCGCCTTTGTGGGATTACTACTATCGGTTCGATCACTACCGGCCGGTCGTGGCCTTGGGAGCCGCGCGATTTGCGCGCTCACCACATGAACTGGCCAGGCACGTCAACGCTTACTTGGAGAACCCGGCCCTGGATCGGGGCGCTCGGCGGAAGCTCGTCGCGCTCGAGTTGGGCGTTCCGGTGGGAAGGTCAGCCTCCCGGATCGTCGAAGTCCTGAAAGGCATCAGCGGATGAACCTGCTGCACCTCTGCTTTCTCTGTAACGAATACCCGCCCGGGAAACACGGAGGGATTGGGTCCTTCACCCGAACGCGCTGGCTCGAGCCCTCGCCTTCCGAGGCCACCGCGTTACCGTGCTCGGTTTCGCGAACGCACCCCACAGTATCATCGAGGACGATGGAGGGGTTCGCGTGCACCGCCTGCCACATACCCGGATAAGAGGCCTGGGCTTCTGGTTCAACGGCGCTCGCCTGAGGCACGCGATCCGCACCCTTCACACAGATACCAACATTAGCCTGCTCGATGGTCCCGAAAATGCCTTCGCTACAATTCCTAAGTCTTATCCTGGCAGGAAGATCATCCGGATGAACGGCGGGCACCACTTTTTTGCTACGACCCTGGGAGATCACCCCCGACCCTGGCGCAGTTGGTTGGAGCGGCGGTCCTTCGCCCACGCGCATCACCTTTGCGCGGTTAGCCGCTTTGTCGCCGGCGAGACCCGTCGCTTGCTCGGGCTTGGCGATTTACCCATCGAGATCCTGCCCAACCCCGTGGACACCAGCCTCTTCCGCCCGCTGCCGGCGGTGCCGACGACTCCGGGCTTGATCCTGTTTGTGGGGACACTTTGTGAAAAAAAGGGTATCCGCCAGTTGATCCAGGCGATGCCAAAGGTCCTGTCCGCCGTCCCCTCCGCCCGGCTGCTTGCCTGTGGCGGGGATTCCCGGATCGCCGCCACCGGACGGTCTTACCGGGACCTCTTGGAAGCCACGATGACGCCAGAGACCCGCACCCGGATCACGTTCGCGGACCATGTGGACAATTCACAGTTACCACGGAAGTTGGCGGCGGCGGCGGTGCTGGTCTATCCCTCGCACATGGAGGCACACCCGATCGCCTGGCTCGAAGGCATGGCCATGGCCAAGCCGATCGTGGCCAGCCGAACCGGCCCCGGACCCGAAGTCATCCAGCACGGCACCAGCGGCCTGCTTTGTGATCCGCATGATCCGAACGCGATTGCCCAATCGGTGATTCGGCTCTTGCGAAATGGCACTTTGGCCGAGCGCCTGGGTGCGGCCGCGCGGCAGCGTGCCGTGGAAGAGTTCTCTCTAGACGGATTAGTCCTCAAAAACGAGGCTTATTACCACGCCTGCCTGGAGCAATCTCGAGTTTCCCGAAACGCCCATCCGGGCTCATCCCCGCCCATAAAAGACCTGAACCCGGCACCCAGCAGGATGAAGGTGCGGGTCCATGAGCGCACATTCGTGGAGCTTGGCAGGTCAACTCCCACGCCGCCATAAGCACGATCTTACATCGACTGCTGGTGGTCTCGCACGTGCCGCACTACGAGTTCGAGGGCCAGATCTTTGCCTATGGACCTTATACGCGGGAGCTTGAGATCTGGGCGGAGTTATTTCCCGAGGTCATGATTACGGCACCGCTCCGGCGGGAAGCCCCGCCCGGAGATGCCATTGCGGTCAGGCATCGCAATATCAGGCTCGATCCACAATGGGAAACCGGCGGTGACCGCCTCCTCTCCAAGGTCATCCAGTTGGCCGCTTTGCCGATCCATGTCTGGAGGCTAAGCTGCGCGATGCGGCAGGCGGATGCCATCCAGGTCCGCTGCCCCGGCAACCTCGGCCTGCTCGGCTGTCTCCTCGCGCCTGGTTTTCGCAAGCCGCGTGTGGCCAAGTACGCCG
>TBL_comb47_HYPODRAFT_10002452_pt1 | contig 22897 bp, 18 predicted proteins | sample TroBogypolimnion_40_FD_10682 | JGI IMG/M metagenome (IMG submission 10682)
TTCACCATTCACCATTCACCATTCACCATTCACCATTCACCATTCACCATTCACCATTCACCATTCACCATTCACCATTCACCATTCACCATTCACCATTCACCAGTCACTTAATTGTCCCTACATATATAGTAGTTTTGTCAATCCAAACGAAGACGCCACACTCAAAGAGGTCGATAAAATGCATTTTTGAAACTCACGGCTTTTGCAACCTGTTCAACAGACCCCGATTCAACAAATCGGCGACACATTTTCATAATGTCTGCTTGAAAGAGGTAGATATATTGATAATTTATACAGCAGGAGATGCTTTAAACAAGCAAATTAAAATTGCTATTCACCGGTTATCCGTTCGTGGGCACTGGAGCTTCGGGTTCCAGTTCTGAAGTATTTAACGGGAGGCCATCATGACATCAAGCAAAAAAGATCAAGCTGCTGCGCCGGTAAGGGATGACAACGGGAAGATTGTCACGGAACCTGCGGTCTTTATGGATATCACTGAGCGCAAGCAGGCCGAAAATGCCATGCATACATCACAACGGATTCTTGAAGACATTATCAACGCGATACCAGTGAGGGTATTCTGGAAGGACAGGAATCTCGTTTACCTTGGCTGTAACGCGATATTCGCCCGCGACGCCGGATTTGCCGATCCGAAAGACATCATCGGGAAAGATGATTACCAGATGGAGTGGCATGCTGAGGCGGAATTGTATCGCGATGATGATCGCCAGGTCATCGAGAGCGGCTGCTCCAAGCTTCTGCTCGAAGAACCCCAGACGTCCCCCGAAGGACACAAAAAAACGCTGCTTACCAGCAAGATACCTCTGCGCAGTTCTAATGGAGAGATCAACGGCATACTCGGGATTTATATGGATATCTCGGAGCGCAAGCAGGCGGAAGTATATAAAGAAATGGAACGGGAAGTACTGCAGATAGTGAACGAGCCGGGAGATTTGCAGGATTTAATCCAGCGCGTCGTCGCCGCATTGAAGACACGGACCGGGGTCTGCGCCGCAGGCATTCGCCTTAAAGACGACGAGGACTTTCCCTATTTCGCCCAGCAAGGTTTTCCCGATAATTTTCTGCTGGCGGAAAATACGCTGATCGAGAGTGCCGCGGATGGCAGTGTGTCCCGGGACAAAAACGGCAACGCCAACCTTGAATGTACCTGCGGACTTATCATTTCCGGCAAGACCGACCCGGCCAATCCGCTCTTCACCCGGGGTGGAAGTTTCTGGACGAACGATTCATCCCGGCTGCTCAACCTTCCGCACGGTCAGGATATCCGGCTTCATCCGCGCAACCAGTGCATAAAGCAAGGGTACGCCTCCGTGGCGCTGATACCCATCCGGCACAAGGATATGATCGTCGGACTGATTCAACTCAACGACCGGCACAAAGGATGCTTCTCTCTGGATACGATTCAAATACTTGAAGAAATCTCCTCGCACATCGGCGAGGCGCTGATGCGCAAGCAGGGCGAAAATATGCTGCGGGATAGCGAAGCCAGGCATAGCAAAATGGTTGCAAATATCGGCGATGTGATCGTCATCATTGACCAGAACGGAATCAATAAATACAAAAGTCCGAACGTCGAAAAATTATTTGGATGGAAGGTGGAAGACGTTGTCGGCGCAAGCGCATGGGGGAATGTGCATTCTGATGACCTGGACGCCACAAAAAAATTTGTTCGTGTTCTCCTGGATAAACCTGACGTTGCCGGAACCATGGAATTCCGGTACCGGTGCAGGGACGGCAGTTACAAGTGGGTTGAATTTACCGGGGTTAATCTCCTGCACGACCCGGATGTCCGGGGGATTTTAGGAAATTACCACGACATCAACGAACGTAAACTGGCGGAAGCGGCGTTGGCCGCTTCGGAGATCAGCTATCGCCGTCTCTTTGAATCGGCGAAAGACGGGATTCTGATTCTTGATGCGGAAACCGGGGAAATTACGGATGTGAATCCATTCCTGATTGAGATGCTGGGCTACTCAAAAGAACAATTCATTGAAAAAGCAGTATGGGAAATTGGATTCTTTAAGGATATAGTTGCCAATCACGATAAATTTTTAGAATTACAGCAGAATGAATATGTCCGTTATGAAGATTTGCCGCTGGAAACGGCGGAAGGACGAAAGATGAATGTTGAGTTCGTCAGCAATGTGTATTTAGTAAACAATCATAAGGTAATCCAATGCAACATACGGGATATTACCCAACGCAGGCTGGCGGAAAAAGAACTGATCAAAGCCAAAGAAAAAGCCGAGGAAAGCGACCGCTTGAAATCAGCGTTCCTTGCCAATATGAGCCATGAGATCAGAACGCCTATGAATGGAATTCTGGGCTTTACCGAACTGCTTAAAGAACCGCATTTGTCAGGAGATGAACAACAACAGTATATACGCATAATCGAAGAAAGCGGCGACCGCATGCTCAGTACCATCAACGACATAATCAATGTCTCAAAAATTGAATCGGGACAAATGGACGTTTCAATTTCGGCAACGAATATTAACGAACAGATCGAATACATTTATGCTTTCTTCAAACCGGAAGTTGAGCATAAAGGAATGCAGATTGCCTTTAAAAATACCTTGCCGGCAAAAGAAGCCGTCATCAGAACAGACAAAGAGAAAGTTTATTCCGTTCTCACCAACCTGGTTAAAAATGCCGTTAAGTTTACTTTTACCGGTTCCATTGAATTCGGCTATGAGAAAAAAGGCCAAAACCTTGAGTTTTTTGTAAAAGACACAGGTATCGGGATTTCCAAAGACAAACAGGAAACTATTTTTGACCGTTTTGTGCGGATCAATATTGACGATAATAGAGCTTTCCAGGGATCCGGCCTGGGCTTGTCCATTGCGAAAGCTTATGTGGAAATGCTGGGCGGCAAAATTTGGGTGGAAAGCGAAGAAGGTAAAGGCTCTGTATTCTATTTCACTATTCCTTATAATGCTGAACCGCAAACAGAAAATATCATTGAAAATGTTGTCCCGGCAGATGAAAATAAAATCAAAGACCTGAAAATTTTAATTGCCGAAGACGATGAAAAATCAGAGATGCTGATTACCATAACCGTCAAAAAGTTCGGCAGAGAAATTTTAAAAGCAAGAACCGGAACTGAAGCGGTTGAAGTCTGCCGTAATAACCCTGACCTTGATTTGGTGCTGATGGATATTGCAATGCCCGAAATGAACGGTTACGAAGCCACCAGACAAATCCGGAAATTTAACCAAGATGTGATCATTATTGCGCAAACCGCCTATGCCATTGCCGGGGAGCGGGAAAAGACAATAGCGGCAGGGTGTAATGATTATATTGGCAAACCGTTCAAACAAGCCTCGTTGATCGCGTTACTGAAAAAGTATTTTTAACCATCACGAAAAGGAATCAGCCCCCTCACGGATAACATTTTTGAAACTCACCGTTTTTGCGGCAAAAATCTTAAAGCAGTTTTAATCACGGAATAGTTTTTGCAAATATCAGTAAAATTGGATATTGACTTTTGATGGAAGCCGAGTTATAATATTAGTATATTTAATCGAGTTGGCATGTTAAATGTAATAAAATAATGACCCTTAATATAAGTTAAATATTTAATCGAGTTCTCAAATAAGCATTAATTTATGACCCCAAAGTCTGGCAATTCGGAATACATTGCAAATTTTTTAACAAAAAACTGTTGAAAGGGTATTGAACTATTTGGGAAGAGGCTTTATATTTAACTTTGTTAAATCATTTAACAAAGTGTAAGAGTTTTTATAGAGCATGGCCAAATCGGCAGGAGTTTTTTGGTGAAGATGTTGACTAATTTGAATCTGGCAGATATATTAGTGGAAATTGTCTATTAAATAACTGGATCGTATAGAAATTTGTATTTTAACAGGGATGGACAGGATATACAGGATAAGAAAAGCCGTTTCACCATGAAGGGCATGAAGAAATTGAAGTTTAAAAATAATATCGTTAACCGTGAGATTGACCTTCATGCTCTTCATGGTGAAAAGTATTTGTCTTTTTTCGTGCCTTTCGTGTGTTTCGTGGTAAAAAAAGGATTTCTCTGAGCCTTTGCCACGCCTCTGGCGGGTAAATGTCTCTGTGGTTATTGTATTTAAAGTTCCGGCGCAGCCGGTTAAGTTCATTGTTTTTGAGCGTTTGAGATTGAGGTTTGATTTTGAAAATCAGCCCGATATATTTGTGAATACAAGTTTAAATAACGTGGAGGAAATTATGGTTTCGGGACAGAACGTGATGGATGGGATCGTCAAACAGCATGCGGAAAAGTTGAAATACTGGTATGACTTGCTACAGGAGATTATGCCGGATTATTTTTTCAAGACGTTTTCGCCGACGCAAATCGAACAGATATTGCCGCACTTATTCAATATTGACAGCCAAACCGGGATTCAGCGGATTGAGTGCGAAGGCAACATCATTCTGATTTATCTCAAGAGCGATGAAAACAATCTGCGTACCACCAGCCGGATGATGCGCGTACATAATATCGCCGGCGCGGTGATTCATGAGTCAAAGCAGAAAATTGTCATAAATAACGCTCCCCGCACCCTGGTGATCGAATACTATTCCCTCGCCGATAAGATTCCGCTGGGCGGCGAGCCGACGATTTCTTTTAAGGAACTGTCTGAAGCTTATAAAAAGAAGTATAAGAAAATAGATCCGGAATTCAAGGAAATCTACGAACGCATCAACTGGCGCGGAGTTTCAGACCTCAACGCGGAAAAGTTGGTCGAACGCCTGAAATGGGCGCTTGATTCCCAGGACAAGGATTTCATCAATGTCGGCATTGAAAAAGCCAGCGGCCGCGAATTGCGGCTGACGCTGGCCCGCACCTGCGCGGCGCAGCGCGGCGGCTTCCTGTACCGGCTGATCGAAGCGGTAAATCTCAGCGGATTCAATATTGAGCGGGCATATTTCCGCGACCTGACCCGGCAGGATGATGTGCATGAATTCACCCGGATGCCGGTAATTGTCAATACGCTTTATCTGACCTCGGACAAAGAAATCTCCCCCACTTCAAAAAAAGTGACGCAGTTGCTGCGCGAATTGAAGCTGGTCAACTGGGTTGACATGCTCGACCTGTTTCACCGCGAACTGGTCTCCAAGTTGTCTTTTTCGCTGGCGGACACGAACCTGATCCGGTCTGTCGCCGAATTTGTCCACACCCAGTTGTCCTTTGTTGACCGCAACGCTTATAACAGCAGCGATATTTACCGCTTCATGGCGCTGTATCCGTCCATTCTGTCCGATATGGTTGCTTACTTCTATGCGAAATTCGATCCGGAAGGCGAAAAGAGCGATAAAAAGGCGGTCAGCCAGGCCCGGAAAATCGAAAAGGAAATCAGCGACATCAACACCGGGATGTACGAGAAAGACACCAGCGTCAAGACGGTTTTCCGCTGCGCGCTCAACTTCCTGCAGAACATCCGGAAGACAAACTTTTTCGTCGAGGACAAAGCCGCTCTCGCCTTCCGTCTCGATCCCGCATTTATGGCATTTTACGAAGGTATTTCGGATAAATACCGCAACTCTTTCCCGCAAGACCGGCCGTTCGGCATTTTCTATTTCTACCGCGAAAACGCGGTTGGCTTTCAGGTGCGTTTCTCCGAAATCGCCCGCGGCGGCTGGCGGACAGTCGTCCCCAAAAGCAGCGCCAACGAACTGGAACAGCGCGATAATTACGAATTTGCCAAAGATGAGATCTTCCGCGAAGGATTCGTGCTGGCCCATACCCAGCACATGAAGAATAAAGACATTTATGAAGGCGGATCGAAAATGATCACGCTGCTCAACCTGGCCGAAGGCAGACAATTCGAGTCAACCCTGTTCGAAGCGCAGCGCGCCATTTGCGACGCCTTCCTGTCGCTGATTAATTACGACAAGCACGGCAAATTGAAAAATCCGAGAATTATCGATTATCTCGGCAACAAGGAAATCATCGAAATCGGACCGGATGAAAATATGTTCGACGTGATGATTGAATGGATCGGCGATTACGCCGACAAGAACGGTTATACGCTCAAGTCAGGGCTGATCTCCGGCAAACCGGACCGCGGGATCAACCACAAGGAATACGGCGTAACCTCGTTCGGCGTGCATCAGTTCCTGTTGAAGACATTAAGCGAACTGAATATCAATCCGGCCAAAGACGCCTTTTCCATCAAGATATCCGGCGGTCCGTTCGGCGATGTGGCCGGCAATGAGCTCAATCTGCTGCTGCATAAAAAAGACGGCGCTTATATCTATCCGAAACTGAAAATCGTGGCAATTACTGACGGGCCCGCCGCATTATTCGACCCGGAAGGCATCGACCGGGATGAGCTGGCGCTGCTGGTGCTGAAGTCCAATCTGGACGCATTCAGGCCGGAAAAACTTAAAGGCGACGGCGCCTATATCGTCTACACCAAACCGGAAATGGTCGAAGGAATGGAAAGACGCCGGATGATTTCCTGCCGCGGTGGCAAGCTGACGGAAAAAATGCTCAACCGCGATGAATTCATGAAGTTGTTCCAGAACAATCTTTACAATTATGCCGATATCTTCATTCCGTGCGGCGGCAGGCCTTCCACCATCGAGATATCAAACTGGCAGGATTACTGTCCGGGCGGCAGGAACAGTTCGCTGGCGATTGTCGAAGGCGCTAATTCATTCATCACGCCGGCAGCCAGGAATAAGCTGCAGGATGTCGGTATCTGGATCGTAAAAGACGCTTCGGCCAATAAATGCGGGGTTATCACCTCCTCATACGAAATCCTGAGCGGGCTGATGCTCGATCCGGAAGAATTCAAAAGCGTTAAAAAAGAGCTGGTCGCCGAAATCATGAACAGTTTGAAGAACAGCGCCTGCCGCGAAGCCGACTGGCTGTTCTCGCAATTCAAAGTATCCGGCGTCAAGCTGACCGAACTGACCGAGCAGCTCAGTCGCCAGATCAATGCCAAGAATGTCGCCATTTCAAACTATCTGACAGCGCATCCGGAACTTATTCAGGACGAAATAATTCTGGATCATCTGCCGGAAATTTTCCGGAAGAAATTCAGTGACAGGCTGGACCGCATTCCGGCGGAATATAAGAAGGCAATCGTCGCGGTCGAACTGGCCGCCAGAATTGTTTACCGGCAGTCGGACAGTCTGGAACACGAAATCAAATCCGTGCTCTGACAATCTCCGAACCAGATTAAATGCAAAACGGCTGAGGAAACTCAGCCGTTTTTTTTATGTCTCATCTCCTGAATTCGCGGGTCGTTTTCTGTATAAATGACCGTATCCGTTTTTGGCGGTCAAATAATTTGAATATCCAATATCCAACAAGGAATATCCAATATCCAAGGTAAAAAAAACGCAACCCTGAACATATTCTCGCACAAAGATTTACCCGCCGGAGGCGTGGCGCAAAGGGACAAAGAAAAGTAAAACTTGCCATTGTTTTTCCCGCTAAAAACAATAGCAGTTATTCTCTTCGTGTCTTCGTGCCTTCGTGCGAGAATATATTCATCTTTTTTGTATTCTGCCTTTCCTTCATCAGTTGGATATTTCCCGCATCCGCGGGATCCCGCCTTGCGGGACGGGATATTGGATATTCGTTTTTACCCATAAATTCTAGCGAAGACCATTTTTTATTGCCGGTGAACATTCAGTCTGGAATACGCAAGTCTGTACTCTGAATCCGCTTACATGGGATTATAAAATGCAAAACGGCTGAGTTTCCTCAGCCGTTTTTTTATTGCCGGTAAATATTGAATATTACCACTTCAGCAGAAGTGAGCCCCAGGTGAGTCCGCCGCCGAACGCGGTCAGCAGAACGATATCGCCGGGCTTGACGAATCCGCCCCTGACCATTTCATCTATGCAGATGCCGATTGAAGCCGCGGAAGTGTTGCCGTAACGGTTGACGTTCATGTACACTCTCTCTTCCGGGATGTCCAGACGGGAGGCGACGGCTTTAAGGATACGGTAGTTCGCCTGATGCGGCACCAGCCAGGTGACGGAGGAAGACGGCATGTCGGCGAAAGTCAGGGCTTCTCTACAGGAACTGACCATAGTATTGACCGCCAGTTTGAACGTGTCCTGTCCTTCCATTTTAATGTAATGCAACTTCTCTTCCACTGTTTTTGAGTTTGCCGGCATTCTGGAACCGCCGGCGGGAATCTGAAGGATATTGCTGTAATTGCCGTTAGCGCCGAGATTGACGGCCAGGATGCAGTCTTCAGCGCCTTCCGGAGTTTTTTCCAGAACCATCGCGCCGGCGCCGTCCCCGAAAAGCACACAGGTATTACGGTCTTCCCAGTTGACGATGCTGGAAAGCTTTTCCGCACCGATAACCAGCAATTTGCGGTATTTGATATTCGATTTAATCATTGCATGCGCCACTTCAATCGAATAAATCAGACCGGAACAGGCGGCTTCCAGATCAAAGCAGAATGCATTAGTTGCTCCAAGTCTCTTCTGGAGAAGACAGGCGGTGCTTGGAAACACATGGTCAACAGAGATGGAGGCGACAATGATGCCGTCGAGTTCTTCAGCAGGAGTCTTAGCCATTTCCAGCGCTTTTACCGCCGCTTCGTAAGCCAGATCCGATGTCGCCTGTTCCGCCGAAGCAATCCTGCGCTGTTCAATGCCGGTTCTGGTTCTGATCCATTCGTCGGTGGTATCGACCATTTTCTCCAAATCGAAATTAGTCAATACTTTTTCCGGCACATATGAACCAGTACCAATAATTTTTATGCTCATTTTCTCTCCTGCGTGTCTGAATTTAAAGTAGTATCCGGCGGCGTCACAGCCCCTTATTCATTTCCCTGGGCAGACTCGGAATTTTCATTCCTGTCTTTCTCATGAATCATCATGTTGGTCTCAATGATGCGCTGGGTAATCTTTTCATTAATATTAAATCTTACGAAATCGCTGGCAACGCGGATGGCATTGCGTACCGCTTTCGGGGTGGACGAGCCGTGACCGATTACGCATATGCCTTTGATGCCAAGCAACGGGGCTCCGCCTAATTCTTCGGCGTCACCGATCTCCTTGAGTTCCTTGAATGCGCTGCGCGCAAGCATTGCTCCGGTCATGCGGATTGGATTCTTGGAGAAAATATCTTTCATCCAGTGCATAATGGCCTTGGCCAGGCCTTCGCTGCCTTTCAGCAGGATATTGCCCATAAATCCGTCACAGACCACCACATCGGCCACGTTCTCAAAAATTGTATCGCCTTCAACATTGCCCACGAAATTAATGGACATCTCTGAAAGGATTTTAAATGTCTCTTTGGTAAGTTCATTGCCTTTGACGTCTTCGCCGCCCACACTGAGCAACCCGATTCTCGGTTTTTCCTGGCCAAAAATGAATTTGGCGTAGGCTTCGCCCATCAACGCGAACTGGGCCAGGTTCTTCGGATCACAGTCGGTATTGGCGCCGGCGTCAATCAGAATAAACTGCCCGTGCTGGGCCGGCAGCAGCGCCGCAATGGCAGGACGCTCAATACCGGGAAGAGTTTTGACAATTATTTTAGTTGCGGCAACCGCCGCGCCGGTGTGACCGGCGCTGACAACAGCATCCACCTCGCCGTCGCGCAGCAGTTTCGCGCATACGGTGATAGACGAGTTTCTCTTACCCCGCAACGCCGCAATGGAAGGGTCGGACATTTCCACCACTTCATCGGCATGCACAGTTTTGATGCGCGGATGATTTTCGATTCCGTATTTTTCCATATAATACGAAATCTTCCCGAGATGCCCTACCACTACCAGTTCGCAGTCAGGAAAATCATATAACGCCGCAGTGATCCCTTCGATCACCACGGACGGGGCATAATCCCCCCCCATCGCGTCAACAGCAATCTTCATAACTTACTTACTCTACGGTTACAACTTGTTTGCCTTTGTAATTGCCGCAGGACGGGCAGACGCAATGCGGCTTTGCCGGCTTTTCGCATACGGAACAAAAAGTAACCTGTACGCCTTCATAGCGGTTCGCGGCCTTGCGCTGGCGCTTTTTCATCTTGGACATTTTACGTTTTGGAACACCCATTTTTCAATCTCCTGAAAATTTCTTTTTTTATCTACAACCACCCAGGAATCGTCCACTGTTACGTGAATAAACCTTCAAATCTTTAGTTTGAAATGTTCAATATACATGAGAAATAGATTTTTTCAAACCTCATTCCGTCAAAAAAATCACCATTGATAAATCGATAATCCCAGTTGCGAAAACATAAGCATGGCGAGGGCCGGCAGAGACGGTAATTAAAAGTTGTGTCTTTGTGGGTTAAAAAAGACGAATATCCAATATCCCGTCCCGCAAGGCGGGATCCCGCGGATGCGGGAAATATCCAACTGATGAAAGGAAAGGCAGAATACAAAAAAGCTGAATATATTCTCGCACGAAGGCACGGAGACACGAAGAGAATAACTGCCATTGTTTTTAGCGGGAAAAACAATGGCAAGTTTTACTTTTCTTTGTGCCTTTGCGCCACGCCTCCGACGGGTAAATCTTTGTGCGAGAATATGTTCAGGGTTGCGTTTTTTTTACCTTGGATATTGGATATTTCCCGCATAGCGGGATCCCGCCTTGCGGGACGGGATATTGGATATTCAAATTATCTGGTCGTTGAAAGCGGATACGGTTATTCATCCGGAAAGCGCCCGCGAATTCAGGAGAAGAAACAAAAAGTTGAATTTTCCCCGCATTGACGGCAATCCCGTGATGAGATTTACAGACAGGGTTGCATTCGACAATCAAAAGTCTATATTGATGCAGAGTTGATCTTTACAAAAAAACTGATTACAAAGAAGTTAATACATTATGAATAAAGCCGCCGTCCATAATGCCAAGATTGAACAACGATCAATACCTTTACTCTCCAAGGGACATTCACTCCCCAAAGGAATTCAGGCGATACATCGCAATTACGGACTTTGGATATGTAAATTCTGTCGCGAAAACGCCGGGCCGCCGGCGAATCCGGCCAACATCCCGCTCCGGCATTTTGAGTTTTATGACCTTTCCCACATGTTTGACGGGCGGGGCTGGTATTCTTCGCCTGACGGCAAAATTCAAGAAGTGAAAAAAGGTGACGGGATATTAGTTGCCCCGGGCTTTAAACACAAATATGGCGGTTATGAGGAACTTTACATCGAAGACGCCATTTCCTTTTACGGTCCGCTGGCCGATCATTTATTCAATTCCGGCGTAATTAAAAATGGGATTTTAAAGATCGGCAAAGTCAGACGGCTGCTGCCAATCATTGAACTGGCGCTGGACAACTCGGAAGACTCCCAGATCAAGGCCAATATGGAATTGCAGAAACTGCTGGCAGACCTGTACTTTGAAAATAAAAACGCCGGAACTTCAGAAAATCCCGCGTTTGAACAGCTTCTTGGGGAGATAAAAAAATTCCCCGGAAAATATTGGAGTTTGGAGGTAATGACTGACTTCTGCAGCCTGAGCGCTTCCCAACTGACCAGAATGTTCAAGGAAAAAACCGGAATGACTTCAAAGAATTATATTGATAATCTTAAAATGCAGTTAGCTTCCGAAATGCTGGCCGTGAAATACAGGACCGTCAAAGAAATTGCCGCGGAACTCGGCTATGAGGATCCTTACCATTTCAGCCGCCGCTTCAAAGAACTCAAAGGCTTCTCTCCGCAAAAATATAAAGAGAGCTTTTTAAGATAAACACTCTTCCTTCATGTTGCCGGCAATAAAACAGTTTCCTAATTGGGTCTTCACTAGAATTAATGGGTAAAAAACGAATATCCAATATCCCGTCCCGCAAGGCGGGATCCCGCGGATGCGGGAAATATCCAACTGATGAAGGAAAGGCAGAATACGGAAGACAATCATAAGGAAACCGACGAGCTAATTGCAATTTTATTCAAAAACATAGATACTGGCGAAAAAAAGCAGGAGCGATAGCGGTATTTTTTACCTTGAATGTTGGATATTTCCCGCATAGCGGGATCCCGCCTTGCGGGACGGGATATTGGATATTCAAATTATTTGACCGCTAAAAACGGACGCGGTTATTTATACAGAAAACGACCAGCAAATTCAGTAGAAGAGACTCTTAATTTATACCGAATCGCAATCTTAAAACAAGTAAAGATTGCGAATCGTATTATTCAGGCACTGGAAACGGGGTTGACTGGTATAATTTGGATTGATTTAATCCTTGAATTTTGATCGGCTGGGGAGGCTTGGTTGAACTGCCCGCTTTTATTTCCGGCGTCAGCATCAGCTTGGTAACCTGCGGGCTGTCGTCCAGCAGAATATCAAAAGTTTTTTGGATCAGTAAATCAACGGGTTGAACCACCGTGGTAAGTTCGAATTCTTCGCCGTTGGTTATCCAGTCAAAAACGGCGACGCTGATATTTTGCGCCGCGCCGCCGATTTCCTGGAGACAGCTTAATAAGCGCATGGCATATACATCATAAATGCAAATTACCGCGGTAAAGTTCTGAGTAATATTTTCGACTAATTCACGGTCAAGAGTATGCCAATGTTTATATCCGGAAGTGAATGCAATCATGTCATCCGTAATTGGCAGTTGATGGCAGCGCATGGCCATTTGAAAACCGCTGATCGCACCCCAGCGCGGCCAATAATCCAACTCGTCTATTAATAATATTTTTTCATGGCCCAGCAGTATCAAGTGCTCGGTCAGTTTAAAAATCCCGTAAGTATCGTCAATCCGCACGGAGGAACAGGGGCCGCCATTTAACCAGAAATCATTAAAGGCGACACTTTTGATCCCGTATTTTTCCGTTAAATGCCAGCATTCTATCTCAAACTCCGTGGTTTGAGGCTCCCGGATTAAATAGGTAATTCCCTGTTTGGCTAAATCAGCAAAAAATTCATCCAGTATTATAGTAAAATGTCTTTTGTCGGAGGCAATTATTTTTTCAAAACATTCCAGGCGCAGATTCCAGTTATGCTTAGATGCATAATTGGTTACGGCTTGAATGCAATTGCTGCGAAAGCGATTGTTCGCATAGTCCGCGTAGAGAAAACAAATTTTGGTATTGGCGTGTGGTTTTAAAACAGGATTACCCGTAACTATGGTGCGTTTGCCATGCTCCCGGCATAGCCATCCGGCATTGGCAAGGGATTTTAACGCCAGATGCACCGTGGGCAGTGACACTCCCAGGTCAAGCCCCAACTGCTGGGTTGACTTCAGTACATCCCCGGCTTTTAATTCCCCGGCGTCAATTTGTCCTTTAATATACTCTTCCACGCGTTGCCGCGGCGACTTCTGGCCAACCAGGGTTGTGTGAATTTTCATAGTCTATAATCCATATTGTTGCCTTAATAATATCTCCGGGTACATATAAAATCAAATAATATTAAATACTTTTTAAAGAGATTGCTTCTTTTTAGCATAGATAACTTTTTGCTTTGCCTGTTGATAAAAGACTGGAGATGTGCTATGCTCTAGCTATGGACATATTAAATAAGTATTTAAAATGTATTTAAGCTATTAAGGAAATCTCAAAATTTTTGATTAAAAGTCTGCAAGGCGTGGAATTATTTTTTGAGTTTATGGTTTATTTCTTTAAGGTTCATCAGTATCGGTATCAGGATAATCACACACGCCGACAGCGCAATAACTATTCCTGTTTGAACCGATATCTTATTATAGAAGATGCCGGCAACCGCGGCAAATGCCAGCACAAACGCAATCAACATTAAAAACTCAGCAAGAATTTTGCCCAGCAATTTAGTGTTTTTGGAGTCCGCTGCCGGAGGTTGGAACGTCGGAATTGATGCGGCAGCCGCTTTAGAAATATCTTCCGTGGGCGGGCCGTCTTTTTTCAATATTGAAATCGAATGCGGCAAAAGAAACGAATTATTACAACCATAGCACTTGACCTTGCCCCCAAGCGGGGTTTTTCCTAAGTCATATTTTCGATTGCAATGTGGACAATTCGTCTTCATTTTTATTTTCCAGGTTAATGCCTATTACTTTAATATGCAAAGATTTAAAAGCAAATGCAATTCTCAAAAAAGACATTTTCAAGGGGAAATTTATTCATTTATCCCGGTAGCGTAAGACGAAAGCTGGAAGTCATGAATCCGGAGACAAAATAACGCAATGCCCCATTTTTCAATGCGACATTACGGATTCGGGCTGCTTGCTGAAAACGATGCACAAACCTTTGCGACAGCGATTATTAATACACGATTTTGTTCAGCGGGTATTCGACGATGCCGGTGCCGCCGGCCTTGATGATTTCGGGGATCAGATCGCGGATGATATGTTCATCAACGATGGTGTTGATGGCGCACCAGCCTTTTTCCGCCAGGTTGGAAACTGTGGGCCGTTCCAGCGCGGGAAGTTTTTTCAGCACGTTGTCAAGGTCTTTTTCGCGGATGTTCAGCATCAGCCCGACTTTACCCTGCGCGGCCAGCACTGCTTTCAGCAGCATCGCCAGCTTTTCAATTTTCGATTTTTTCCAGGAGTTTTTCATTGCATCTTTATTGGCAATGAAACGGGTGGTGCTTTCGCACAGCGTATCAATGATTTTAAGGTTATTGGCGCGGAGCGAAGAGCCGGTTTCGGTGATTTCAACGATGGCGTCCGCCAGCACCGGCGGCTTGACTTCAGTGGCGCCCCAACTGAATTCCACGGTGGCCTTGACTTTGTGTTTTTTCAGGTAGCGCTGAGTCATGCCGACCGCTTCGGTGGCGATAAGTTTGCCTTCGAGGTCTTTTGGCCCTTTGATTGGAGAGTTTTCCGGGACGCACAGCACCCAGCGGAGCGGCTTGCGGCCGACTTTGCCGTAAACCAGTTCGGCGGCCTCGACCACGTCTGAGCCGTTTTCCTGAATCCAGTCGAAACCGGTCAGTCCGCAGTCCAGAATGCCTTTTTCAATATATCTGGACATTTCCTGCGCGCGAATGAGCATGCATTCGATTTCCGGATCGTCAATGGTCGGATAATATGATCTGGAATTGATGCTTATGGCATAGCCGGCCTTGGCGAACATGTCCACCGTGCTTTGTTCCAGACTCCCTTTCGGTATTCCCAGCATAAGTTTTTTCGCGGTCATAATATTTCCTTAATTTAATATTTAGAGGTAATTGCAAAAGTAGTCAGAATTCAGTAGTCAGTAGTCAGAATAAATCTGGATTTGAATTAGAATTTCATTCTGAATCCTGAATTCTGAATTCTGAATTCCTGCAAAACTTGAGTTTTGCAATTGGCTCTTTAAATTGTTCATCTTGAAATATACGCATCTTATACCGATTCGCAATCTTAAAGCAAGCAAAGACAAGAGCAATTTTGAGAATTAATTGAATTTTAAATTTTATCTATTATATTTTGTCGGAATTGCCAAATGTTTCAGGGAGTTGTTATGGGTAAGGGGAAACACTGCAAGTCTGTTAGACGTGCAAGTGAAAATAATCTCGACAATATTACCGCCCAAGACAGAAGTATTGCGAACAGTTTGTTTCGCAGGAAAACGTTTTGGGCTGTAATGGTTTTAGTATCTATCTTTTTTTCTGTTAGCGATGTTGTTGCTGAACCGCAAACAGCTTCTAACCCAAAATCATCCTTGCAGCTTCCTCTGGTTGGCTTACCCAAAGAGAATAAAAGTGGGTTTGCCAAACCTGTTGATGTTTCTATCGAAACAAATTTCATACCGCCCTCGGAATTAAACGACCCACTGCAAGCAGCAAAGCTGAATTTACTGTGTGCTAAAGGACTGAAAGGAGCGGAAGAACTTGATATTGATAAGTGCCTGAATACTCTTCAAAAATGGGCTGAATGGGTCAAGCACGAGACAGACCGGAACCTTCATAAGTTTAAAGAAAATCCCAAAGAATATTACAATTCGGAAGCTTATTTCAGGATGGCATTGCTGGTGACAGTTCTCCAGCAGGATTTTGGCGTAAAATACAATCCTGATTTGATACCCCAAGACGGTTTAAAATTAGAAGATTTGAGAAAACCATTTACAGATGATTCAAGAAATGTCTTTATGCATGGATTGCTGACCGGCAAGAATGAAGGAACATGTGCCTCAATGCCGGTGCTTTATCTGACGGTAGGCAGATTGTTAGGCTACCCCTTGAAACTTGTCAGTACGAAATGTCATCTGTTTTTGCGATGGGAAGACAATAAAGAGCGAATAAACCTTGAGGCAACGGCTCCTGGGTTATCTGTCAAGTCAGATGATTTCTATAAAAAGTGGCCTTTTGATATTACTCCTGAAGAAGCAAAATACCAATATTATCTAAAATCCCTGTCTCCGTTAGAAGAATATATTGTTTTTCTTGAAATCCGTGCCGGAGTGTTGCAAGCTGTAGGTCAGAAAAACGAAGTTAAAAGAATTTACGAAAAAATCCTTGAGTACCAGCCGAATCATCCGCATGTCAGAGAATACATCGCCGGAATTGATTCCAATAAAATGCAAGAAAACATGTCTATTGTGCAGGGCAATAGCAATTCCTACCGCCAGAAACAAACGGCAAGCATTGGGTTAATTGATTCTGCTCAGAGCCTTCTTACATTGGAAATAAACAAGCAATTAGCCGATGAAGATATGAAGAAATTCGATAAAAGGGATACTCGATTTGTTCGTAGTAACTTATACCGCTCGGCTCTTAATGAACCATACTTTGTGCATAAAGCGGAAATGGAGCATATAAAGCGCATGTATCAGATGAAAATTAACGAAATGAATAATTGGAAAACACAATTGGAAACAGGTAATGGCTCTCCAGTTACTCAGGAAGAGATTAATACTTTAATGGGAATAAATCCGGATAATTCAGTCTCCAAAATAAAATTGCCAAAAGAAATCGTGGAACGCCAGAAAGAAGAAAAATATGAACGCCTAAGACGTGAACCCGGAGGCGAAAGGGAGATTGTACGTCAAGAAGAACTGGAGCTTACAAAGAGAAGGCAAGATGAACAGATGTCTGTTGAGAAAAATATAATTCTAGCTAGAAACATGCGGATTATAGCAGAAGAGACATTCCGACTTGAACAAAAAACTTTACAGTCTAAATTATACGGAACTGATTTAAAAGAAGGAGAAAAATGAAATGAGAAAATTTGGAGTAAAAATAAAATTTTTTGCCGTTTTGTTCAGCGTTTTTGCCATCGGCACTAGCCTTCACTCCGCTTACTATCCGGAAATAGGCAGATTCATCTCTCGTGACCCGATTGAGGAACGGGGATTTCAAGCAAATGCACAAGCAACAGGAAGTGTAGAATTGTTAAATGCGCTTGTAAATAAAAAGTTTGAACCGGAATATACATTCGTCAAGAATGACCCTGTAAATAGTTGGGATTTGTTGGGGTTAGAGTGGCAAGTCGAAAGAGACCCTAATTTTGAATGGGCTCAAGTCATTAGAACAGACCCTTACCGTGATACTGCTGAAAAATTGGCACAAATAATAAAGTTAAATTCTACCCAAGCTTTTGGAGAAAATGGCTGGTTAAAGAAACGCAAAGGTGCAGTTACAAATCTCGAAACCTTTGACCATGAGGATAAAAAGACTTGCCAATTTGCGGTTCCTAATGTTTTTACTGTGCAGGTCGGAAGTCAGTCTGGAGCTGCTGCTAATGAAATTAAGGGGCTTGCTGACAATCTTTTAAGGCAAAAAGGGTTTTTTATAAATGGTAATGGCATAGGTTCCAGTACTTATGGTGTTTTATATATAGGACATTTTTACGGAGGGACTTTTTCTTCAAATGGCGATACGGGAGACATTGATTCAAACACAATTTTAAATTTGACAGGAGGACTACGTCAAATTGCATATTTTGGTGGTTTTGGTTGTTTTACCATAAATCACGACTGGCGGCGAGCAGTAGCATTTCCTTCAATGGATATTACCTTGTGGCAAACAAATTATGGCTTAACTCCTAGCTTATTCTATTTATCAAAGCTTGACACAAAACCTAGAAAAAATAAGTTTGATATAGAGGCTGAAAGGCAAATTGGTAGTGATGGGCCATCTCTCAATTCTTGGATAAATCAAATTCATGGGAATTAGAATGATGACAACTATAAAGCGAAACTTATTATTATTTACAATTGCTCTTGCTATAATTGGAGGCTTAATCTTCATCAAACAATATCGGGAAAGGCAATTATATACGTTAATTTCTCTTATACGAGATGAAAATGCTCTAGGATTAAGATCCTTTCTAAAAGAAAATGCTAAACTACTTAACGTTCGTGACTCCGGGGGAAACACTCCTCTTGATATTTGTATATCTGGAGCAAATATCCGTGAGAACAAGGTGTATAAAATTTTATTGGAAAACGGAGCCAATCCTAACATTCTCACGCAAGGAGAGGTAATCTCAGTTTCTCCATTATATCATGCATGTATTCGTGATAATGCAGATATTATTTTAATTAATGAACTCATAAAACATGGTGCTGATGTAAATATAGGTTGCTACGAAAAAGGGAAAATTTCCGAAACTCCTCTTATGTATGTCTGTTTTATGGGTAATATTGACTTGATAAATCTTTTACTGAATTATCACGCAGATGCAACCATTAAAAATCGGAATGGTTTTTCCGCTTTGGATTTTACAATCCTTTCCAATAAATATAAAAGCAAAGAGGAAAAGATGCACATCATAAAACTGCTAATGTCTCATGGTGCTATTTTCAATCCCAACCAAATGTTGGCTGAAAGTAAAGTTCCAATACGAGAATTTGTTGAAAAGAATTTAGGTCAAGAAGTATTAGACCTTCTTACTTCAAAAGAATCCATGCCGAAAAAATAATAGATGGAGCGGGAACGAAAATAAGAAACAAAATATATGTACTTGCATTTGTGCTGTTGGCAATAGGAAATATTGTGCAATTTATCTATAGCAATGACTATTTTATTACAAGCACAAAAATAGCAAGACTTGAAGAGAAATTAGGCGACGCATTGAGTAAGCCAATTTCTTCATGGGAAGATTTTGATAAGAGAATTGAGATTGCAAAAGAATTGGTTGGTTTTGATAAGCGGCAATACTTATTTAATATCATAAAAATGGCACATGACTTTCATCCTGAAAAATTCAATAATAGGCTTGCAGACTTAGTTGTAGATTCTAATGACCCAAGGGTAATAGTTTTTTTTGATGAATTAGTGAATAAAAGTTTTGCTTCAGGAAATATTGATAGCGTTATAGTATATGCTCCTTATATTTACCAGCAAAAACAGCCAGATAAAGTGCTCTCATTTTTTGCGAAATTGGCAGAAGTCAATCCCGACTGGAAAATGGAAAAAGCATTTCCGGAATTTAATGCCGACAAATTTATTAATAATGCGAGCATTAAAAAAATTGACGATATAACAGTTAAAGATTATGCTAATGCGTTAAAAGAGACTCCATCCGATTATGCGAAGATGTTACAAGGGAAAAAGTGAGCGAAAATTAAAGGTGTAGTTGCTTATGAAGAAATTCAATATGTTGATTTTATTTCTTTCAATAACAATGTTTACCAGCAGTTGCATGTGGCAAATATCAAGCCCGATTGAAACATCTATAAAATTATATAACTGTTGCGGTTCTAAAATAACAATAACAAGTTTTCATTCTAAAAAAAGTGTTATTGTTTCGGATAATCAAATTGCGGAATTACCGCATACCTCTGGAAGAGTCAAGATTGAGCTTATGTCAGATAAACTTCACGGTTGTTATTTTTATGATGTTGATTTAACAAAGCTGATGAATAGGAAAGATTTTTTAAAATCAAATTCTTTCTTTAATACTACAACCAAGTGTTCATTCCCATTAATTTTGAGCAAGGATAAACTAATATACTACAACGTGGAAAATCTGTCAGGCATTGAAAAAATAAGTTACATGCAACCAGTGGGCTTTCCTCTGATTCCTAAAGAAATATCTACAAATGACTAAAATAATTAAAGGCTTGAGTTATAATATGAAGACTTTATTTTTGGTATTCTTTTTTTCATCAATCCTCAGCTTTATCAGCGGATGTGGCTATAAATATATGCTTTCTGTAAAAAATGATTCAGATTACAAGGTGCTTGTAACAGACTTGGAAACAGGGAGTACGGCTCTAATTCCCAAAGGCGATTCTGCATCGGAAATCTTTGACCAAACTTCCGGGATAATTAGAGCGGATAATATAGGCGGTAAATACTATATGTACTATTCATTGGCAGGGCTTCAGGGGAATGACAAAACATTCTGGTGTTTCAATCCAATATGTGCTTTATGGCATGGGGGCGGTGGGCATGTAATTTGCAATATTGCCTTAACCAACGATAGCCTTGTCTATAAAGAAGAACAAACTACCTTGAAAGTAAAACCGCTTGACACAAGACAATATCTGTTGTTAAAATGAAAGAAGAATAGACTTCGGCTAGGTATTTTATTATTAGTTACGGGATTGAAAGTCCCTAAAGCTTCCAGTTTGACAAGCAAGCAGGGATGCTTACAGTAATCTTTAGCAACCCCAAATCGCCTTGGTATATTTTGCAAAACTTGTCAAGTTTATTTCTTAACAACTCTTAATGACATGCGCAAATAAAAATTCGACAGACTTAATTTGCTTCGGAGAGATTTTTTCGTTTTGTCCGTCGAAACAGGTATTGGCGGACTCTGTTAATTGCTCATTATGCTCAAGCACATATAGATAATACAATGCGGATTCTATGCAGCTTCTGTCAATTTTTCTGTCGCTGACAAATTTTATTATGCACGGAACCAGTTTTTCCTGCAATTGACCAAAAATATCCGCCTTGTAAATTTCCTGATATTTGTCGCAGATATCCGTCAGGGTTTCCGGCATGGCCAGCCAATCGTGAAAACCGGCCTCTTCCGACCTAAAAGCAAAGTCTCTGACCAGTACCGCGTAAGGTCCGCCCAGATACGGGCGTTTAATCCTGGATTCATAGCGCTCATTGATCGGGCGAGATTTTAAATCCGCAAGATTTTTATAATGAGGCGTTTCTTTGAAAAGCGTAAAAAGCATTTGCCAGATAATATCCAGCGCTTCCTTGAACGGAAGAATTCCTTCTGAAAAATCATTCTCAGGCCGCGTTCTGGTCAAATGAAACCAGCATACATAGTCGAGCGGTTTGGGTTTTACGTTATATTCTTTTTCAAATACCGTAGCTAACACTCGATCTCCATAATCGTCAGGATTGTTCTTTGCATAATACGTTTCGATGTCAAAGGCTTTTAAGAACGCAGCGATTTCCGGATCGGCAATTCCATAAATTTCCGATATTGATTTCAGCGCCGAAGCCGGATTTTCGCAGTCCAGAATAGTCATTTTATGTTCCTTGTTGATTTTTAATATCGAATTCGCCGGAATCATGATTGATGAGTTCTATTTTGCGCCATTTTCCGGTTTTGAACCGCCAGAGAATGATGCCGGCTTCCACCAGAATGGTGAAAGTCATGTAACCCCAGATCGTGACGATCGAGCTTTTGAACACCAGCACCAGGATGCAGGTTCCGGACACCAGCAGCACCCAGTTGCACAGTAAACTGATCAGCAGCACCGCACGGGTATCGCCGGCGCCGCGCAATGCCCCCATAAACACAAATTTGGTGGCGTCGAAAAAATTGAAGATCGCCGCAAACATCAGGATCATTTTACCGATGTCCAGCACTTGTTTGAAATCAATCGTGCTGCCGCTGTGTTTCGGGCTGAACAGCGAAATCAGCGTGACCGGCAGAAACAGATAAACCGCCGCCGCGAAAATCATATATGTGGCGGCCATCCGCCATGCCCGGTAAGCGCCTTTTTCCGCGACGTCCTTATGTCCGCGCCCGATATTCTGTCCGACGACAATCGAAGTGGCGTCGGTGAAGCCCAGCAGCGGGCCGAAGCTGAACTGATTGATGGTAAGCGCGATGGTGGTTGCAGCCAGCGCCGCGGGCTGCAAATGGCCGATCATGAAGGTGACAATGGTGAACGCGCCCACGTCAAACAGCACCTGCAAGCCGGCGGGCGTTCCGAAAGAGAGCAGTTTTTTGACATAGTTCCATTCCGGTTTACAATCGGTTCTGGTCGGGAAAACATTCTGGTCCACGCTGATGAATCCGATAAAAGCGCAGATAAATGAGAACATCGCCGACAGCGTTGTGGCCGTTCCCGCGCCGTATATGCCCAACGCCGGGGCGCCCCATTTGCCGAAAATCAGCATATATGCCAGGAAGAAGTTAAGCACGCAGGAGGCGATATTCACCCCGGCAACGAATTTTGTCTCTCCCCGTCCGGAGAAAAACGCGAAAAACGGTTCGCTCATACAGATGAAAGCGCCGCACGGGATCATCGAGTTATAATAGTCCAGTTCGAGCGAGATCAATGCCGGCGCGTGTCCGCTGTGCGCCAACAGGAAGCGCCCAAGCTGCGGCGAGATATAACCGATGAAAATCGCGGCCCCGACGGCAAAATAGAAACCCGTCCACGCCGCCCGGACGCAGGCATTATTGTTCCTTGCCCCGAAGAACTGCGCAACCAGCGCGGAAGTGAAGTTGGTCGTCACCATAAAGAATGAGAACATGGTAAAGTAGAGGATGCCCGCCGGGAACGCCGCCGCGACGTCCTCAGTCGAATTCATCGCCAGGAAACACCGGTCGGTGAATTGCATGATAAGATGGCTGGCGCTCATAAGCATCAGCGGATAGGCAATCCGCCATATCTCGAAATAGCCGCCCGGCTCTTCAAAATGCCGCCGGCTGACGTAACTGTATAATTTGTTCAATATTCTTGTCATAATAAAGACTATATATCCGGGTTTTGAAACCGTCTCAAAATAACCTATGTTTTTACACCGCTCTCTTGAATGCTTTTCGCGCCGCTTGTTCGTTACATACCTGCCGGTATGCGCCTCACAAGCAACTCGAAAATCAAATCAAGATATTCGGTGA
>TBL_comb47_HYPODRAFT_10002453_pt1 | contig 22896 bp, 22 predicted proteins | sample TroBogypolimnion_40_FD_10682 | JGI IMG/M metagenome (IMG submission 10682)
TCGATACCTTCAACTCGCAGTTGCTCCAGATGAATGTGGGCGGCTATGTCCAGACCGGCGGCCAGATCGGCATGCACCTGGAAGGCACCACCGTCGGCACTTACACCCGCTATAACGTTACCGGAACATCCACCCTCAGCGGCGGCTCGGTGTTTGTCTATGACCGCAGCGGCATCCACGTGCCTTACGGGGCGTGGGTCGGCAATCCCAGCGGCGACATGCAGAACATCATTCACACCAGCGGCGGATTGACCGGCCAGTTTGCCTCCAACGCACCACTTTCGGATTTCTAGCGTGGTTGAAGCCACCCAAGCAAGGCGGCGGATGCGCACGCTGACGCTTGGGAGATGGTGCTTGGCTTTGGCATGCTGCTGGTTGGCGCCTCCGGGGTGTTTGGTGAGTTGCAGAGTTCGCTCAATGAGATTTGGAACGTGGCGACGCCAAGCCATCCGTTTTTCGAGTTGCTCAGGGAGCGTGCGATCTCGTTTGTTATGGTCTGGGTTTTCTACTCCGCGCAGGTTTTCCTCTGCGGTGCCGAATTCACCCGGGTGTACACAGTGCACCGCGGCTCGCGCCAATTTGGTGATGCCCCGCCGCAAAGCGATTGAAGCGCGTCGAGCCGGGAGCCTGCCGGATCTCGTATAGGGTTTGACCCCATTGGACAGCCCCGACCCATCACGTACGCTCATGGGCATGACTACCACAACCAAGCGGGAGACCGAGGCCGGTGACGCAGACTCTTTCCAAACAAAGCCGCACCCGCTGGCGGGGAATCTTTCGCGGTCAATGTCAGGATCCCAAATCAGGAGCCAGGGAGGCGGGAGTGGCGATTTCAGCCCCTCCATCCATGTCCGCGAGAATGCCCGCCAGATCCTTGGCAATCTCCTTGCGCATCTTGGCGACCAGGGCAAGCCCCTTGGCGCTGATGCGTACCATGATCTTACGGCGGTCTTCCTCTGCTTGAATGCGCTCCACATATCCCAGGTTCTCCAAGCGGTCAACCAGACCCGTGGCCGCGGAGGTTGTATGGCCCATCTTCCTGCCGATATCCGACATGATCAGGTAATTCTGGCGGGAAAGATAGGCGAGCAGGAAGAATTGGGGGTACGAGACGTTGCCCTCGTTGAGTTCCGCTGACAGGTTGAGGATGCAACTTCGTTGGGCGAAAATAACGAAATCGGCAAGACGATCGGCGTCGGCTTTCGCCGATGGGTCCAGTGTGGTTTGTTTCATGACTTCTATCTGTTGTTTGGTTGCTGCCAGTGGCCCTGTGGAAAAGCCTGAGGATGCTCACGCCACGACAATCTGTGAATTTTCCTAGACTGGCTATGGGGTGTTTCCCTATCGTTTTTCCCGCAGACCATGGACGGCTCGGGATGCTGGCGGACTCGTGGCCGGGAGTCGGCTGCGGCCCTAACATCCCAGTTCTCCCGCTCTCTGATCTGCGCTTTGGCTTCTTCCCGCGGGGGCACCTGATGAAAACCGCCAAATCCCATGCCGCTTGACCTCACGCCCCGCCCCGTGCATCAGCCCTTCGCGTGGAGCAGGCAATTGCACTTCGGACGCGGCGCGACGGCCTTGCTCGACAGCGCTTCCTGCCCGATGCTCATTGTGAAATCGTGACCTGATCCAAGTTCATTCCATCGCGACGGTGTACTCGCCACGGCGGGCCGCACGGTTGCAACCGGCGCGATGATAGAGAGCCTGTTGTGCTGCCAACACGTTGGCCTCGTCGCCCCGCCAAATCCCCAAAGCCGGTTGCCGGATGGCGCGGGCAAATGAAAACGCCAGGGGCCACGGCAGTCAGGACTTGAACTTAACATTCATTGCGATCAAGCGGGCCGAGGCGGGTTCGGCGGATCGGCTGCCTGACAAAGACGCAATCCCCGGAACGGCGGCTGGCACGCAGCGCAACAAACATGTCACCGTCGCATCGGCCACTTCGTCCACGGAGTCCTGCCTCGGGCAGGCCACCCCGGCGACAACCATGTTAGCCTTGAGAATCACGTATTCCAGCATCACCTGTTGGATGTGAAGTTGGTGAGAAACCGTAAACAGAGTTCCGCCAACGTGGGATGGTAGTGAGGCATGCCCGCCAGTTCATGGACGGTCATGCGTTTCACCATGCCTAGTTCGCTGAATCTATGTCCGGCCGTTAGATATGGAATCCCGCGGGTGGTCGCGGTCTTTTCCGTCAATCCGACGACCGCCACTTGCGGTTCGATGAAAATCACCGCCGACAACAGCCGTTCATCCAGACGCCGCGGGGTTTCCGGGTGCGCGATGTTATGCGCCGCATTGGCACCTTGCGGGACGGCAAGATGCACGATCTCATGCGGCCCCGTGCAGTCACCGGCTGCGTAGATACGCGGTGCGCTGGTTTGCATGAATTCGTTGGCCGGAATTCGTCCGTGTTCGATGGCAACACCGGCCATGGCCAGATCCAGCGACTCGATGTTAGGTTTGCGGCCGATGGCTAGCAGAATATCCGCGGCCGAGACGGATCGCGGCTGGCCGTGGTGCAGGAATGTGACGGCTTTCCGCAGGCCGTCGCTCCGTGCGTCAGTAAGTGCCGTGGCGGTGATAACCTCAATTCCGAAGTGTTTCACACGCGCCGGCTGGGGCGCAGTGGCGGAATTGAGCCATACCGTGTTGCGCTCGGAGTTCCGGCGTATTGATCCGCGCCAATTTGGTGACGCCGCGTCGCAAAACGATTGAAATGCGTCGTTCGGCGGAAGTCGCGGTAGGGATTCACCCCATTGCCATTGACCTGTTAACGAATTACCATGCCTGTCGTGACACCAACAAACATGACAACGGAATTAAACATCACTCGTGAGCGGATGGTCGAGCTGCTAAACGAGGATCTCGCTGGCGAATATCAGGCAATCATTGCCTATACCGTTTACAGCCAGGTGCTTAAGGGAGCCGCTTACACCGACATTGCGCGGGAATTGCAGGTGCATGCCGGCGAGGAATTGCAGCATGCCATCGCCATTGCCAAGCAGATCGACTATCTTGGCGGAATGCCGGCGGTTACCCCCAAGCCAGTCATCACCTCAACGGATCCAGTCACGATGTTGCGTGCGGATTTGGATAACGAGCGTGAAACGGTCGGACGTTATCGCGAGCGCATCCGGCAGGCCGAGGCAATGGGCGAATACGGCTTGAGCGAAACCTTGCGCGCCATCATCGTGCAAGAGCAAGAGCACGAAATCGATCTGGCCGGGGCGCTCGGCATCAACGTGCCTCCTTTCGCCAAACCTGGCGACAAGAAGACGAAGGAAAGCAAGTAAGCAAGTAAGTAAGTAAGGAGTTGCCATGCCTCAAGGGGACAAATCCAGTTATACTGACAAACAGAAGCGTCAGGCGGCACACATCGAAGCCGGCTACGAGCAGCAGGGCGTCAGCACCACGACCGCGCAAGCGCGGGCATGGGCGACCGTCAACAAGCATAGTGGCGGCGGCAAAAAGAGCGGTTCGGGCCGGAAGCGGTCATGATGAGGAGTGCCTGAAGATCAGCCCGCATTCACGGTATTTGCACGAGACAAGCAGACTGGACGTTACTTGGTGGCCGTATTCAGTTCGGCCACATGTGCCCAGCTCGTGTCCGGATTGTGTTCCGACATAGCGCGGGCAATGTCTTCCGTCTTCAGGCCCAGGACTTTCTGGTATAGTTTCCCTGTTGACTGATAGGAATCCGGTCAACGGTGGGCGGCATGCCGCCCGCCGCCGCCGTGGGAACCTCCACCGCCATGGGAACCTCCATGGCCGCCGGACGCTATATGAGATCCACCGCCTCCGCCCATAGAGTGCCCGTAGAGGTGGTGGCCCCCATATCTGCCCCCATATCCGCCCGCGAAGAAGACGCTGGTATTGTCATACGGTCCGTAGGATCCAGAATAAGGCCCGCTGTACGAACCGTAGTTGCCGACATAGGGTCCTGCGCATCCGGCCGCAAGCAACATTGCGAAACTCATTCCGGCGAGCGCCAATATCCGAGTTGTTTTCATATTGTTCCGAAATCAGTTTCCCTCATGCGAATGCCAGACCCGACTATTGGTTGGTGATGTGAAATCGGCTTTCATTCTCGAGTTCCTTTCTGCGCTCCGGGGAGAGTTCCTTATGCAGCAGTCGAATGGTGTAACCACCCACCAGATCTCCATTGTCCACGTATGCCCAGTCTGTAATCTCATCTGGATTCACGGAGACGAGTTCGCCCATCTTCAGTCCCTTGAATTTGACCGGACGGTTGTCCACCCTGCCATGAAAGCGGTTGCCGCTGAAAGTGACACCGGAAAGCCAGATATGCTCCACCTCGGTGTCCTGGACAAAGGGTTTCTTGACCTCAAAATCGCGCTGCTTGGCAGACGGACGCTGAAGCGCGGCTATGAACGTGCCCACGGATTTGCGCGCCGTGCGGACGGCATCGCGAAACTCAATGTCATCATTCCGGATGCGAAACCATTCCGGATTTTTGCCATTCCGGATCACCTCCCTCGCGACAGGGTGCTCCACACGATGCGTCGCGCATCGACACGGGCAGGATGATCATCGCCTTTGTGAAGAAGAAGATGCTCAATGAGAAACGCTGTATTCTCATCGTCACCCATGATGCTCGAATCAACGAAGATGCTGTCCGTCCGGACTGAAGTTTCACGACAAAAGAAGTGGAAAGGAATGGCTTCGGGGCTCCTGCGGATGCCGGCAGGGTTACACCGGAACCCCGCCATGCGCCAGATCATCGTGCGCGCCACCAACCCCGAGGGCAGGGTCGTCCGACTCGCCGGTCTAACCGACGATTCGGAACGCGCCGCCAAGGAGATCGTCTGGCTCAACTTCAACCGCTGGATCCAGGAGAATGACTTCAAATACATCGACAGGCACATGGGCATGAAGCAGATCACCAGCTCATGCTGACCACTGCCGAAGCCGGGCTGACGAGGGTGAAGCCAGCCAGAACGGCCATGGGCAGGTGGTCAGGATGTCCACGCTCCTTGACAATGGGTCATTCCACGCACAGGCTCCATGAATTCAGCGGTTTGCACCTGTAGCCAAGAGACGTTCCGCATGACTCTCGCAAGCACACTACCCATTGAAAGCGCTACCAAGCCCCTGCGCGTGGTGGTGCTGGGCGGGGGATTTGGCGGGCTCACCTTCTGCCAGCATTTCGCCGCTGCCGGCGCTGCGATCACGGTGGTGGACCGGCACAACCACCATCTGTTCCAGCCGCTGCTCTATCAAGTGGCGACGGCGGGATTGTCCGCACCGGAAATCGCGCAACCGATTCGCTCGATTCTGTCGCGGCTTAAGCACGTGACGGTGTTGATGGACGAAGTTCGTGGCGTTGACTTGGATGCCCGCACGGTGGCCCTGACATCCTCGACCCTGCCTTACGATTACCTCGTGCTGGCACTCGGCGGGGTGACGAGTTATTTCGGCCATCCGGAATGGGAGGCGTTGGCACCGGGCCTGAAATCGCTGCAAGACGCGCTGCGGATCCGCACGCGGGTGCTCTCGGCGTTCGAGCGTGCCGAGAGCGAGGCGGACCCAAGCGAACGCAAGCGCCTCATGACCATCGTGGTGGTGGGCGGCGGCCCGACGGGCGTGGAGTTGGCCGGAGCCCTGGCGGAACTGGCCCACACCGTGTTGTGCTCGGATTTCCGGCGCATTGATCCGCGCCAGGCACGGGTGGTTCTAGCGGAATCAGGGCCACGCTTGTTAGAACGTTTCTCGGAACCCTCCTCGGCCACGGCGCGGCGGCGCTTGGAACGCCTCGGCGTCGAGGTCCACACCAGCTCGCCGGTGCTAAGCCTTGGCGCGGATTGCGCTGAGCTGCCGGGGGAAACCATCGTCGCGGCCAATGTCATTTGGACCGCCGGAGTCGCAGCCGTTCCGCTGACCCGCCAGCTTGGCGTGGAACTGGACCGCGCCGGGCGGATCAAGGTGCAACCTGATCTGAGTGTGCCGGGTCACCCCGAGGTGTTTGCCATCGGGGATCTGGCGCTGGTGCTGGATGAAAGCGGGCACCCGGTGCCAGGCGTGTCACCCGCGGCGATGCAAATGGCCCGCCATGTCGCGCGTCTCATCAAATCCGATCTGGAGAACCGCGACGCGGCGCCGCGACCGGCGTTCCGTTACTGGGACAAGGGCAGCATGGCCACGATCGGCCGCTCCGCCGCCGTCGCTGAAATCAAGCGCTTGAGACTGTCGGGCTGGGTGGCGTGGCTGGCATGGCTGGTCATCCACCTGATCTTTCTGATAGGTTTTCGCAACAAGCTGGCCGTGTTGCTGCAGTGGGCGTATGCCTATTGCAGCTACAAGCGCGGGGCACGCATCATCGTGTGAGCGGACGCGATCATTGCAAGGCTTGGGCGAAATCGTTCCGTAAGTCCTCGCCATCCTCGATGCCGACCGAAACGCGCACCAGGCCGTCGCTGATGCCGGCGCGCTGACGCTCGGCGGGCGTTAGGGTGCGATGGGAAGTGCGGCTGGGAATGCACACCAGGCTCTCGACGCCGCCGAGGCTCAACGCCGGCATGACGATGCGCAGCCGGCCTAACAAACGGTCCACCCGCGACGGGTCAACCAGCTCGAAGGAAAGCATCCCGCCAAAGCCGCGCATTTGGCGCGCGGCGACGGCGTGGCCGGGATGTTCGGATAGACCGGGGTAATTGACGCGCGCCACGGCGGGATGGGCCGCGAGGAAGCGGGCGAGCATGCCGGCATTCTCATTGTGGCGCTGCATGCGCAGGGCGAGGGTTTTCAGACCGCGCTCGAGCTGGGAACACGCGTGGGCGTCGAGCATCCCGCCGAAATTCACGGCGCTGGCTGTGACTCGCCTAACAATTTCGCCGGAGGCCACCACCGCGCCTGCGTTCACGTCGCTGTGGCCGTTGAGGTATTTGGTGGCACTGTGAACGACCGCGTCGATGCCCAGGGGCAGCGGGTTCTGGTTGATCGGGGTGGCGAAGGTGTTGTCGATTGCCGTTAGAACACCGTGACTCCTGCCCAACTCGGCCACCGCTTGCAAGTCCACACACCGCAGCAGCGGATTGGAGGGTGACTCGACATAGATCAGCCGGGTTGCGGGCCGCAGCGCCGCAGCGAACTCAGCAACATTCGCGCCCCACGAAACCAGCACTCCTAACGGTTGCAGTTCGCGCGTGATGAACTGCATGGTGCCGCCATACAGATCGTTCTGGAAAACCGCGTGGTCGCCGGGCTTGAGGTGGGCCAGCAACAGCGTGGAAATGGCCGCCATGCCCGAGCCGAAAACCACCGCGGCCTCACCCATCTCCAGCGCGGCGAGCTTGCGGTTGATAACCTGCTGGTTGGGCGTGTTGAAATAGCGCGGATAGATGTTGGCGTCGGCTTGATTGGGAAACGCGTAGGCGGTGGAGGTGAAGATGGGACTGCACGCGCCGCCGGTGGTTTGGTCCAGATAGGTGCCGGCGTGGACGCAGCGCGTCGCGATGCCGTGGAGAGGTTCAGGGTTCATCAAGGGGATGGGGGAAATCACCAGTCTTTGAATTCATTCAAGTAGCACACCGGGCTCGCCGGCTCGGGCGCTGCCTGTTGAGCTGCACTTGGCAAACCGGGCAGCGACGAAGGCGCGATGTGTTCGGACGCCGCTGACGGCGGCGTGACGGCCTCAGTGACGGGCGATGCGGTGGTGGGTGGGGATCGGTCGGGCGTCTTCATTTTCCAATTCGCGGAATGATTCACAGCGCACGCAAGCTTGGTCGAGGCCGCCTGACTTGTAAAGGGAAAACACGACTATTCTGTCGTGAATTGCCCGAGCACAGCCGTCTTGGCTGTGAGGGAAGACAGGCGTCCGCGCCCAATACAGTTCGGTTAGGCCACTGTCTTGCCAATGATGGCTCCGGGCAGTGTGGGGCCACGGCAGTTATGTGGCGCCGGATTGGACGGCGGACTGGTTGCATCGGGAACTGGTGTTCATTCTGGGCGACTGGTCGCAAGCGGAGTTTGGCAAACCCTTCGACGGGCTCGACATCGAGCAACAGGCGCAACTGCAAGCTCGGTTAGAGGCAATGATCCGCAAGAATACCTATGATCCCACCAACCGGCGCATCACCGTGGATCCGGTGCGGCAGCGCGCCTTCGAGGCCAATGTGGAGCACTACAGCGAGGTGTTCATCAAGGGCAAGAAGGAATATGCCATTCATGACGCTGAGCTTGTTGCCGGTGGGACTGATGCAAACCTGGGCCTCCGTCGAATATGGCTACTGGTATGCGCGCAGTGCCGAGTTCCTGCAAACTGACATCATGCACACGCTGCGCTGGATGCGCGTGTTGGGTGACACCATTTTCGCCGCGGGCATCATCGCACTGGTGGCGTTTGTCGGGAAGGTGACCCTGAAAGGCCTGAGACGTTAGGCCGTCATGAAGACGCAAGACTACAAGACCCAAGACAACAGAAGAGAGCACTGCGCTTTTTCATCTGCTCTTCTCTTGCGACTTGCGACTTGCGTCTTACAGTCTTGCGTCTTTGCAACGCGCGCCGGCCTCACGCCGGGGTTTCGCCATGGATCCTCTCGAACAATCCGACAATCACGGGCCGCAGTTGCCGCAGTTCATTGCGGTGCACCCGGCTCAACACTTCCAGGCGGGCGGTGCCATCCGCCGTGAGCGTGAGCATCACGGCGCGCCGGTCCGCGGGGGAAACCGTCCTGGCAATCAAGCCGGCCGCCTCCAAGCGCTTGGCGAGCTCCACCGCCGTATTGTGGCGGATGCGCAAGCGTTCGGCCAGACGTCCGACGTTGGCCGCGTCGGCCGGGCTGCCACGGATGACCAGCAACGCCTGATGCTGTTGGGGCGTGAGGCCCTCGTTGGCGGCGGCGACCTCACTGAATTCCAGAAAGCAGCGCAGGGCGTGGCGGAACTCCGCCAGGCGGGTGTAATCGGCATCGGAGAGTTGCTTGTTGCGAGAGGTCATCCGGGACTCGGCGTATCGCGGCGCCCGGCGAAAATCAAGCCTGGCATTGCCCAATCGCCATCTCCGCCGACGTTCACTTGCCGGATGCAATGCCGGCGTCCCAGCTCCGCCACCAACCCCGGTGCGGGCAAACGCCGCCGGCCAGCCACATTCAAGTTAGACCCGTCCCCATCCCTGCCATGAGCTTTGACCGACTCGCAAAGGCCTACTGGGCACTGGAAGCCATCAGCGCCGGCGGGAAAATGCAGCGTTGCCGGATGGCAATGCTGGATGCCATTCCCGCGCCGCGCCATGTGCTGCTGGCCGGTGAAGGCCACGGCCGGTTTCTGCCGGAATGTGTCCGGCGCTTTCCCAACGCCCGCATCGTGGTGGTGGACGCCAGCGCCGTTATGTTAGACGTGGCGAGAAAGCGCCTGACGGACTCGGGAACTGCCGCCGCACGGGTCGAGTTCGTGCATGCGGACCTGGCCCAATGGCAGTGCCCCGACGGCGGCTTTGAATTGATCGTGACCCAGTTTTTCCTCGATTGTTTTGCGGCCGACGCGCTTGCCGCAGTGGTGGCACGCCTGGCGGCGCTGGCCACTCCGGACGCGCACTGGCTGTTAGCCGATTTCCAAATCGCGTCGCACGGGTTGGCGCGCTGGCGCAGCCGGATGATCGTGGGACTGTTATATGGATTTTTCCGCGTCGTGTGCGGGGTGGCGGCGGATCATCTGGTGGCACCGGATACGGAGTTGGGAAAGGCGGGGTTCTCCCGCCACGCTCGCGTGACAAGTGAGTGGGAATTGTTGAAAAGCGAGTGGTGGCGGCGCGGCTGATCTGCGCAGTGTGGGGTGAACACCCCATAGCAGCGGCGCGATTCTCCGGTCTATTTTCAACGCTATGGATACCTTGCTTCTCGAAGAGGAAGTCGCAATGGATCGCTCCCCGGCGAGCACGACGGTGACGCGGGCGATGCTGCGACAGCGTGCCGTGGAACTTGCCCTGCGCAGCGGCCGCTCCGCCCAATCCATCACCAAAGCCGATTGGGAACAGGCCAAACGGGAATTGGCGCCGACCCGCCCAGCCTCGCGCCAAGTGCCGGTCGTGACAGAACCAGCGCTCGAGCGCTGGGAAAACGAAGGCGGGGTGATTCCCGTCACGGCTGACCTCTCGACCAACCCCGACACAAGCCATGCCAACCGAATCGAAACTCAAGTTTGCCGCGACTGACCACCCCATTCTGCCGGTTCTGGCGAAACGCTGGAGTCCTTACGGCTTCGACAGCCGACCGGTGGCGGAGGCCGATCTGCGATCCTTGTTTGAGGCCGCTCGCTGGGCGGCTTCATCCTTCAACGAGCAGCCGTGGCATTATCTGGTTGCAAGCCACGACAATCCCCAGGAGTTCGAGCGGCTGCTGGCCTGTCTGGTCGAGGCAAACCAGGCCTGGGCCAAGGCCGCACCGGTGCTGGTCCTGGGTGTGGTGAGCTTGCAGTTCGCGCGCAACCACAAGGACAACCGCGCCGCCGTCCACGACCTGGGACTGGCCGCCGGTAATCTTGTCGCCGAGGCCACCGCGCGCGGGCTCTCGGTCCATCAGATGATCGGCATCCTGCCGGACAAGGCGCGCCAGACCTATCAGATTCCAGAGCAGTGCGAGGCATGGACGGCCATGGCCATCGGCTACAAGGCCGACCCGGCCACCCTGCCAGAGGCCCTCAGGGAACGCGACCTGACGCCCCGCCAGCGCAAGCCGCTGCGCGAGTTCGTGTTCACCGGGCAATGGGGCAACGTGTCTCCGCTGGCGATTCATCAGGAACCCTGAAGCCCGTTAGAACTCGGGCGCATCCCCAATGCGTCGAGTGTTTCAGCCTGGATTGAATGGGACGAAGGTAGGGTTAGACCCCATTGCAGCGAGTTGCGCATGACGTAAGGTTTTTCCACGGCCATGAAAATCAAACCATTACATCAACTTCCCTTGACCCTCCCCGCTCCGACGGCGGATCGCGGTCCGCAAAAGACGGCTGCCCAGCCGCGCGAAAACGTCACCGTGCTGCGCCACCCGTCCCATTCTTGGCTGACGGCGGCGCTGGTCGGCCTCGCCGCTGTCGCCTGGCAGCCGGCCCTGTACGGGGCCGACGAACCGGCGGCAGCCGATGTGCAAGGCACCGACGTGCAAGGTGCCGAAGTGCAGACCCGCGGGCCGGTGCATGAGGCGTTTGCCGGCGTGGTCACCTTCAATCCCGAGCCGGGAGTGGTGGTGCCCAAAGCGCCGCCCGAGCCCATCGAGGAAATCCCACCGGCGGAACGGCCGGAGGGTGACAATGTGACGTGGATTCCCGGCTACTGGGCCTGGGATGACGATCGCAGCGACTTCCTGTGGGTCAGCGGCATCTGGCGCGCCCTGCCGCCCGGCCGCCAATGGATACCCGGCTATTGGGGCCAAACCACCCAGGGCTACCAATGGACCTCGGGCTATTGGGCTGACTCCACGGCGCAGGAAACGACCTACCTGCCCGAGCCCCCGGCGACGGTGGAGGACGGGCCTAACATCGCGGCCCCCTCGGCGGATTACGGCTGGACGCCGGGCTGCTGGCTGTGGCGGCAGCAGCGCTACGCCTGGCAACCGGGTTATTGGGCGCAAGGTCGCGCGGACTGGGATTGGATGCCCGCCCACTATGTGTACACTCCGCGCGGATATGTGTTTGTCGATGGCTACTGGGATTACTCGGTGGCACGCCGCGGGGTGCTGTTTGCGCCGGTGTTTTTCAACGCCGGGGTCTATTCGCGGGCCGGCTTTTCCTACACTCCCTCGCTGGCAATCGATGTCGCTTTGTTTGCCGATCAACTCTTCCTGCGGCCGAACTATCACCACTATTACTTCGGCGACTACTATGCGCCTAGTTATCAGAAAGGCGGGTATTACGCGGCTTGTGCCTATCAATCCAGCCGCTCCGGCTACGACCCGATTTTCGCCCATCAACGCTGGGAACACCGCGAGGACCGCGGCTGGGAAAAGGGCGTCGAGCAAACCTATCAAAACCGCCGCGACCACGAGAACGCGCGGCCGCCACGCACCTGGGCCGCCCTCAAAGCCCTTGAAGCCAATCCCGCCGAGGCCAAGCTCAACCGTGCGGTGATGGCCACGCCGATTGACCAGCTCGCCAAGCAGAAAAACGGTCCGCTGCACTTCCAGCCGGTGCCTCAGGCGGACCGCCAGAAGCTGGCCGTGCAGGGTCAGGAAGTGCAGAAATCCCGCGACCAGCGCCGCACGCTGGAAGCCAAGGGCGGCACCCCAGCCGTCGGCAAACCCGGCGCAGGGGTCGAACCGGCCACCGCGAAACTGCCTAAATCCCCGATCATGGGCAAGCCGGCCGCACAGTTGAAAAAGAGCGAAGTGCCGCCCGCATTGCCGCGGGCTCCCAAAACCGACCTCAAAGTCCAGCCCAAGCCGGCGACTCCCGGCGTCGTGCCCGAACCCCGCAAGCCCGGCGTCGTGCCCGAACCGCCCAAGCCCGGCGTGATGCCCGAGCCCCGCAAGCCAGGCGCCGTGCCCGAGCCGCCTAAGCCGGGCGTGATGCCCGAGCCCCGCAAGCCGGGTGTGACGCCGGAGCCTCGCAAGCCTGAAGTGACGCCGGAGCCTCGCAAGCCCGAGGTGACCCCGACTCCCCGCAAGCCCGAGGTGACGCCGGAGCCTCGCAAACCCGAGGTGACACCGACTCCCCGCAAGCCCGAGGTGACACCCGAACCTCGCAAGCCCGAGGTGACGCCGACTCCCCGCAAGCCCGAGGTGACACCCGAACCTCGCAAGCCCGAGGTGACGCCGACTCCCCGCAAGCCCGAAGTGACACCCGAACCTCGCAAGCCCGAGGTGACGCCGACTCCCCGCAAGCCCGAAGTGACACCCGAACCTCGCAAGCCCGAGGTGACGCCGACTCCTCGCAAGCCCGAAGTGACACCCGAACCTCGCAAGCCCGAGGTGACGCCGACGCCGACTCCCCGCAAGCCCGAGGCCGCTCCGGAACCCCGCAGGCCTGAGGCGGCACCCGCACCTCGCAAGCCCGAGGCCGCTCCGGAACCCCGCAGGCCCGAAGCGGCACCGGCACCCCGCAAGCCCGAGGGCGCGCCTGACAAAAAGGATAAGAAGGAGGCCCAGTGAGCGCCTCAATGCCTCGCGGGTAGCATTCACATATCTCCCTAACATAGGGTTTCGCCCTATCGACAGACTGCCGCATTTCTCTGATGCTGCGCATGCGGTCGGCTACCAGACCGGATCCGATCTCACACCCGCGGGTGTCTGCATGTTGCGCGCGGCCACCCGTTACGCCATCACCGCTGGCATGATCGAGAGTCAGTAGCAGTTTGCCACCTTATGAAGGACATCGACCCAACCCATTCCGCGCCAGCGACGGATGCTCCTGCAACGCCCCCCATTGTGCAACCGTCGAGACTTCGGCGGGTGCTTGGGCGGCGCAGCGTGTGGCTGATTGCAGCACTGTGCGTGGCGGCTGGCAGCGTCTATGGCTACCACTTGGCGTTTGGCCAGGCCAAGGTCGTCTATGCCACCGCTGCGGTTGAACGCGGGGATATCGAAAGCACGGTGGTGGCGGCGGGCATTGTGCAACCCGTCAAGTATGTCGATGTCGGCGCCCAGACGTCGGGCAAGCTCAAATCGCTGAAGGTCAAGCGCGGCGATGAGGTCAAAGAAAACCAGTTGCTGGCGGAAATCGACCCGGTTCTGGCCGACACGGCCCTAACGGCAGCCAGCGCGACGCTCGAGAACATCACCTCCCAGCGCTCGATGAAACAGGCCCAGCTTGCCCTCGCCGAGTTGCAGCGCACCCGCGCAGAGCAACTCATCTCCCACGCGGAGGATGCCATCCCCGCCAGTGACCGCGACATCGCCCGCGCCAATTATGATGTCGCGCTGGCCGATGTGGCTTCGCTCGCGGCGCAGATGAAACAAGCCAGCGCCGCCATCGACACCGCCAAAGCCAATGTCGGATATACCAACATCACCGCTCCAATGGCCGGCGAAGTGGTTTCCATCACTCTGCTGGAAGGCCAAACGCTCAATGCCAACCAACAGGCCCCTAACATCCTGCGGATTGGCGACATCAGCACCGTGACGGTGTGGGCGCAAGTTTCCGAAGCCGACATCGTCCGCGTCAAGCCCGGCCAGGACGTCTATTTCACCATCCTTGGGGACTCCCGGCGCTGGACCAGCAAGATCAGCCAGGTCCTCCCCACTCCCGAACTGATTAACAACGTCGTGTTCTATGACGTGCTGTTTGATATACCAAATCCCGAGCGCGAGCTCAAGATCCAGATGACCGCGCAGGTGTTCATCGTGTTGGCCCAGGCAAAGGACGTCTTGCTCATCCCCGCCGCAGCCATCGGCAATACCAGCGAAGGCGCCGCAACCAAGGTGCGGGTGCTAACAGCCGACGGCAAGCCCGAGCAACGCACCGTCAAGCTTGGCATCAAGAGCGAACTCTCCGCGGAAGTCACCGCCGGCCTGAAGCAAAACGACCGCGTCGTCATCGGGGAAGTCACGGCCAAAGGCAATACAAATCAGAGCGCGTTAAGCGCCCGGAAAGGCCCGTGATGTCTTTACCCCTGCTCGAACTCAAAGCGGTGAGCCGCACCTATTCGTCGGGCGGCGAGCCTCTAACCGTACTCAGGGATGTCAGCCTCACGATTCAGAGCGGCGAGTTCGTCGCCATCATGGGCGCCTCCGGCTCGGGCAAGTCCACCCTCATGAACATCATCGGCTGTCTCGACAAACCGTCGAGCGGCAGTTATGCCATCCGCGGCATCGCCATCGCCAGTCTCAGCGGCGATGCCCTGGCAGCCCTGCGCCGCGACACCTTCGGCTTCATCTTCCAGCGCTACAACCTGATGTCCGATCTGAGCGCAGTTGAAAACGCGGAAGTGCCGGCAATCTACCGCGGCATGGCGAAAGCCCAGCGCGCAAGCCACGCCAGTGACTTGTTGGAAAAGCTCGGACTCGCCGAGCGGCTGCAACACTATCCGGGCCAACTCTCCGGTGGCCAGCAACAGCGCGTCAGCATCGCCCGCGCGCTCATGAACGGCGGGCCGGTGATCCTGGCCGACGAACCGACCGGAGCGCTTGACAGCAAGGGCGGCAAAGAAGTCATGGCCATTCTTGGAGAACTCCACCGCCAAGGCCACACCATCATCTTGGTGACCCACGACAGCAACATCGCCGCATACGCGCAACGCATCGTGCGCATTGCCGATGGGCGCATCACCTCCGACGAGCAACAGCAAACAGACGCTGCGGTTCCTCTAGCGACGATTGGAGAAATTCCAACAAATGCCAGACCGGGACTCGCAGTCCTCGGCGAATCCCTCAAAATGGCCCTGCGTTCGTTGTTGCACAATCGCATGCGAACCATGCTAACCATGTTGGGAATCATCATCGGCGTCGCCTCGGTCGTCGCGCTCATGGCCATCGGCAACGGCGCGAAACAGGACGTCGTCGAGCGCATCGAGGCCATGGGCACCGACCTGCTGACGATCATGCGAGGACCGCCCGCGATACGCGCCTCCGCCAACATCGTGACCAGCTTCCTGCCTGAGGACTTGCCCTCCATCCGTGGGGTGCCGGGTGTCGCCATGGCGGTTCCCGAAACGACGTTGTCGTCATTGTTGCGCTTTGGTGACCAGGACCTGATGGTCGCGGTGGTGGGCACCGGCGAGGATTTTCCGCAGGTGCATGATTGGCCGCCGCAGTCCGGCGTCTTCTTCTCTGCGGAACACGTCAAGCGCTTTGCCCAGGTCGTCGTGCTCGGCCAAACCGCGGCGAAGAACCTGTTCCCGACGGCCACCATTCCGCTGGGCCAGTATGTGCTCATTGGCAGCGCGCCGTTCCTGGTCATTGGCGTGCTCAGCAGCAAGGGCCTGACCCCACGTGGCGATGATATGGATAACACCGTGTGGCTGCCCTTCACCACAGCCGGAGCACGGGTCTTCGGACAGCGCTTTTTCAATGATTTCGTCGTGAGAGTCAAGCCCGGCGCGGACATGTCCGTTGTGCAAGCCGGACTGCATGCGCTGCTGGTCAAACGCCATCGCAAGGAAGACTTCAACATCCGCAACATGGCCGACACCATCGCCACGGCCAATGAAACCCAAAACACACTGACCTATCTGCTGGCGGCCATTGCCGTCATCTCGCTGCTCGTCGGCGGCATCGGTGTGATGAACATCATGCTGGTGTCGGTCACCGAACGCACCCGCGAAATCGGCATCCGCATGGCCATCGGCGCGCGCAGCTTCGATGTGATGTTCCAATTCCTAACCGAGGCGGTGATGGTCTGTTTCATCGGCGGCCTGGCGGGTGTCCTCGTCGGCCTCGGCGGCGGTCTCGCCACCTCCGCAATCGCCGGCTGGCGCGTGATTTTCACCGTCGCCCCCGTGGTCATCGCCTTCGCCTGCGCCTTTCTAACGGGCATCGTGTTCGGCTATCTGCCGGCCCGCAAGGCCGCGCAACTCGACCCCATCGAGGCGCTCGCCCGCGATTGAAGATCACAGATCCATTCGCTCACGACTTTCCCCTCGACCTCCGGCCCGACTTGGGACACATTTCATCGGTCGGCTAGGTGCGGCAATCCCGTCGCACAAAACGGAACCAGAAAGCCGCCGCCCGACCGGCAGGAAGCCCTGATCCACACTCCCATGAAGACCTTCCTTCGAATCGCAGCCACGGGCATGACGATGCTCGCCAGCAGTTGGGCGGCACAAGCCGACAAGCCGACCTTGCTTCACGCGGCCGGCCCGGCGGCACCTCAGGCGGATTCATGGTCGCTCGTCTATCTGCCGGACCTCGAGTGGTCCGACGCCGAGGTCAAGCAGACGGTCGCGCTCCTCCAGCAGCCCAAACCCGATCTCGTCGTCTCGATGGCGCCTTGTCCGTTTGCGGAGACCATCCGCAACCTTGAGTGCAAGCCAATCGTCCTTGATCGAACCCAACGTGCCAAGCTTGGCGTGGCCTGCGGTGTTCCGGCCATTCCGTTGTCACAATACCAGGATGCCACCACCCTTCAATCGTTTGGCAATCCGGCAGCCCGACCTCCTTGTTGGGTGTGGCTTGCCGCGGCACCAAACAAGGAACGCTTCACTGGTCCGGGAGGTGACAGCGAGGAACTGCGGTCGCTCGCCCGGATCCAGGTCCGCAAGCAATTTGCCGAACGGCGCAATGAGGTGATCTTCCTGATAGATCCATCCGTTCCAACACCTTCCGAAGAGAGGTGGGGATTGCCACTGGCAAACGTGCATTACGAACAAGCCACAAGCGCAGTGACAAGTCTTGCCTGTCTGCGCCCCGGCTCGTTGCAGGCGGAGGTTTCGGCCATTGACGGGATCGCTCCCCGGGTGCCAATCCTACACTGGATCCATTCGGGTGCCAAAGGCATGGAATGGGAAGTCCTGCCAACCGATGGTGAGCCCGCCATCGATCATTCGGCTCTCTCCTATGCCGCGCAATCCGGTAGCTCGCTCCACACCACCATTGGCTGGCTGCACGCGCCTCCCGCACCGTCGGCTGTGCCGTTGTGGATGGACGACTACATCAATGGCAACCCCGCCCTTGGCTGCGGCAACAGCCGCAAGCAAGGAGCCACGGAAAGACGCTATGGCTGGATAGAAACCGGGGTCACCAGGGACAAGTATCATCGCGCCCCAAGCGGACGAACGGGGTGATGCAACTCACACTGATGCGACTCAAGCTGCGAAACCGCTCGCGACCGGCGATCCCTATCTGACATATACCAAGACATTGGACGGTCACCACCGCTACACGCTTGCGATTTCCGGCTTCGATGACCAACAACAATTCGAAGAGCGGGAAGCGCCCGTGAATGTCGTGGCGCACGCGGAACTCTTCACCACCGGTGGCGGCAGCCTGCCACAACTCGAATCGGTCCAACGCCTCGGTGAGCGCAAGCGGTACCTGGCGCTCGCCGGAACCTATCAGAAGCCTAATGGCAAGGACTCCGCGAAAGGACGCTGGACGCTGCTAACCGATTTGTTGCGTCATCGTTCCTGGTCGGTGCACTGGTAATAATCACTTGCGACCGCCCAATTGGTGGACGACGCTGCGGCTTGCAGCCACCCGGGCTGCCCGATCCACCGTAAATCCCCGAATCTCTAACTATGAAACCGACCCTCCTTCCGCAGTTTGCAGCCCACCTATCACTCGCCTTGGGCGGGATCGCCAGTTCCGGACTGATCCACGCCGCGCCGCTGGTTTACGAGGGCAGCACGGGTGCGGGCAAAGGCAAGAGCATCGTACTCATCGCCAGCGACCACGAATACAAATCGGAAGAGGCGCTGCCGCAACTGGCGCGGATTCTGGCAAAACATCATGGTTTCAAGTGCACCGTGCTCTTCGGGGTGGATCCGGCCACCGGCGACATCAGTCCGGGCACTTCCAACATTCCAGGGACCACCGCCTTGAAAGATGCGGACCTGATGGTGATCTTCACCCGGTTTCAATGCCTGCCAGCCGAGCAAATGCAACCCATCGTCGATTATCTCGCCCGCGGCGGACCGGTGGTCGGATTGCGCACCGCCACCCATGGTTTCCAAATCCCCAAGGACAATCCCTTCGCAAAATATGACCATGCCTATGGTGGCGCGGATTTCAAAGGTGGCTTCGGCCGCCAGATTCTCGGCGAAACCTGGGTCGGTCACTACGGCCCCAACCATCAGTCCAGTACCCGCCTTGATTTGGTACCGGCCATGGCAGCCCACCCGGTGCTGCGTGGCGTGAAATCGGCGTGGGCGGAAATCGGCGCCTACAACGCCGATCCGATCGCGGGCAGCGAGGTGCTGGCGATGGCCCAACCTTTGCAAGGCATGCAGCCATCTTCGCCCGACGACACATCGAAAAAGCCGATGCCTGGCGCGTGGGTAAGAACCTACACCAGCACCTCCGGCAAGGCGGGACGCGTGTTCACTAGCACCTACGGCGCGTCCGGCGATCTGGTCAACGACGGCTTCCGGCGCATGGTGGTCAATGCCTGTTTCTGGGCCGCGGGTTTGGAAAAGGACATCAAGCCGGACATGGATATCAGCATCGTAGGACCCTACCGGCCGACATGGATGGGCGACGTCAAACGCGCCGCCCATGTCAAGCCGCAGGACCTGGCCGGCTGGGATTCGCCGATCCTGCCCGCGCCTTAGACGTCCCAAACTTCTGCCGGAAAACGCTCGTCTCGTAGTTAGGGAAACTGATTGAGCCTGCTTGGGTCCGGGCAGGGATGCCCGGACCACCGTGGAGCGGGCATCCTGCCCGCCTCGTGACATTATTTCACCGCGATGATTCCGCGCATGACCAGTCCGTGGCCCGGGAAGGTGCAGACAAACTGATAGTTCCCGGCCGCGTTGGGCAGAGTGAACTTGAGGGTTTCGCGCTTGCCGTGGTCCAACATTTTCGAGTGGGCGAGAATCTTGGCCGATTCCGGAATGAAATCCTTGGCGAAGCCCGCGGCACCCAGCGCCAGAGCCGCTGCGCAGACTTCATCGGCGGCACCCGGCTGGGTGACCACGACGTTGTGCGGCATCAGGTCCACGTTGATGAAAGTGAGTTCGACCTTCTGTCCCGGCTTGGCTTCAATGCTCGTCTGGTCAAACTTCAGGGCTTCCTTGACGGTGAGCAACTGCACTTCCAAGGTGCCGTCGGCCCGCACGCTAGGGGCGAGGCTCTTGACCTCGGCCTCCTGAGTGTATGGCCGCGACTGTGGGTCGATGGCATTGCCGCTCCAGAAATGGGCGACGGTTTTGGCCGCGTTGCGGGCAAAGGGTTCGGGCGACTCCTGCAGTTCCTTGAGCAGCGCCATGTCCCTAACATCAAGCCGCTGGTGCACCCACAGCGCCTCTAGCAAGTGGTGGGCGTGCGCGGGATTTTTCGGATCGAATTGCTTCATCCACTCCTTGCAGGCCGCGATGACCTCGTCGGGCTTGTGCTTGCTGAGTTCGATCTGCGTGCGGTAGCGGACGCCGTCAACTGGGTGCTTGAGGTTTTCCAACAGCTTGGCCACGGGTTGGCCGTCGATGTTGACATGGTCCTGGAGTTTGCGTCCTTCGGCGATGATGCGATAGACGCGGCCGTGGCTCTTGTCGCGTTCGGGGTCGCGGATGTTATGCTGCATGTGGCCGATGATGGCGTTCTGCCAGTCGGAGAAATACAGCGCGCCGTCGTCGCCGAACTGGATGGCGGTGGGGCGGAAATTCGGATCGGTGGACGACACCATGTCAGCCACCGGGGTGCCGTTGACCAAGCCGGAATTCGCATCGCGATCCAACTTATACTGTTTGATGCCGAGAAACCCGATGGAGTTGCAGATGAGGAAATTGCCCTGGTTCTCGTCGGGGAACTGGCTGCTGGAAACAATCGCGCTGGAGGGCACGGGGCGCACTTGTTTTTGCAGCAGTTCGCGCATCTTGAAGCCCTTCTGATCCGGCACCACCTGGAAGGCATTGCCCGAGGTGCCGTCGGTGGCATAGTGGAAACCCCAATAATCGAATGCGATGCCGTGGGAGTTGGGACCATTGCCGGCATGGAAGCTAAAGGTATAACTCGCCGGGTCGAAGCGATACATCCCGTCGCGGGTCGCCTCAAACGCCTTGACCCAGGGGGTTTCGACGTTCTCGACGATGAACACGCCGCGCTGCCAGTAGAGGCCGCCATCGGGGCCGAAGCGGAAATTGTTAGCAGCGTGGTGGGTGTCCGCATTGTCGAGGCCCTGCATATAGACCTCGCGCACGTCGGCCACGCCGTCGCCTTTGCTGTCCTTGAGGAAAAGCAGGTCATGCCCGGAGGCGACGAGCACGCCACCATTCCAGAACTCAAAGCCCGTTGGATTAGGCACCGTTGCAAAGGTGGTGCATTTGGTCGCCACGCCGGTGTGGTTTTCGTCAGTGAAAATCAGCAAACGGTCGGTCAACGGCTTGCCGGGTTCCCATTTCGGATAGGAGCCCCATGCGGCGACCCACAGGCGGCCCTTGGGATCCACGGCCATCTGCACGGGATTGGCAAGTTCGGGGAAGCGCTTTTCATCGGCGAAGAGGTTGACCTTGAAACCCGGGGCAACCGTCATTTTGCTAATGGCTTCCTGGCCGTCGATATAGGGGATGCTTTGCTCGGTCTTGTGACTGACATTGGACACGACTTTGAGCGGCGCGGGCAGATTGCTGTCATCGACCTTGTAGGGCTTGCCGGCGGCCATCGCCCAAATCTGTGGATCGCGGTTGGTGGCCATTTGCTGCCACATGAGCAATTCCTGGCGGAGCACCTCGCCGTTGCTTTGGTTGTTTTCAAAGCGCAATCCGGAGCGGTTGCCCCAGATATCATTGCTGTCGGAAGCACGGTAGGAATTGTGCCAATAGATGTTCTTGGTATTGACGGCCGTGCGCAGGTTCTCGTCGTTAGGTGTGGTCGCCACCTTCTTCTTGAGGAGCGCCTCGGCGATGACAACCCCCAACTCGCGGTTGCCAGCGGCGGACAAATGCGCGCCATTGAGGGTCAGCGGCGCCTTGGCTTTGGCATACAACTCGATGGTTGGCTGGAACAAATCGACGAACGTTTCCTTTTTGGCCTCGGCCACCTCCTTGATGGCATTGGCATAGAGGGCGAGGCGGTTGTTGTTGGCCGACCCATCCGGGAGCAGTTTGTTGTGAAGGTTCTCATTGGCGATGGGCGAAAAGAGCACAAAGCGCAGGGTGTTTTTCCCGTTGAAGTTCTTCGCCTTGTAGCTGTCGATCATCGCCGCGTAATCGTTCTTGAATTTCTCCAGGCCGGGCTGGCCTTGGAACGACTCGTTGTAGCCGAAGAAGCAAAACACCACATCCGCCTTGCACAGGGCGAGCAGGGCCTCGGAGTTGGGCACGTTTTCCGAGCGCGGGCGTTTGGCGACTTCATCGCCGCAGACCGAAAGGTTGCGGAAGGTGAGTTGCAACTGCGGGGTTTCGCGCTGGATCAGGGTTTCCATCCACCCGTCGTGCTGCATGCGCTCGGAGAGGGAATTGCCAATGAGGCAGATCTTGTCGCCCTTTTGGAAGGCGAATTCCGCGTGCGCGGACATCATCATAAGCACGGGGCTCAAAAGCAACAGTTTCAATGGTTTGATCATTATGGAGTGGGTCGGCGGTTTTGCGGATTGCGCGCGCAATGACGCCGATAAAATCAAATGCACAAGGGCCAATTGCTTGAAATGCGCCTTCTGGGTCTTTTGGCGTGTCTTTTGGCGTTGCTTTCCTGCCTGATTCCGGCAGTTTGAGCCCATGCGCACCTGGATTCCATGGCTCGTGGCTTGCTGGCCCCTGATGACATTCGGCGAACGCATCAACCATGAGGGCCGCGCCCTAGGGCCGGTGCCCGTCGTGAAAACCCCTCTGCTTTTCAACACGCCGGAGGCCGATGCGGTGGTTGCGGCGATGCAAATCATGCCCCGCGACAACCCCTGGAACGAGGACATTTCAAAACGCCCGCTGCTGCCTAACAGCGACGCCATGATCGCACGCATCACCGCCGATCTGGCGCCCAACCGGCGCACCCTGCGCCTGTTCACCGAAATGAATTTTGTGCTGGTGCCCGACAACCAACCCGTCGTTCCGCTGAAGTTTGTCAATTATCCCAACGAATCCGACCTCAATGGCGGCAAGTCCCCGGTGGGCCTCTATCCGATTCCCGCCAACCTGCCCGTTGAAACCTGGCCGGTGGGCACCGGTGCGCTCACGCTGGGCGAGTGGCAGCAGGACACTGCCAAGCGCGGCGGCGACCGCCACGCCATCATCGTCCAGCCAGGCACCGGCCTGTTGTTTGAAACCTGGCAGGCAAAACGAACGGGAAACGCGTGGCAGGCATCCAACGGCGCGAGGTTCTCCCTCACCTCCAACACCTTGAGACCGGCCGGCTGGACGTCCGGCGA
>TBL_comb47_HYPODRAFT_10002455_pt1 | contig 22876 bp, 18 predicted proteins | sample TroBogypolimnion_40_FD_10682 | JGI IMG/M metagenome (IMG submission 10682)
GAATGCGCTCATTGCGAGTCCAGACATCCATGTGACAAGCGCCGGCGATGAACTTATTGAAGCTGATTCCGGCGAGCGCGGCAGGCAAATGCCCGACAATGCTGGTTTCGCTGGTGCGTCCGCCGATGGATTCGGCCATCTCAAAAATCCGGAGCCACTTATTTGCCCGCGCATATTTGTCGAGTTGACTGTCATTCATCGTGATCGCCGCGGAATGTCCGGCAAAATCAATGCCTTTTGCCTTATAGAAGTTCTCCATGGAAATCATGTTGTTTTTAGTTTCCTGAGTTCCGCCGGATTTGGAAATATGGAGCATCAGGGCGGCTTCCGGATCAATCACGTTAATCACGTCGGCAAAACCGGCGCTGTCGGTATTGTCCAGGAAATATAGCTTCAGATTGCCGTTGCGTTTGGCGTCGGAAAATTCATTCCAGTAGGGGCCGTTGATGGCAAACTGCATCAGTTGCGGGCCGAGGGCCGAGCCGCCGATGCCGTTGATCACCACCGATTCAAATTTCCTGCCGGTGCTGCCTTTGACGGAGCCGGAACGTATTTCCTGCGCAAAGGTTTCGACTTCGGCATAAATTTTGGATTTGCAGTAGTCCATGCGGTCGGTAAAATGGGTGACTCGGCGGTTTTCATCCGGGTTTTTGATCGCTCCGGCTTCCAGCCGGATCATTTCCTGATGAGCTTTACCGAACATCCCTTGCAGACGCTCCAGCTCCGAATCCGCAAATTTCATGCCTGCGGCACTTAAGGTAAAACCGCTGACACCATCGGTAAGAGTGTATTGGTGATTGCGGCTGATCCAATCTTTCTTTTCCATAAAATACTGCCTCCATTGCGCTTAAATAAGCTTCACAGCTTTTTATTTGTTTGCTTTTTCGCTCCGGCTTGAGCGTACTCTTGTAAATTCGTCCGCAAATGTTTTTGCGGTTATGCTTGTCAAAATTGCGGCATTCATTCAGCGCCGCCGCGTAACTATACATTAAAAAGGGAAATATGCCAGACCGGAATAGTTCTAAAGTTCTAAAGTTCTGGAGTTCGGTCCCGCTTGCGGGTCCCGCGACTGCGGTATCTAAAGTTTTCACACTCTCGAACTTTCCTCACACTCCGAGACTTTGGACACCCTCTTAGCATATTGTTTTCATAATTTTCAATTCCGGACTCACTCCGAGACTTTGGAGAGTCGTTGAGCACAACCACTTTTTTACCACGGAGGGCACGGAGGACACAGAGGTAAAACAGGGTCAGCGAATTACTGCGAATATCGCAGTAATTCGCTGACTGTTCTGTCTTTTCTCAGTTCATCCTCTCGGTGTTCTCAGTGAACTCTGTGGTAAATCTGCTTTCATGGTTCCCCATTTTCAATTTTCAATTTTTAATTCCGGACTTACTCCGAGACTTTGGAGACCCGTTGAGCACAATGTTTTACCGTTTTCATAACCACTCCGAGAGTTTAGAGAACCATTGAACATACACCATATCATTATTCCCATTATTCCCATTATTCTCATTATTCTCATCGGCATTTGCCGACAGCATCGCGCTTTTCCGAGTTTTAGAGACATCTTCAGGAGTATGGCGTTTTTGCCAAAAACGCCTTTTGTTGCCAGTTTTGGCAAAACTGGCATACTGTCCGCATTCTGGACATTCTGGACATTCTGGACATTCTGGACATTCTGGACATTCTGGACATTCTGGACAACCGTTCCCTTTGTTTTTACTATTCACGATTTACCATTCACCATTCACCATTCACCATTCACCATTCACTATTCACCATTCACCATTCACTATTCACCATTCACCATTCACTATTCACTATTCACCTGCATTTTGGACACCCACTCCGAGACTTTGGAGTCTCGTTGAGCACAATGTTTTACCGTTTTCATAACCACTCCGAGAGTTTAGAGACATCTTCAGTAGTATGGCGTTTTTGCCAAAAACGCCTTTTGTTGCCAGTTTTGGCAAAACTGGCATACTGTTCGCATTCTGGACAATCTGGACATTATGGACATTATGGACACCCGTTCCCTTTGTTTTTACCATTCACCATTCACCATTCACCATTCACCATTCACCTGCATTTTGGACACCCACTCCGAGACATTGGAGTCTCGTTGAATACAAGTTCTAAAGTTCTGGAGTTCTAAAATTCTAAAATTTTCACACTCTCGAACTTCCCTCACACTCCGACAGTTTGGAGAGTCGTTGAGCATAAGCATTTTCAGATTACCTCAAGCTTCCAGCTTGAGTAAAATCACAAGCAGGATGCTTGTGGTACTTTTTTCCAATCACTCCGACACTTTGGATAGTCGTTGAGCATAACCATTCCGTTTTTAACATCTGCGTTCATCTGCCACGCCTCCGGCGGGTAAATGTCATCTGTGGATCACTCCGAGACTTTAGAGACTCTTTGAACATAATCATCTTCTTCCACGAATTATTTACCCGCCGGAGGCGCTGGCTCGAATGGGCACGAATAAAAACAAATTCGTACAATCAGTGTAATTAGTGGACAGAAAATTCCCCATTCTTTCATTTTCCATTTTCCATTTTCCATTAATCCATAGTTCCCCATTTTTAAATTTAAAACAAAGTCTACATATATAGTAGTTTTGTCAACTGAAAGGTCATAAAAATAGCCTAAATTGCTTAAACAAAATACTTTATGGCGCATAAACATTAATACTGAACATTACGCTGAACTTTAAAGAAATGGTCTATGACTAAACCTCCCCGCGAAAAATCAAGGATTTTAAAATTGAAGTTTTGTAGAGCGTTGAAAGTATGATATTTTATTATGTGATACAGACAATACTTCTTATTATCTCAGGCATCTGTTAAATATAAGGATAGGCATATTGACAGTATATCATTTAGAGGGCTAAGAGCACAATATAATGATAATAAAAAGGTAATGAGTGAAGTAAAACATATGGAATCTAATATAATAAATGATATGGAATATTATGCAGCATATTATTTCCTTTATGATTGTTTGATATATCCCGACAAGTTTGAAAATGGTTATTCCATAAATCCAAACGATTTAATAAATTGAGTAAAGCCATGAGTAACACAGAAATTAAAAGCGAGATGTTGATCTACCAGAACGAAGACGGCACAGTCAAGCTGGATGTCAGACTGGAAAATGAAACGTTATGGATGAGCCAGCAGATGATGGCGGAGTTGTTTCAAACGACAAAGCAGAATATCGGGCAGCATCTGAAAAATATTTTTGCCGAGGACGAACTGGTTCAAGAGTCAGTAGTAAAGAATTTCTTTACAACTGCCGCCGACGGCAAGGATTATAATACGGCTTATTATAATCTTGACGCGATTATTTCGGTAGGGTACCGGGTCAAGTCGGCGATAGCCACCCGATTCAGGATCTGGGCTACCCAGCGGTTGCGGGAGTATATCATCAAAGGCTTTACGATGGATGATGAACGGTTGAAGAATCCGCCGGTGGGGAAATCAAAGGTTCCCGATTATTTCGATGAAATGCTTGAACGGATTCGCGATATTCGGTCGAGTGAACGCCGGATGTATCTGCAAATCCGGGATATTATCGCTCTCGCGGCTGACTATGAGCCGTCGTTCAAAGAAACAACACTGCTGTTCAGCAAGCTCCAGAATAAACTGCATTACGCGGTAACCGGGATGACTGCCCCGGAATTGATTTCATCCCGTGCCGATGCTTCCAAACCGAATATGAATTTAATGACCTGGCAGAAAGACCGCATCCGCAAAACAGATGTGGTTATCGCCAAAAATTATCTTAATGAAGATGAAATTGCCGAACTGAACCGGATTGTGGTGATGTGCCTGGATTTTGCCGAAGACCAGGCCCGGCGGCGCAAGCAGATATTCATGAAAGACTGGGAAACCAAAATTGACCAATTCCTGGAGCTTAACGACAGAAAAATATTGTCCGGCGCCGGTAAGATTTCTCGCGAAGAAGCGAACCGGCGCGCCGAACTTGAATATGATAAATTTACTGAACAGCGGCTGGAACAGAAGCTGGAGCAGGCTGGAAAAGATTACATGGCGCAACTCGAAAACTGCGTAAAATCATTACCGTCCAAACCGAAAAAAAGTAAATGATATCAAAGGCTGAACTGTAACAATGAGCCCCAAGATGGGCAAATTCCCGCGATATGAGAATACAGTAAAGCAGGCGAGGACGCGATAAGATGGCGGAAGACCTTATAAGGCGGCGAGTCATGGTATGATTCGGGTTGCGTATTGGCGACGCCCGGCGGCGCTTACCGGGGGTGCTGATGCAGTCGGCATCAAACGTTTATAGCACAAGTGAGCGCGGATTGTTCGACTCTGTCGGAGTCGCGCAGATATATTTGATGATTGTTTCTATAAACGTGTTATCCCGTCGGGATAAGATAAGGCGTGGATGCGTTCGAAAACAACTATCGAATTCCTTTGGGGAAGAAACGTATTTTTATACCGAATCGTAATCTTTGACTAGCTTTAAGATTGCGGTTCGGTATTAGCAGAATATTTCTTCCAAAATTGGATTGACATAGCTGAAAACTTCTGCTATATTTAATGGCAGAAGGAGAATAGACAATGGATCAGACATTCTTGAAAGAAACCTTGAAGGAACTTATAGAAGACTTCTATGAAACTCCGCTGCCGGAACTTACCCCGCGAAAAATCAATATTCCCGAGTATCCCCGCAATGCTACCGTCATAACTGGCATGAGACGAACCGGAAAGACTTTTTTAAGCTACCAGAGGATTCGTTCGCTGCTTGACGCCGGAATCCCCAAAGACAGAATATTGTATCTGAATTTTGAGGATGACCGCATCCTGGGGCTTACAGTTAAGGACTTTCGTTTTATTCCTGACGTATATTTCCAGATGTATCCGGATAATCGAGACGAGACATGCTACTTCTTTTTTGATGAAATTCAGAACATCCCGGATTGGGAATCGTTTGTCCGCCGCCTGGTCGACACGGGGAAAATACAGGTTTATCTTACCGGCTCCTCGGCCAAAATGCTTACAACCGAGATCGCCACCGCTATGCGCGGGCGTTCCGCCGAAACGGAAGTATTTCCGTTTTCTTTCGAAGAATTTCTACTCCATCATAAATATTTTGAAGGAATTCCGCGAAATATCGGATCGGCTGTCCGCACAAAGATACAGCATGGTCTTGACCAGTATTTTCAAATCGGAGGTTTTCCCGAAGTCCAGAATCGCTCCGATGGAGAATGGCTGCAAACACTTCAAGGATATGTAAATGCCGCAATCTATCGAGATGTTATTGAACGTCATAAAGTGCAGAATTCACAGGCGTTGAAATACATTTTACAGGTACTCTTTAATTCTCCCGCAATGAATATCAGTATTCATGCGATCTCCGGTGTTCTTACGAACATGAAGATAACCTCCGACCGCGAGTATATCGCACAATACCTCGACTATTTATGCGAGGCATACCTGGTTTACCGTGTTCGTCTCCACACGGATTCGCTTGCGAAACGGCGCACTAATCCCGACAAGTATTATCTGGTCGATGTCGGAATGGTTCGGGCCATGACCGCCAAGCACTCGGCAGACAGAGGACACCTCCTTGAAAATATGATCTTCATTCATTTGAGACGGCTTGGCTATTCATTGGAATATGTCCTTACTAAAGAAAAAATGGAGGTCGATTTTCTTGCTTTTCACAAAGTGCGGAGAGACTACAGGTTGATACAGGTCAGCTACGATATAAGTAAAGCTGAGACCTTTGAACGGGAGACAAATGCTCTTGCTGCCGCAGGCAAGGAAATGCACATCAAGGATCGTCTAATCATCACTTGGGATGAAGAACGTGAACTTGATAACGGAATCAGGATAGTTCCAGCCTGGAAGTTCCTGCTTAATCGCTGTGAATGAGGTTACAGTTCGATATCCCATTCTGCCGGGATAATATTGAAGTTCATTTTGCTATTATTGAAGCGTCGCCAGCTGACGCATTGCCATTATCTTTCTTATCGTTACTGTCAGGTTGCTGTTTGGTGAGCAGGGCTTGGAGCTGGTCAAGCTCTTTCTGTGCGATTTTTTTGTGATCCGGTTTGGCATCCTGAAAGCTCAGAACAACATAATAGTTTCTAATGGCTTCGGAATATTTTTTTTGCATCTTTAAGGCATTCGCTTCCCACAGATAGGCTTCGGCCCGTTGTTCCGGCTTGACTTTTTTGTCCTTTTCAAGCAGATCGTAAATCTCTATTGCCTTAGCATAATCCTTATCCGCCTGTCTGCTTCTGGCAACTTTCAGATAGGCGTTGACAAGCGCCGGGTAAACACTTTTCCTGACGTCCGCCGACATCGCGTCGAGTTCCTGCCGGGTAAAAACTTCAGTCACGCCGGGATAATCCTCCAGCGCACTGTAAATCCCTACCAGCGTTCTTTTGGTCACAAGCAGATTTGGAGCATTGTCCTGGCACAATTCCAAAGCCTGCCGCGCGTAATCCAATGCCGCGGAATAGTCCTTTTTAACGTTCATGGCATGGGCGGCTTTCATCAACAACCGGTATTTGTCGAGATTTGCGGTTGCCTTGCTGAGGCCTTCCTTGCAGTCTTCAACGGCTTCATCGTATTTTTGGGCGGCGATATGGACATCCGCCATCTGGATATATACCCGGTCCCGATCATTATCGGAGAGGTCTGGAATATCCGTAATCTGCTCCAGGTATTTCATCGCTTCATCAAGTTTGGACATTTTCAAGGAAACATAGGAAAGATCAAACAGCACGGACACTTCTTCTGAGGAAAGCTGCGCGGCGTTTAATGCTTTATTAAGTTCAATGCCTGCCGCCGGATAATCACCGGACTGCATCTTCTGCCGGGCATGGGCATAAGTCTGCTTGAAATCTTCATCGGCAGCGGCAGCAGTAGCAACAGCGGCGGCAGACCATGCAATCATAGTCATAAACGGTATAATTAATATTAATTTATGCAACACGAGTATCCTTTTCTTCATATTCTTGCTGATTTATTATATAGCCGCTAATGATAAACGCAAAAGAGAATGTCTTTATTGCGCTGTTTTTAGCGGACCGTATCCGCGAACCGGCGGCCGGTTAATCATCTTTTTCGCGGCTTCCGGCAGATGCTTGACCGCACTGAAGGACTCCTCCCAGTAATAATATTTGTCAGGATTACCAAAGCTGCTGCTTTTTGAAAATTCGGACAGGAGCATTTCCGGGTTGCGTCCGAAGATCGGAATACTGCCGGCAGGAACAAGCTTCGTCAGTTTATTGTTTAATACCTGATTCTCAGACCTGAAATCTTGAAATTCAGACGGTTGCAGCATTAATTTCTGCCTGAAAAACGCGTTTTTCAGCTCATCCGGCCAGTCGCCAGGCGGCATAAACGAACTGATGTCACTATTCTTATAAATTTTTCTGCAGGCCATATCCACGATCCAATGCTGCTGTTCTTTGGAAACAGCTATCAGAATATATGCCGGAGCGCCTTGAGCATCCGTCAGCAAGATAATTTTAGCGTCAAAGTCCGCCTGTTCCGCCAGGGCGCAGAAAAGTCTGGCGCGGGCATAAATATCCGGGCAGCCATTTTCGAGCAGACTGGAGAGCCTGCCGGTGTCGGACGGCGCGGCTTTTACCGCCCAAACGAAGCGCAAGATTTCCTCAACCGGAAAAGGTGTTTTGGCAATCCGCGCCGCGATATGTTTAAGCACCATGGCGTCCCGCCATCTGAAATAGTCAATCTTTGAAAAAGAGGGCGATAAAAGCAGCGGCAGGAGTCCTTCCTGTTTGCTGAATTTCAACGCATCCGCACCGGGCATCGGGATCGGCTCTTCAGGAACAATCAGCAAAGAGGCGGCATAGAGCGCCTTCCGCTGATCGTCTTTCTCGACTGCCTGAAGCCATTCAGCGGCCAGCTTTTGTTCATATTTACGCTGCGTATTTTTGATTTGCGCCAAAGTACCTGCCGGTATTTTTTCGCGCAATAGAGCTGTAAATACGACTCCGGCCAGTGTCGCCGCCGTCAGCATGAAAACTACCCCGGCAAAAATTCGCCTGTTATAAGATGCCATATTTCCTGTATTCCGCAGTTGAACAATCCATTATTTTAAATTTTACCCGAATTCGCGGGCGCTAATTTGAATATCCAATATCCAACAAGGAATATCCAATATTGAACTTAACCGGCTGCACCGGGATTTTCCCTGTCAGGCGCTCCGGCCTGACTTTGGACTGCGGCGACCCTGCGCCGCTTTGGTTTTGCTATAGAACTTCCGTATTCCAGTATCGGCGAAATATTTGTGACGCCATACCCAATCTAAAGCGGCGCAGGGGCGTCGCACTCCAAAGATTGCTCCGCAATCATAAAACGAGGATAAAAATACAAATTTCTATACGAACAAGTTATTTTTGCGCAATTGCTATGTCCGGCTGAGAAACAAAACTCCGAGCAGCAGGGCAAAAAGTTCAAACAGATACCCGGAAAGACTGATAATATCAATGGTCACGCCATTGAGTTTGATCTCGCAAAACCGGCGAACAACATTGGCAAAGACGAAAGCCACGGCAAAGGCAATCAGTGAAACATAGGGAGATTTAAACAGAATGAACAGAATAAAAAATCCGGCTACCGCCCAGATGTGAAGCCGGGTATCGTGACTGATTTCAATAACCGGCAAGCCGGTATTCAGCACCGGGGCGGCGGCCAAATGTCCCTGGATAGTAAATGACAGCACCAGCACCGCAATTATCCAATAATAATAACCGCAATAGAACATCAGGTAAAAGGTAAAAAGTTTGAGCAGCACAGCCAGCACCAGCACCAGGCTGCTAAGCGGCCCGGCCGCATTGCGGACGTCATTGTCAAGGTTGACCATTGCATAGCCCAGCGGTTTTTTGGCAAGGAGCTGGTCAAAAAGAGAAACGAGCGCGCCAAGACTGCGGAACGAATCTTTTAATTCAGTCAGCAGAGTAAGCGTGATGGCAAAAATAACGGCGCCGGAAATCTTCATGGAAAGCATTGAAAGCACTCCGCCGAAGAAGAAGATAATCAGTCCGGCAACGACTCCAACTACCGGAAAACTCATTTGAATCAGCGGCGAGAATACGTCGTCTTCAAAGTCTTTTCCCGCGTTTTTAATCGACGCCGGAATAGGAAGATCAATCAGCATCTCCCATGCGGCCGCGAAAGAAGCCATTACAACTTTATGAATCATCCCGCTACTCCTCCATGGTTTAATTTAAAAGGCCGGCGCAGTATCCCGCAGCTCTGCTTTTTCCTGCTGACGGTTTTTGATATTCCAATATTCTTTTTCCATTAAATTATGAACATACTCCGCAAGTTCTTTACGCGACCTGCCTTCGCCCTTGATCCGGGGCAGCATATGCACCTCGACATTAATGGATTTATATCCCAGAATCCGCCAGAGGTGCGGCAGTAACGTCATGTCGCCAAACCATGCGGTCGGCTGTCCGTCTTCCGTGCCGCGGTAATAAGTTATTACCGGCACTATCGGATAATCACTTTCCGCAACGGCTTCAAAAGGCGTGGACTTGAACGGCAGTATGCCATGTTCGCCGTCGGTGCTGGTCCCTTCCGGATAAACGATTATCGGAATCCCGTGTTTCATCGTATCCAGGATTTGTTTAAGCGCATCCATCGATTTATGTTTTGAACCGCGGTCGATCCAGAGCGGACGGCTTATTCCGAGATACCAGCCGAGACCAGGCCAATGTTTGATATCAATTTTCGGCGTAAATCTTATGGGGAAAATCGACCCGTGCACCAGAATGTCCAGATATCCCATATGATTTGAAACAATCATGCCGCCTTTGAACGAATCCGGGTCGCCGACAATGGTTATATTTACATTTAAAATTCTGATAAATCCGCGTCCCCAGGCGCGGGAGCAATATGAAACCCGCCGAATCGCGCCCCAGCCGCCGATATGCACGAAAAAAGAGAAAAAACCGGTAATCAGCAACCATATGCCAATTTCCAGAAGTCTAATAATACGCCGCAGCATCACCATATTAAAACCTGCACTATTCGTTTGATCCTATGAACAAAAATGCTTGAAATATTTTTCCGGAAGACGCGCGTGGTCGAGCAATACCAGAAAATCAATGGAGCCGAATTCTTTATCCAGCGCCGGAGCACCGCAGATCCCCACTCCAAGCCGCAGATAACCCTTGAACAATGGCGGGATCAGGTGCAGCAGATTGCGCCGGTTATTCAGCAACTCCTGTACTCTTGCCGGATCCGGTTGCGGCAGCACAAAATCATCCGTCGGAGTCGCCCGCAGCACGTCAGACAAATTGTTCCGCTCTTTAAAATGCTCATACAATGCCCAGCCCACCGCGGGTTCCATCGTTTCCAGGCTGACACAACCTAAAAGGTATCTTAATTTGGAGCGTTTCAGCACTTCGGCGATTCCCGCCCACAATAGCGCCACCACCGCGCCGCTGCGGTATTCCGGGGAGACGCACGAGCGCCCGACTTCAATCGTATTCGCGGCGATTTTATCGAGTCCGTCAATGTGGTATTCTCTGGACGAGTAGAAGCCGATGCCGGAACTGGCAACGACGCCTGGATGCATCCGGTAGGTGCCGACAATCAAACCGCTTTTCTTTTCAACAACAATCAGATGCAGACAATATTCATCGAACTCGTCCTGGTCAATCTGTTCCTGCTGTGCGGACGCAAGCGTTTTGCCCTGTTCAAGACTGAAAACTTCAAAACGGAGGCGTTGGGCCATCTTGATTTCTTTGTCGGAATCCGCCATTTTGATCAGAAACTGATCTTTCTCGGCAAACACCGATGGGGTACATATCTGTTTAATTAATTCTTTTAAAGCCATATGTTCCATTCAAATCTCTCTTACTCTATAATGTAATATGTAAAATAACGGTTTTAGGCTAATATTCCAGCAATAAATCAAATCATATCATTAAAAAAACACAGCATGGGGCAAATCTCTTCGAATCCGCCGGATTTATTCCGGCGATTTACCCTCAAGCTGCGCAATTGCTGTAATAGTTATAAATATATTTAAAAATTAAATCACAAAATAGAAAAATCAATATCAGCGAATAAAAAAGTTATTAAGAATTATCTCATTAATCGTTCAAAATCATTTCTTTTCTTCCGGGACAAATTCAAGATAATCCAGTTCCGCAATGGTATGTGATTTTGTGTATTGACTGTTGGCATAAACACTCAAGGCAAATTCCTTGGGAATGACTCCGTACGCTTTCTTCAGGTCTTCCGCCACATTGCGCTCTTCGGTGTACCATTTGTCCGTTTTGTCATTTTTGTTGCGGAGGCAATACCATTTGACATTAACCATTCCCGATGCATAATTAACCTGCCCGGTTTCTCCGGCGGGAGTTTCCGCCTCGTAGCGGTAGGAAACACTCTTTTTGCGAACCCAGTCATTGAAGCCGATGTAAATTGCCACCGCCTGATCATCTTTATCCGGACAGCGCCCGTCACCGCCGCGAGGAAGATTTTTAACCCGCCATCTCCAACGCAAAACCGGAGTTCTGTTCAGGTCTACTGTTTTTGACGGATTGCATACCAAGCCGCCGCTGGCTTTGTTTGCTTCAACAACAAGTTTATTTGATTTAAGATCATGGTCTTTAACCACATAAAACGCGGTGGGAGCAACGCCCGGCTTGATTGCGTCCAATTTCCATTGCGCCGGCGAATAAAGCTCATCTTTTTTCTCGGTGTTGCTGAAATCTTCACGCCAGAAAATAATATTGTCAGCCATGGATAAATATAAACAGGCAGAGAAAAAGATTGCGCCTGAAAGTATTATTTTAAGTCTTTTCATGGTTGCATTATGCCTTTTTTACAATATTCCCGATATTTCTTCATTATGGTTTCCACATAATTTTTAGTGCTTTTAATTTTTATCCGGTCCATGACTTCGCCGTCATAAGATTCCGGTTTCCAGCTTTGAGCCCGCTTGTCTCCTGCGTTATAATGACACAGCGCCAATTCAGTGCCGCACTTAAAATCGCGCCACTGGGCCATCGCTTTGGCCAGATACCATGTTCCGATTTCAATGTTCAGTTGCGGCGAATACAACATCCCCGCGGTCGGCGGTTCCACGCCCTGTTCCTTCGCCCAGTCCTGCACGGAAAACTTCTGCATTATCTGCATCAGCCCGATTTCCCCGGACTTGCCGCAGGCGGAAGGATCAAACCGGCTTTCACGGTATATCACCGCTTTGACCAGACGGCTGTCAATCCCGTGCTTTCTGGCCGCCAGAACAATTAAATGATCATACTTGGTATCGTCCAGAAATAAATCTCTGATAACATCGCGATAATACAGCGCCAGAAATGCTCCCGCGACTGCAAGCATAAAAAAGCAAAGCCCGACAAGTCTTGTTTTTATGCTTTTTTTCAAAGCCTCTCCCGGTCAAAGATTCATTTAAATATATTACCCATCAACTCCTTGCGGAAACAGTTTCCGGCAACCGCCGTAAAATTAATCATTATCCACCTCGCCTGGACTGTCGCCGCTTTTTTTATCCCTGCTGGCGTCAGTGCTGCCGCTTTTATCATCATCATCGTCATCATTGTCGTCGGCGGTTCTATACATGTCACTATCTTCGTTATTGTCGTCATCATCAGAGTCTTTTTCTTTTACCCCGAACATGGCCGCTCTTGCTTTGCCGGACATATTGTGACTTCTGTTAATGCTTTTGAAAATATTGGAATTAACGCCAAGAGTCAATGCCAGAATCAGAATCAATATATAATTCTTCATATGCAGACCTCCCGTCAGTTATTGTACACTATCCGCCTTGCCCACGGCGGTGACTGCTGGTTTTGCCGCCGGGACCGCTTTGTTCAACGGCGCCGGTTTGCTTGCTGGAACGGCGTCAAATTCGCCGTCGCCCGCGGCCTGGTTGTCCGGGCCGTGCGACATAAGATAATCCTTGACCTGTTTATGCAGTTTTTCGGGCAACTGCAAATTGGCTTTGACTTTGCTGCCGTCAGCCTGCACTTTCAGCGCATTGCCGACATCTGCCGCCAATGCGGGATTATCTTTAAATGCGGACGACAGGCCGAGCATTACCATGCCCTGTGCCTGCATTGCCATCATCGCCGCGGAATTTTGATTTTTGCAGTCAATGATTGCGTCCAGCATAATATCTTTCTTCTCTGAGCCGTTGAAATTCAACGCCATTCCCATTGAATTGAACGGCTGAGGGTTTGTCTGTTGTTCAGGCATCCCGTTATTGGATGCTTCCGCGGGCTTGGGTAACGGCATTGACGGATGATAAACAATCCATGCCAGGGCTTGCTGGTTTATTCCGGAATCATCGATGAACTGCTTGCAGTTGCCTTTTTTAATTTCGTCCAATACCCGGCCGGTTTCCTGGAAATCCGTAATCATGGCAACATCCGGTTTCAAGTAAAAAACTCCCAGCTTTTTCATGTCCCGCTGTCCGATCATTCCGGAGTCAATAAATGTTTCGCCGACTTTCACGGGTTTGTTTTCCAGACAATAAACTGTCTGGCCGCTGACTTTCTCCACCGTATAATCAATATTGTAGCCGCTTTTGATTTTGGTTTTCAATAACTCCACAAATCTGGCTTCAGGAATCGTTGCGTCCATGACAATCCCCCAGTAAGCGCGGTCCTGACGGCCAAAAACTACTGCCAGCGGCGGCATATCCTTTACCGAGAGGCCATTCTTTTCCAGTTCTTTTTCAAAAGAAGTATATTTCCCGGCAAACTCTTTGTCGTTGAGGCGCATCTCTTTTACCAGCGGCAGATTCAGCGAATCAGTCACCCGCAGCCCCAAAATCAGGTCGGCATTATCGGGAACGAAATCCAGCAGGTTTACTGCCGGGACGTTTGCCAGCAACCCGAAGCACATAATTAAAAACAATCCGGTCTTTTTCATCTTTGTCCCTTTTTTGCTGTCCGGCTGATAATATTTGGCCGGGCAATTTTTAGTCTATCGGGTTAACGGTAATTTGATGTTTTACCGGCGTTAAACAGTTTTGGGCCTTGGAATCCAGTTCGGCCTGGCGCGCCATCAGTTTCATGCGCAGATATTCCACCGCTTCTTTCATTTTCGGGTCCTTATCCGCGTCCGGAAGAGTGGACAGATTCCGGATATTGGTAATGAAACCTTTAATCATCCAGGTTTCAAAGGCCTGCTTAATCGCAAGATGGTCCTGCAGCAGTTTAAATTGGGCGGAAAACGGATTGTCAAGAAATTCCGCCGCCAGATTAATGCCTTTTTCCAATTCCGCTTTGCTGAAAACTTTTTTCTGACCGCCCCAATTCACTTCGCCTTTGGCCGCCGGCAGATTGCTTACTTTCAGTTCGAAGCGGTTTAAATCCTGTTGAAACGGCACAAACGGCAGGATACTGGCCGTGCCGTTCGGGTCGTCAGGAGCGCCGGTGAAGCAGAACGGATAGCGGGTGCTCTCGATTTCCGCCATGCCGGGTTTCTGGGTTATGACTTTATGTCCGTCAGACACCGTGGTCTGACCGTTGAAATCCATACTGATGGCGGCGATCTGCCCGTCAAACCCCATTGCTTTCAGAAACGCGTAAGCCATCAGCAACTGTCCGTCCGGCGCCGGGTGAACCCCGTCAGGGCCGGCGACATGGAAGCTGTTGCCCAGCTTAGCTTTAGCCGCAATCATGGCGGTCATCATCACGGCGTGAACATCGGCAAAGCCGACATTGGCGGCTTGCGCTATTTCCTGATCAAGCTGGGCCAGTTTGCCCAGGGTTTCGTTATAAGCCGCGGCGCCGGGGGGGCGCTTGTAAGTCTCGGCATCAACTACGCCGGGCGAACCGACGATTACTTTAACGCCTTTATTCTTAAAGAAATCAACGATCTTTTTCATATTGTCGCGATAAACCGCGCCAACGGCATTTTCGTCATACGCCCGGTAGCCGCCGTCATTCATTCCGTAACAGGTGGTGATAACCGTCGGACGCCAACTCCAGGTGTCGTTATCCATGCGGGCGACGAAACCCGGGGCGCGTTCGCCGCCCCAGCCGAATTGAAACACTTTAACGTCTTTAAGTCCGGCACAGGCCAGCAGATAGGCTTCAATATAGCGGGAATAAATTTTCTGTTCGGTAATAGAGTCGCCGACAACGGCCACGCGATCACCATTTTTGACCACCGGGTCCGCCGCAAAAGCCATGCCGGCGGCAGCCAGCAGCACAACAACACTCAACATAAGACGCCATGACGATTTTATTCCGCTCATCTCAAAGTTCTCCATGTTTCATATTATTTATATAACAATATTAATATACACGCTTTTTCCTGATTTATGAAAGCTCTTTTGATGTTTCCGGCTTTTTCTCCGGCAACGCGACTTTCAAATGCAGTTCACGGAGCTGTTTCAGCGAGACTTCCGCCGGAGCATTCATCATCAGGTCCTGCGCCTGCTGGTTGAACGGGAACGCGATTACTTCGCGAATATTAGGTTCATCCGCCAGCAGCATGACGATGCGGTCAACTCCGGGAGCAATGCCGCCGTGCGGAGGAGCGCCAAGCTTGAACGCGTTAATCATTCCGCCGAACCGGCTGTCCACCACTTCCGGCTCGTAGCCGGCGATTTCGAAAGCTTTATACATGACATCAGGACGGTGGTTGCGGATAGCTCCGCTGGACAATTCAATGCCGTTGCAGACAATGTCATATTGGTAAGCTAAAATTTCCAGCGGCGGCATATTCATCAACGCATTCATCCCGCCCTGCGGCATGGAGAACGGGTTGTGACTGAATACCACGCTGTTGGTTTCTTCATCCATCTCGTACATCGGAAAGTCAACAATCCAGCAGAATCTGAAAACGTTGGGATCGATCAAGCCAAGCTGTTTGCCGATCTCGGTGCGGACCAAGCCGCCGACGTTCATGACCAGACGTTCCTTGTCAGCCAGGAAGAACATGGCGTCGCCGTCTTTAACATTGCCAAGTTTTTTCAGCAAGTCGATTTCTTCGCGGCTCATGAACTTCACGATCGGACTTTTTTCTTCGCCGCCGGTCCAGATGATGTAAGCCATGCCTTTCGCGCCGGCTTCCTGGGCGAATTTGATCAGGTCGTCATAGAATTTCCTCGGTTTTCCGGCAACGTCGGAAACTTTAATCGCCCTGACTACGCCGCCATTGGCAATCGCTCCGGCAAACGCCTGGAAACCGCTGTTGATAAATACCTCGGAAACATCAATCATTTCCAGCGGATTGCGCAGGTCCGGCTTGTCTGTTCCGAAACGCCGCAATGATTCGGCGTACGGCAACCGGATAAACGGCGCCTGATCGATCTCTTTGGTGCTGAATTTGTTGAAAATAGTCATAAACAGATCTTCAATGACCGCGAAAATTTCATCCTGGGTCACGAAGCTCATTTCCATATCAAGCTGGTAGAACTCGCCCGGTGAACGGTCGGCGCGGGCATCTTCATCACGGAAGCACGGCGCAATCTGGAAATAGCGGTCGAAACCGGCAACCATCAGCAGTTGCTTAAACTGCTGCGGGGCCTGCGGCAAAGCGTAGAATTTTCCGGGATGCAGACGGCTGGGAACCAGATAGTCGCGGGCGCCTTCCGGGGAACTGGCGGTAAGAATCGGGGTCTGGTATTCATTGAATCCCAGTGAAGTCATCTTCCGGCGCATTTCAGAAATAACCTGCGAACGCAGAATTATATTTTTGTGCAGTTTTTCACGGCGAAGGTCAAGGAAGCGATATTTCAGGCGCATGGCTTCCGGAGTCTGCTCGTCCTTGGCAATCTGGAATGGCAGGACTTCACATTCGCCCAATATTTCCATGGCTTCCGCGACAACTTCGATTTCGCCGGTAGCCAGCTTGGGATTAACGGTTTCCGGGACTCGCGCCACCACTGAACCTTCAAACGATACGACAGTTTCGACGCGCCAGCGTTCCAGCGACTGATAAAACGCCTGCTGCGGGTCAATTACCACCTGAGTAAGGCCGTAATGGTCGCGGAGGTCAATAAAAATCACGCCGCCGTGATCGCGTACGCTGTGAATCCAGCCCGCCAATTTAACTTTGCTGCCGACGTCTCCCTTGCGGAGCTCTGAACAATTATGTGTTCTGTACTTGTTCATGTTCTTTCTTTTCTGGTTTTGATTTTTATATAAAAAGTTTATTGTCAATTCAGCCGTAAACATTTAAATTAGCACAAAAATTATTATTTTCGCATCAGATTCCGATTTTTTTTCAATTCTGCAATGCAAACAGGGATTTCTTTGGTTTAAAAATCAATAATTCGGGCAGCCGTCTAAAAGAAGAATGCGGCTTTATAGCCGGTAAGGCTCATTTATATTTTCCTTACTTGCTTGACTGTAACAAGTGACTGGCGATAATATATCCTGTATTAACGGTTGCAGCAATAATATAAAAGCAGTCTGTGTCACAATCTTTTCGTACTTATTAATCCGCAATATAACAGCGAAATAGCATTTTTACGGTAGCTGTAATTTAGTATTGTTATTTTTTGCCTTTTTTTCAAAATTACTCGTTGAAAATTAATTTCTGACAAATATATTAAACGCGTTTATTTTTATGAAAAAGGAAGATGATAAGTTTTGAGTTCATTATAAACAACCTTAATAACGACAGGAGTCAAAGGTAAAAAAGATGAGTACAAGCAAATCGATTTTAAAGGGGGCAGCGTTTCTGACACTTGCCTTGGGTGCAACGTCAACGTTCGCCAGTGAAGCGGACATCAAAATCCCGGACTTGAGCAAGATCACGTTTAACGTCCTCGGTCACAGCGTAGCAGGGCTTCACCTGATGTATGCCGGACTGGTGGTGTGCGCAATCGGCTTGATTTTCGGTTGGGTCCAGTACAAGCAGACCGATGAAATGCCGGTTCATAAATCAATGGCCAATGTCTCCCAGGTTATCTGGGAAACCTGCAAAACCTATCTTTGGCAGCAGGGTAAATTCCTGGCCATTCTCTGGGCGCTGATCGGCCTTTGCATGGTTTATTACTTCGGCTACCTCAATCATGGTTCCGTGGGTAATGTCTGCATGATTCTCCTGGCGTCAGTACTCGGCATTCTCGGTTCATACGGTGTGGCGTGGTTCGGTATCAGGATCAACACCAAAGCCAATTCCCGTTCAGCCTTTGCCGCGCTCCGCGGAACTCCCTGGCAGGCGCTCGCGATCCCGCTGAAATCCGGGATGAGCGTTGGTTTGCTGCTGGTCAGCGTTGAACTTTGCTTTATGATTTGTATTCTTTCTTTCCTCCCTGCAGATCTGGTTGGCCCCTGTTTTATCGGTTTCGCCATCGGCGAATCCCTTGGCGCCAGCGTACTCAGAATCTGCGGCGGTATCTTCACTAAGATTGCGGACATCGGTTCCGACCTGATGAAGATTGTTTTCAAGCTGCCCGAAGACGATCCCAAGAACCCCGGCGTCATCGCTGACTGTACTGGCGACAATGCCGGTGACAGCGTCGGACCGACCGCTGACGGTTTTGAAACCTACGGCGTAACCGGCGTTGCGCTGGTAGCGTTCCTCGCGCTGGCTCTGCTGGGCAAACCGGAACTTTGCGGACAGCTCATCATCTGGATTTTCACGATGCGTATCCTGATGATTCTGACCTCACTGTTCTCATATTTCCTCAACGACAAGCTTTGCAGTTCTAAATTTAAAGATGCAAAAGAATTTGATGCTGAAATGCCGATGACCCAGTTGGTGTGGCTGACCTCAATCATTTCCGTGATGGTTACTTTCGCGGCCAGCTATCTGCTGCTGCCTCCGAGCAATGTCGTTTTCGGCAATCTCTGGTGGGTGCTCTCCACTATTATCAGTTGCGGAACCCTGGCGGGCGCGCTGATCCCGGAATTTACCAAAGTATTCACCAGCACTAACGCAAAACATGTTAAAGAAGTTGTAACATCCTCCGAGCAGGGCGGCGCTTCTCTGAACATTCTTTCCGGTTTCGTTGCCGGTAACTTCTCCGCGTTCTGGGAAGGTTTGCTGATTATTGTTCTGATGTACATCAGCTACAATCTTTCAGATGATGCTTACCTGATGGCGCTGTTTCCGGATACCATGGGTTTTGCCGCTCCGATTTTCGCGTTCGGCCTCGTTGCGTTCGGTTTCCTCGGCATGGGTCCTGTCACCATCGCGGTTGACAGCTTCGGCCCGGTTTCCGACAATGCTCAGTCGGTTTATGAACTCAGCCAGATCGAATCTATTCCGAATATTAAAGCTGAAATCAAGAAAGATTTCGGTTTTGAACCTGATTTTGAATGTGCCAAGCACAACCTTGAGAAAAATGACGGCGCCGGCAATACTTTCAAAGCTACTGCCAAACCGGTGTTGATCGGTACCGCCGTAGTCGGCGCGCTTACCATGATCTTCGGTATTATCCTGATGCTGGGAAATACTGTTGACAAAGATATCCCCGGCGGCGTTATCGGCCAGTTGAGCATCGTGCGTCCGGAAATCATTCTTGGTTTCCTGATGGGCGGCGCGGTAATTTACTGGTTCACCGGCGCGTCAACCCAGGCGGTTGTGACCGGCTCCTACAGAGCAGTTGTTTATATCAAGGAAAATATCAAACTTGATGCATCCACCGCCTCAATCAAAGACAGCAAAGAAGTTGTTAAGATCTGTACCCAGTATGCCCAGAAGGGTATGTGGAATATCTTCCTCGCGATCTTCTCTTTCGCGCTGGCTCTGCCGTTCTTCAATGCACACTTGTTCATCGGCTACCTGATCGGCATCGCTTTCTTCGGTCTCTATCAGGCGATCTTCATGGCTAACGCCGGCGGCGCCTGGGACAATGCCAAGAAAGTCGTTGAAGTTGACATGAAGATGAAGAACACTCCGCTGCATGAAGCAAGCGTTGTCGGCGACACTGTCGGCGACCCCTTCAAAGATACTTCTTCCGTGGCGATGAACCCGGTTATCAAATTCACCACTCTCTTCGGCTTGCTGGCTGTTGAAATCTCGGTGACGATGACCGATTTAACCACCAAATGGATAATTTCCGGTGTTTTCTTTGCGATTGCTCTGTTCTTTGTTCATCGTTCATTCTATGGAATGAGAATTCCGACAGATAAAAAATAATTATCTGTGTCGTGGAAATATCGAGGCTTAAGCGTCAACCGGCGCTTAAGCCTTTTGATTTTTATCTGAAAACGATTATTTCTTTCGCCGGAAATTGTTGCAAGTTTGTTATTTTATGTTAAATTATAACTCCTTTGTATCTTTAATTTACTTGTTTATACATATAGTATTATGAAACGGAGACCCAAATGAGTGAGATTCAGGAAAATGCCGCGGCGGACGTTGAGAACATAAGTCATGACGATGTTTTCAGCCAGCGGATCAATAAAGTTGAAGAACTGAAAGCTGCCGGGATTGCGCCGTTCGGCGAACGTTTTGACGGCAGTCAATTAATCAATACGGTGCGTGAAGGATTCAAGCTTGAATTGGTGGAACGCGTTGATCAGCCGGCCACTATTGCCGGACGCCTGATGGGCATGCGCGTAATGGGCGGTTCGATTTTTGCCGACATCAAGGACAGTTCCGCTAAAATTCAGTTGTTTGTCAATAAAAAAGAGCTTGGCGAAGAGGAATTCAAACTGTTTAAGAAGCTGGACATCGGCGATCTGCTCGGTATTCGCGGATTGCTGTTTGTAACTAAAATGGGCGAATTGACCATCAAGGTCAGGTCTTGCTCGCTGCTGTGCAAATCACTGCGTCCGCTGCCTGAGAAATTTCACGGACTGACCAATATTGAACAGCGTTACCGTCAGCGCTATCTTGACCTGATTATGAATGAAGAAAGCCGCGAACTGTTCAAAAAGCGTTTCGTTATTATTCGCGAAATCCGCAGATATCTTGAAGATCAAGGTTTTATTGAAGTTGAAACTCCGATGCTGCAACCGCTCGCCGGAGGCGCAATCGCCAACCCGTTCAAGACTTATTATGAAGCCTTGAGCAGCGAGATGTTCATGCGCATTGCTCCGGAGCTTTATTTGAAGCGGCTGCTCGTCGGCGGTTTTGAAAAGGTATTCGAACTGAACCGCAATTTCCGTAATGAAGGCATGGACCGCCGCCACAATCCGGAATTTACCATGATTGAAATTTATCAGGCTTACGGCGACTGCCGCACCATGATGGATTTGATCGAAGAAATGGTTACAGGGATAGCGCAGAAAGTTTTCGGTAAAATGGCGATTGACCACGGCAACGGCAAGGTTATCAACCTTGAGCGTCCCTGGAAAAGAATCTCCTATACTGACTTGATTAAGGAGCGCATCGGCGCCGACTGGTTCGATATTACTCCGGAGGAAAGAATCGCCCGCGCCAAAGCAATGGGCGTTGAACTGGAACCCGGCCTGCCGGATTTCAAAGTAACCAATGATGTCTATGAGAAGAAGATCGAACATACCTTGATTCAGCCGACGTTTGTCACCCGGATGCCGGCACAACTGGTCCCGCTGGCAAAAGCATGCAGTGACAATCCCGAATTCGTGGATGTTTTCGAACTTGAAATTAACGGGCAGGAAGTGGCCCCCGGCTATTCCGAACTAAATGACCCCATTGAGCAGCGCAAACGGTTCATGGATCAGTTCGAACGCGAACGCAAACCGGGAGAATTGGTCTCCGATAAGGTTGACGAGGATTTTCTGGTTGCGCTTGAACACGGCATGCCTCCGGCCGGCGGCATGGGTATCGGCATTGACCGTCTGGTCATGATGCTTACCGGCGCTGAATCTATTCGCGATGTCGTGCTTTTCCCGCAAATGCGTAAAAAATAACTGATTTTTGATTATCATTGTCCGCAGTCTGAATTTCTTCAGTCTGCGGATTTTTTTTTGGTTTTTAGACCGGCATGTTAGATTTTGATTAGAATTATTCAAATTATGTTAAGATTGTTTGATTTATATTCAATCCGAGCATAAGATTTATATCAGACAAAGTAATTTCCAAATTTACAAGGTGGTCGTCATGATCAAGAAAAAAATGCTGACAAAAAGCCGTACGGGAATACTTTTATTAGTCTTGTTTGCGCTTGCCGTATATTTTCAGCCGTACCGTCTTGGAATAGTGACCGGGGAATCAATGACGCCCACGCTGCAAAACGGACAGTTGCTGCTAATAGACCGCGATTACTACAAGCATCATCCGCTTCAGCGCGGAGATATAATTTCTTGTTGCGTAAATGGCAAAACTCTGGTTAAAAGGGTTTATGCGCTGCCCGGAGAACAGGTAATCCAGTTGCACGACAACAGCGCCGGCGATATGATTATCCGTCCGCATATGATTGAAAAAGTGATCCGGTCATTCATCGAAAAACCGACTGCCATGCGCATTGTAAGAATTGAAGTTGAATCCGGCGCGGTATATCTGCTCGGCGACAGCGGTACGCGTTCAATTGACAGCCGGGATTTCGGCCCGGTCCCGCAAAACCAGATAATCGGTAAAGTCGTTAACTGCAAAATTGATACTGACGCCCATATTCTCGCGACCGTAATGCTTTAGGCGGCAAACAAAAAAGGCTGCATCAGGATTGATGCAGCCACGAGAGGGAGACGTGTGTCAAATATTATTGTACAGATGTCGTTCCATCGGTTGTTACGCGCGGCTGACCTGCGGCGGAACGGATTGAATATCCTCTGAGTCCCCAGAGGAAGTGATTGGGATCAAGCGTTTCACCCACGGTTTTGGCATCAGAATGTCCGTCTGCGAACAGGTAGTTGCCGCGTTCGCTGTGTCTGTCCCACTGGGTGTAGTTAAGATGGATTGAGGACGTCCCTGGATTTAAAGCCGCCGCTGCCGCCTGAGCCGCGGTAACTGCGAACAGCACGGACGGACCGGGAGCGGA
>TBL_comb47_HYPODRAFT_10002457_pt1 | contig 22859 bp, 15 predicted proteins | sample TroBogypolimnion_40_FD_10682 | JGI IMG/M metagenome (IMG submission 10682)
GATGGGGCTCGGCAAGACCATCCAGGTCATCTCGCTCCTCCTCGTGCTCAGGAAAACGCCCCCCCGCCAATCCACGCCGGCTCTGGGCAAAACCCCTCCAGTAACGGCCTCGCCGAGTCTCCTGGTCGTCCCCGCCTCGCTCATCGCCAACTGGAAGGCGGAACTCCTCCGGTTCGCGCCGTCGCTCTCGGTCTTCTACGCGCACCCTTCGGAAACCCCGTCCGAACAGCTCGCCGCCGCCAAAGACCCGGGTGCCTTGGCGAACCACGACCTCGTCATCACTAGCTACTCGATGGTGATTCGTTTGCCCTGGCTAAAAGAGCAGCCCTGGAACCTCGTTGTGCTCGACGAAGCCCAAGCCATCAAGAATCCCGGCGCCCGCCAAACCCGCGCCGTCAAGGAACTCCACTCCCGGCACCGCATCGCCATGACCGGCACCCCCATCGAAAACCGCCTCTCGGATCTTTGGTCGCTTTTTGACTTCCTTTGCGCCGGGATGCTCGGCAGCGCCAAAGATTTCGCCACCTTCCTCAAGAGCCGCTCCCAAGCCGACCCAAACCAATTCGCCCCGCTGCGGCGGCTCGTCCGCCCCTATATCCTCCGCCGTCTCAAGACGGACAAACGGATCATCGCCGACCTGCCCGACAAGACCGAGATGGTCGCCTTTTGCCCACTCACCCCCCGTCAGGCGGCCCTCTACCAGCAATCGGTCAACGACCTCCGCGAGCGACTCGAAGCCCCCGATTTGGAGGAGCTTCAGCGGCGTGGGGTCGTGTTGGCGTTCCTCACCCGCTTCAAACAAATCTGCAACCACCCCTCCCAGTGGTTGGGGGATTCCGTCTATGCCCCGGCGGACAGCGGCAAGTTTCAGCGCGTGCGTGAATTGTGCGAGGAGATCGCCGCTCGGCAGGAAAAGGTGCTCATCTTCACCCAATATCGCGAGATGACGGAGCCGCTAGCTCGGTATCTGGCCGAGGTGTTTGACCGGCCTGGCCTGGTCCTCCACGGCGGTACCGCCGTCGGCAAGCGCCAGCAACTCGTCAACAGCTTCCAGAGCGACGGGGGGCCGCCCTTCTTCGTGCTCTCCCTCAAGGCCGGCGGCACCGGACTCAACCTGACCGCCGCCTCCCACGTCATCCACTTCGACCGGTGGTGGAATCCCGCGGTTGAAAACCAGGCCACCGATCGCGTCTTCCGCATCGGCCAGAAGCGCAACGTCATGGTCCACAAATTCACTTGTCGCGGCACGGTCGAGGAGCGGATTCATGATTTGATTGCCAGCAAGACCTCCCTCGCCGAGGACATCCTCGGGGAGGGCGGGGAGCGCTTGTTGACGGAAATGAGCAATGCCGAGTTGCTTCGTTTTGTGGCTTTGGATATAAAGGCGTCCGCGGGTGAGTAATGTCGCCGCGTGGACCAGATTGATAACAAAAGTGATGCTATGAGTTGGGGAAATTTTGGTTGGCGGCCCTATGTGCCGGTAGCCCAACGCCGCGCGAACGCCGCGCGCGCGATGGCCAAAATGGTGAAAAAGACGGGACGTGCGGTCTCCCCCGTAGTGATCGATGGCCGCAAGATCGCCACGACCTTTTGGGGTAAGGCCTGGTGCGACAATCTTGAGGCCTACAGTGATTTCGCCAATCGCCTGCCCCGTGGCCGCACCTACGTTCGCAATGGGTCGGTCGTGGACCTGCAAATCTCCGAAGGCAAGATTACTTCCCACGTGAGCGGCTCCGAACTCTACCGGATCGAGATCAATATCAAGCCCCTGGCCAAGAACGTCTGGCAGGCGATTCAGACCGAATGCGCCGGCAGGATCGATTCCCTGATCGACCTGCTCCAAGGCAAACTCTCCACCGGGGTGATGCAGGTGGTCACCCGTCAAAACGGGGGTCTGTTCCCGAATCCCAAAGAAATTGCCCTTGACTGCTCCTGCCCCGACTGGGCCGATCTCTGCAAGCATGTGGCCGCCACGCTCTACGGCGTGGGTGCCCGACTCGATCAGCAGCCCGAGTTGCTCTTCGTGCTCCGCGGCGTGGATTCCGCCGACCTCATCAGCCGCGTCTCTGCCGCCGAGGCGGTTCGAGCCACCGCCACCGCGCCGGCCGGGGCCGCCATCGCGGATAACGAACTGGCGGGTGTCTTTGGGATCGACCTCGACACCACCGGCGCGGCCTCCACCCCGCCGCCCCAACCCGTTGCTGCCTCGGTGGCCGTTCCCGCCAAGCGCGGTCGCGGCCGGCCCAAGAAACCCGTTGCGTCGCCGCCCGCTCCCGCCAAGAAGGCCCGTGGACGATCTAAGAAGTCCCCGGGCAGAAAGGCCTAACCCAGTCGCGCGCACCGGGGGGATTTAAAGGGGATTCCCGGTCTCCGGACGCCGGGCTACCCTCAGATCACGCCGTGCTTACCTCGACGAACTGGCGGTTGATCTGTCCGTCCTTCGCGGTGCAGAGAAAATAGCCGCGCTCGGTCGTCCCGTCGTGATTCGAGCGGCTGATGGCGCAGCAGCGGTTGGTCGTCACCGTGGTATGGCCGAGCTGCCGTTGGGTGAATCCATGGAAATGCCCGTCAAACACGGCCACCAGGTTGAAGTCCCGGAACCGCGCCAGCACCTCGTCCGCGTTCAGCGAGCGATATTTGACGTCGGGCCCCAGCGGAAAATGGGTGAAGAGCACTGTTGGCGTGGCGTGGGCCAACTTGGGCAGCGAACGGTCGAGCCAGGCGAGGGTCGGGGTTTGAATGCGCGTCCCCTGGTAATGATTTCCCTGCGTCGAATCCAAGCCTAGGAAACGCCAACCCCGATGCTCGAAGGTGTAGTTGAGGCAGTTTGGAAAGAGCGGCTCCCAGGCCGAGCGGTCCGTTTCCGTGGCATAGTCATGGTTTCCGATGACCACGTGAAAGTCCATGCCCAGCGATCGGAGCACGTCGCGCATGGACCCCAGTTCCGTCGGCGTGCCGTGGTCGGAAAGGTCGCCTACCACCAGGCAGAACTCCGGTTCGGGACGATGCGACCGAATGCTGGACCGCACCCGCTCGAACCATGCCGCACAGCGCTCGTTTTGGAAATGGGTGTCATTCAGCACCACGAAGCTGAAGGTTCCGCCCAATCCCTGGTTCGCCCACCGGGCACAACCCGGCCACACGCCGGTTGCCAAAGCGGCGCCCGCGCTCAGGCGCAACCACTGCCGACGGGTGGTTCGCGATCGAGTGTTCGTAGCCATAGGGATGCTTGCCAAAACCGGACCAACTGCCGCCGCGCCGCCCTCGCCATCCGTGACCCATGAACGCACCCCGCGGCCTGACCGCCTGCGCCGGTTTTACACCGGGTTCTTGAGCAGCGCGATGAACTGCTTCATTGCCGGCGAGAGCACTTTCGTCCGGGTATGAATGGCCGCCAAAGGCCGCGCCAGCTCGCCGTCTTCCAGGCGGATGGCGACAAGCGATTGGTTGGCGACTTCCTGACTGATCGTCGTCTCGGGCACGATCGCAACCCCCGAGTCAATCTCCACCGCCCGCTTCACGGTTTCCACGTTGTCGAATTCCATGACGTATTCGACGCTCACGCGCTGCTCACGGAAGAGGCGGTCCAGGGCTCGGCGGGTGGGGATCTCACGCTCGAACCCGACAAATCTCAGGCCGTTGAGAGCTTTGATCTTAATGGACTTGCGTTTGACTAGCGGGTGCTGGGGGTGGCAGATGAGCACCAGGGGATCCTTGCGCAAGGCCACGATCTCCAGGTTCCGCGCATGAGTCGGGTACGCGACCAAGCCCAGGTCAACGATGTTGCTGAGCACGTCCTCATAGACTTGGGAGGCGTGGCGGTATTCGACATGGACGTTGGCTTGGGGGTAGCTCTTGAGGAACTTCTTGAGGTAGGGCGGCAGGCTGTGCAGGCCGATGCTGTAAATCGTGGCGATGCGGATGGTGCCGGAGACGAGTTCACTGGTCTCTTTGAGCTTGGTGCCCAGGCTGGAGTAGGTCTCCAGCATCTGCTTGCTATACTCGTACAGGAGATCGCCGTGGGGGGTGAGGCGGAATTTCCGCTTGCCTCGCTCCACCAGGAGGGCCTTGAACTGGCGTTCAAGGGCGGTGATCTGCTGACTGACCGCAGACTGCGTGACCTCGTTGATCTGCGCCGCCTTGGTGAAACTTTGGGTCTCAGCCAAATCACAAAACACCTTTAAACTTTCGATCTTCATACCCTTATTGAACTGGAGAAACTTCGGTTAGTCAACCCCGGTAATGCGTTTTATGCCGGAGAACAATCAATGGTGATGCCGGAAGAGGCGGTGACGGTTTTGCAGCAGGTACCAAACGATGAGCGTGTTCAGCGCGAGAACCAGCAGCACGCCGAGGGAGAAATGATGGGTCAATTCGTAGAGTTCCAGCGGGATGAAGAAGGCCGATTCGCCGATCGCGAGCCAACCCGCCCAGGGGACGCGGAAAATCAACCCGGCGCCCTCGACGAGCGAGAACAGGCTGTAAATGAGCGTGCCGGCCGCAGCCTGGAGCATCTTGGTCTCGGTCAGATGCCCTACCTGCACGGCCACATCCGCCCAGAAGCGTCGCTCGGGGTTCAGTCTCAAGGCGTGGAGGAACCTCTGGTACTCAAACGGCAGGTCGTTGTCCGAGAGCGTATACGTTACGATCGCCAGGGTGACAAACAAGGCGCCCTTGAGCAGCTTGATGGCAATGATCGCATAGAGCGTCGGCGCCCGCTTCTTAATCTGCTCCGTGTCCGCACCCATAACCCGCGAACCGCAAACCGGCTGAACCACGTTCACATCTTCTGTGCCTGCCGCTGGAGAACCGCCCGGCGTCAGCCGGGCCATTCCTCTCGGCGTCACCGAATCTTCGCGGTCAGCAAAGCGACCAGATCGGCGAGTTTAACCCGCTCCTGCTTCATCGTGTCGCGGTCCCGCAAGGTGACCGTGTCCTTCAGTTCGGGTCCCTTCTCGCCCAAGGTGTCGAAATCAATCGTGAGGCCGAACGGCGTTCCCGCCTCGTCCTGGCGTCGATAGCGCCGGCCAATGGCTCCCGCCTCGTCGTAAAAGACCGACATATAAGGCCGGAGCAAATCCCGCACTTCCTTGGCCTTGCGCACCAGCTCGGGCTTGTTCTTGAGCAGCGGAAAGACCGCCACCTTGATCGGGGCGATGCGCGGGTGGAACCGCATCACCACGCGGCTTTCGAGTTTTCCTTTGTCGTCCGGCGCCTGGTCTTCGCAATAGGCATTGCAGATCAAGGCCAGCGCCAGGCGGTCCACGCCTGCTGACGGTTCGATTACATGGGGGACGTAATTTCCCTTGCCCAACGCCTCCCCGTCCGCCGCCGCTTGCTGGGCCGCCTTCTCAGGCGTCTCCCCCACTTTCAGGAGATACTTGAGCCGGGCCTGGGTATAACTTTCCCGCAACGCGGCCTGCTTCGGCGCCTCCAGCTTCGCCCACGCTGCCTTGAGCTCCTCATCAAAAACCGCCAACGATTTCCCGGCAAAGCGTTGGTGTTGAGAAAGGTCGAAATCGCTCCGCGCGGCGATGCCCTCGAGCTCCTCGCCCATCAATTCGCCCTTTTCGTCCCGCTTGCTGAAGGGGAACTTGTAGAGCACGTCCACGGTGGCCCGCGCATAATGGGCCAACTCGTCGGGTTTCTGCCAGTACTCCACCAGCGTTTGGTGCGGCAACCCGATGCTCTCGTAGAAACGGAGGCGCTCCTCGACCCAGTATTGGTGCCAGATCTGCCAGCCCCAGTTGGCTTGCGGTTCGCCGGGGTGCCCGGGACCGGAAGGTGTGGCCACCGTTCCGCAGATCGCCTCGACCGCCTGGTCGGGCCGGATAAAGAACTCGAGCTCCATTTGCTCAAATTCGCGGGAACGGAAGGTGAAATTGCGGGGATTGATCTCGTTACGAAACGCCTTGCCGATCTGGCAGATGCCAAAGGGCACCCTCTGGCGCGAAACCTCGAGCACGTTGCGGAACTGAACAAAAATGGCCTGCGCGGTCTCGGGCCGCAGATAGGAGAGGTTATCGGCGCTCTCGACCGGCCCGACGTAGGTCTTGAGCATCAGGTTGAAGGGGCGGGGTTCGGTGAGCAGGCCACCGTTTTCCGGGTTGTAGCGCGCGCTGTTGACCAGGGGTTCGGTCCGCTCTCCCTGGAGGGCGGGATTCTGCATGCCGCGCTGCTGGTAAAACTCCCGGGCCACCTTGCGGGCGTATTCGGGGTGTTTTCCCGCGCCCACCAAGACCGAAAAGGGTTCTTGGCTTTCCTTGCCGGCGGCCGCATCGGTCGCGCCGGTGTAAAAATAGGCGTCCCCACTCTGGAGTTCAACCTGGTCAGCCCGAAAACGCTTTTTGGTCAAGAGGCAGTCCACCATCAGGTCGCTGAACGTGCTGGTATGGCCGCTGGCCTCCCAGATGCGGGGATGCATGATGATCGACGCTTCCAGGCCGACCACGTCTTCCCGCATCAGGGTCATGGTCCGCCACCAACTCTCCTTGATGTTGCGCTTGAGCTCCGCGCCCAGCGGGCCGTAGTCCCAAAATCCGTTCAGGCCGCCATAGACTTCCGACGATTGAAAAATAAACCCGCGCCGTTTGCACAACGACACGATCGTCTCCATCAACTCACCAGTCTTCGGTTCAGCCATAGCGCGGAGATTGTTGGGAATGGGCCCGCTATTGTCAAGCAAGGGCGGTTCCATCAATTTCTGGCCAACCAAGCGCGCTCCTGGTAGCTTGAACACGTCTATGTGTTGGCACGGCCGTTTTTAGCCTATGGCGCTTTGGATCATCCGCATCCTGTTTCTGATGCTCTGTACCACCGGTGGTTACGCGGTGAGTCAGGTCCGCCCGGAGTTCGTGGTCGGGAGTCACAGCGGCTGGCTGGGGCTCGCCGCAGGTTTCGGGTTCGGCTGGGTGATGATCGCCGTGGACGAGATGCTCAAGGGCTTCTCTCTGCGGGCCTTCTCCGCGACCACTTTTGGCCTCCTGCTGGGCACCTTGGTGGCCCTCCTGATCGACCGCTCCGGGCTGTTTGAGACCGTGGACGAGAAGCCGACTCGCTGGCTGATCCGGCTGGGTTTGTTCCTGAGTTTCGGCTACATCGGCATCGTGCTGGCGATGCGGAGCAACAAGGAAGATTTCTCGCTCATCATCCCCTATGTGCGGTTTGCGCCGCAGAACAAGCCGGAAAACGTCTTACTGCTCGATACCAGCGTGGTCATCGACGGGCGGATCGCCGACCTGATCGAGGCGAATTTTCTCGAGGGGCTTATCGTGGTGCCGAAGTTCGTGCTGAAGGAACTGCAGCAGATCGCCGATTCGGAGGATGCGGTGAAGCGCGCGCGGGGCCGGCGCGGCCTCGAGGTGCTCAACCGCATTCAGCGCAACGCCCGCAACGAGGTCAAGATCCACGATGGTGATTTCCCGGACGAGCCGGAAGTGGACGCTAAGTTGGTGCGCCTGGCACGCCACCTCGGAGCCAAGCTCTACACCAACGACTACAACCTCGGCAAAATCGCGGAACTCCAAAAGGTGGACTACGTCAACATGCACGAGGTGGCCAAGTCCTTGCGCAGCGTCCTGCTGCCGGGCGAGACCCTTTCACTCCGCCTGGCGCGCGAAGGCAAGGACAAAGGACAGGGCGTCGGTTATACCCCGGATGGGACGATGGTAGTGGTCAACAACGCCCAGAGTCTGGTGGGTCAGCAGGTCGAGGTCCAGGTGCAGAGCCTCCTGCAAACCGGTGCCGGGGTCATCGTTTTTGCGGAGTTGAAACCGCCGGGCAACGGCGCTGATTTGGCGGCACGCAAACCCAAGCCCGAAACCCGCGTTTAAGATGCGGCGCCACTCACCAGTCAGCCACCGCCCTAAACCAGCGGATTTCCGGCCCGGTCTTGCATCGGGTCCGTCCCCGCGCGGCGCTATCCCAATCATCACGATCATGAAGAGCAAAGGTCTTAAGCCCAGCATTTTGGCCCAGTTAAAGCAACTCCTGCCCACCGGCGAGATTAGCCGCGATCCCGTGGTGCTGGAGGCGCACGCAGCGGACAAGTGGTTTGCCTCTCACCTGCCCGACGTGGTGGCCTTGCCCGCCACCACGGAATCCGTTTCGACCCTGCTGCGGTTTGCCAACCGACACCGCATTCCGGTCACCGCGCGAGGGGCAGGCCATGGCTATGTGGGCGGTTGTGTACCCATCCACGGGGGCATCGTCCTCTCGCTGGCGCGGATGAACCGGATCCAGGAGATCAACGCAGCGGACTTCGTGGCGGTCGTTCAGGCGGGTGTGATCACCGCCGACTTGCAGGCGGCCGTCGAGAAACGGGGCCTCTACTATCCCCCCGACCCGGCCAGCCGCGCCGAGGTTTCCATCGGGGGCAATATCGCGACCAATGCCGGCGGGCCGCGCTGCCTCAAGTACGGGGTCACCCGCGATTATGTCCTCGGGCTCGAAGCCGTGCTCGCCAGCGGCGCCGTCGTCCGCGTCGGCGGTCGGACCCACAAGAACAAGACCGGGTTCGATTTCTCGCGGTTCTTCACCGGCTCGGAGGGAACGCTGGCGGTGGTGACGGGGGCCACCCTCAAGCTGCTGCCGCTGCCTCCGTTTCGCGCGTGCCTAGCCGTGGGGTTCAGCTCCACTCGGGATGCAATTGGCACCCTGCACGCCATCTTCCGCGCGGGCTTTTTGCCCTGTGCGCTGGAGTTGGCGGATGCCTTCACCCTGGCGGCGGCTTATAAGCGCACCAAGAGCGAACGCCTGCGCGGCTGCCAGGCCCATCTCATCGTCGAACTCGACGGCCAGGAACGCTCCGTGCGCTCGGAGGTGCGGGAGGTCGAGCGAATCGTTCGCCTTCAAAACCCGCGGTTTGTCGAGCGTGGGCTGGGGGCCACACCATGCGAGGCGGTCTGGAAGATCCGGCGCGAGTTCTCTTATGCCCTGCGCGACACCGGTCTGACCAAGCTCAACGAGGACATCGTGGTGCCGCGCGGACGGCTGCAGGACCTGTTCCGCTTTGCCGCGCGGCTCCAGAAGAAGCATGGCCTCGCCGTTGCCTGCTTCGGCCACGCCGGGGATGGCAACATCCACACCAACGTCATGGTTGATTACAACGAAGCCGGGGCGCGCGGGCGCGCGGAGGCGGCGTTGGACGAATTATTTCGGCAAGTCCTGGATTGGGGCGGCGCCATCACTGGTGAGCACGGCATCGGCCTGGCCAAGAAACCCTGGTGGCCCATGGCGGTCTCGAAGGAGGTCCTCGACCTTCATCGTACCGTCAAAAAAGCACTCGATCCCCATGGGATTCTCAACCCGGGTAAGTTCGTCTGAACCCGCCCACCCTCGGGCTGCCCTGGCCCGTTGACGACGCTCGCCTCTCTGGCGAAGTGGTTCGCATTTGGCTTGGATTGGCCGTCGGATTCCCTCAAAATGGGCTCCTGTCTTAATGAAAAGATTTCTCTTTCTCGGGGTCGGCGGGATGCTGCTCCTCGTCTGTTTGGCGGGCCTCTACCGCCTTCACTTAGTCCGCGTGGAGAGCGCCGTGCAGCGGACCCGAGGCGCCATCGCGACCCCGGCCGTTGGGGCGGACACCAACGGGAGTGCGGCCGCTATGGCGGCGCCGGTGCCGCCACCGGCGGCGGCCACCAATCCCTACGCCGCGGCGTTGCGCGAGCCGGGGAAATCGAAGCGCGCCTGGTCGGCGGACTTTCTGAAGCAGTTTCAGCAGGCCGCCACGGGTGACCCCATCCGGTTCGAATTGACGCAGGGGCTGATGGCCTCGGGCGTCATCAAGCTGACCCAGCTTCGCGAGGGCGAGGTGACCTACATTTCGGGCGAATTAACCGAGCCGGAGCAGGGCAAGTTCTTTTTCCTCACCCCGCCCCCCGGAGGCAAGGCGGGCAAAGCGGCGGGCGTGGTGGAGTTCTGGGGCAGCCAGACCGCTTATCGTGTGGAACCGACCGGGCCTGACGGGGAACCCGAGCTTTGGCAGCGCCGGTTGGATGAGGTGTTATGCCTGGCGATGCCACTGATGGACACGTCGGCTGCCCATCAGGGGACCGCCAATATTCCGCCGTTGCGCCCGGACGCGGTGCCCGACTATTCGCCGGGCTATAACAGCAATGTGGTCTCGCTCCAGAGTTATCCCGGCTCGTCCGCGGTGCTGCTGCTGGATTTCTTTGGCGGCTACACGCCGACCTGGGGCGGGGTGACCTATCCCAAGCCCAGCGTGAGCAACTCCGACATCAAAGACCTCTGGAAGCGGGTAGCCGAGGATTACCTGCCGTTCAACATCAACGTGACGACGGACCTTCGGGTTTACCAGAACGCGCCTGCCACCAGCCGGCAGAAATGCGTGTTCACACCCTCGACTTCCGCCATGCCCTCGGGCGCTGCGGGCGTCGCCTATATCGGGTCTTGGAATTGGGGGAGCGACACGGTTTGCTGGTCCCTCTACACCAGTGGCAAAGCCGGGGGCGAGGTGGGATCCCATGAGCCCGGTCACACTCTCGGCCTGGGCCACCAGACCCAGGAGATCCCGAACGGTTCAGGCGGTTTCACTCACAATGAGTATTTTTCCGGACAAGGCAGCGGGGTAACCGGTTGGGCGCCGATTATGGGCGCGGGGTATTATGACAATGTAGTGACGTGGGCCAAAGGAGAGTTTTTGTACGCCTCGAATACGAACGACGCCTTGCAGACCATCACGACGGCCAACAACAACGTCAGCTATCGCCCCGACGATACCGGGAGCACGCTGGCGACGTCGCGCTACCTGGAACTCTATCCCGATTTCACGGCCTCGGCCGAGGGGGTCATTGAGCGAACGGCGGACTCGGACGCGTTCCAGTTTACGACGACCGGCGGGTTGGTCTCGCTGACAGCCAACCCGGTCGGTGATTGGGCGGACCTGGCGATTTCCGCGACGATCATGAACAGCAATGACGTCGTCATCCTGACGAACAACCCGCAGACCTCGCTCTCGGCCGGCTTTAGTTCCACGTTGCCCGCCGGCACCTACACCTTCGTGGTGACTGGCGCCGGGCGGAACAGCCCTTTGACGAATGGCTTCAGTTCCTATGCGAGTCTAGGATATTATTCGATCACGGGTTCGGTGGCGGGGGCGCGGTTGCCCACGCGGCTGAGCGTGGCCGAACACGCTCCCAATGGTACGACGGTCGGCCTGGTTTCGCCCCTCACCGCCGGCAGCCCGCTGGCGTATGCCATCGTTCTCGGCAACACCAACAGTACCTTCTCGCTCGACAACTCCGGTGTGCTGCGCGTTGCCAACAACACCCTGCTCGATTATGACCGGCTGGCGACCAATACGATGTTCCCGGTTCGGTTCGAGTTGCTGGTGAACATTTCTAACCTCTCGAACCCGGCCCTGACCGAGTTGAAACGGCGCGTGGTGGTTGCGGTGACCCCGGTGGCCGTGGCGCCGGTGGTTACGGGGTTTACGAGCACCGTGCTGGAACATACTCAAGTGGGGCTCGCGGTGGGGGTCGTGAAGGTGACCGATGCCAACCTGGCGCCGATTTTCAACTATAGCCTGGTGAGCGGCAACAGCAACGGCGTCTTTGCCATCGATTCATGGGGGAACCTGACCGTAGCGGGGGATATCAGCGCGGCGGTGCAGAAGACTTACACCCTGGGAGTCGCCGTCAGCGACAATGCCGTCGGTTACGGTCTGAGCGGCACCGGCTATGTCACGTTAACGGTGGTCTCGAACCCGAGTCCGTTCCGGCCCGGGTCCATTAGTTACGCGCTTTACGACAACATCGGGTCGGGGCAGTTGGTGACCGACCTGACGGGCAACGCCCGGTGGCCGCGCGACCCGAGTTCGGAACTGCAGATGCCGACCTTTGAGGGGATCAACAACCGCGCGGATAATTACGGTGCGGCCATGCGGGGCTACCTCATCCCTCCGGTGAGCGGCACCTACACCTTCTGGATCGCAACCGATGACAACGGCGAGTTGTGGATGAACACCACCACGAGCAGCACCAACACCACTCCGATTTCCCGTCTGGCCTACATCAGCGGAGCCAACTATTATGCGGCTCCGCGTCAGTGGAACAAGTTCGCCAGCCAGCAATCTGCTGCGCTGTATCTCACCGCCGGCCAAGCCTATTATATAGAAGCCCGGATGAAGGAGGGCGGCGGTGGTGACAATATTGCGGTCGCTTGGAAGGGGCCGCCCACGGCGGGGCAAACCAACGTCATTCCCGGATCATACCTGGCACCCTACCTCATGAATTATATTCCGCACCTGACGGGTTTTTCCGCCTCGATCCACCAGGGGGCCATCAACGGCACCGCGGTCGGCCAGATGACCGTGGCCGATGTCAACGCGGGCGACGCCCATACGTTTGCCATTACCTCGGGCAACACGGCGGGCCTGTTTATGATCGATCCGAACACCGGCGTGGTCCGGGTGGCCGACGACGCAGGTCTGCTCGCGGCCGCGCCGGGAAGCTACGGATTGCAGGTGCAGACGACCGATTCGGGATCGCCCCCCCAAAGCGCCACCGCCTCGGCGACGATCACACTGGTCGCCAACAACGCCATCACCGCCACCACGATCCAACAGGAGATGTGGAACAACATCGGCGGCGGCACCGCGGTCAGCGACCTGACCAATAACGCCGCGTTTCCCGGACGGCCCGATACGCTGAACGCTCTGACTACCTTCGCCTCCGCGGTTAACATTGCCGACAACTACGGTTCCCGAATCCGGGCCTATCTGACCCCGGCGACCAGCGGTGCCTACCAGTTCTTCATCTCGTCGGATGACAATTCATCTTTGTTGCTCAGCACCACTGATAGCCCGAGCAACGCGGCCAGGGTGGCTTACGTTCCGGGGTGGACCGCGGTGAACACCTGGACCACCTATGCGCAGCAGACCTCGGCTGCCATCAATCTGGTCGGCGGTCAGCGCTATTATATCGAGGCACTCCACAAGGAGGGCGGCGGGGGCGATCACGTCGAGGTGGCGTGGGCCGGACCGGGGATTGTGGACGGCAATGGCCTGGCCTCGACCAATATCATTGATGGCTCATTCCTGGCGCCGTACGACATCAACTATTCGCCGACGATGGCCAACCAGACCCTGCGCGTGTTTTCCTCCGTGGCCAACGGCACCGGCATTGGCCGGGTTTTGGCGCTGGACAGTGGCTTGGATACCTTGAGTTTCAAGATCGTGGCGGGAAACCCCAACGGCATGTTTGCCATCACCTCCGACGGGATCATCAGCGTGGTGGACAACACCTTGATCGCCAGTGGCGCCGCGACGACCTTTCCCCTCACCGTGATGGTGCAGGATTCTGGATACGGCGGGCTCTACCCGCTCCATTCCGCGCAGGCGACAGTGACCGTCAGCGTGGTAGCGCCCGGCGCCGTGTTCGCCTGGACTGGGGCCGGGGGGACGAATAACTGGGGTAATGCGGGGAATTGGGGCGGGGTGGTTCCCGGCGCGGGGGCGCGGCTGGTCTTCGGGGCTCCCTGGCTTCAGTCCAACCTGAACGAGGTCCTCAGCGCGCTGACCTCCGTGCAATTCACCAACGGCGGGTTCAACCTCACGGGCAACCCGGTCACCCTGCAATCGGGCTTGACCAACAGCGGGGACAACACCTGGGGGCTGAACACCACGCTGGCCGCCGCCCAGACCTGGCAGAATGCGAGCGGGACTTTCACCGCCGGCGGGGCGATCAGTAACAACGTCTTTACCTTGAACGTGGTGGCCAGCAGCGACTTTCGCATCGCCGGCCCGGTTTCCGGCTCGGGCGGGCTGTATAAGTCGGGGGTGGCGCGCTTGTTGATGTCGGGGGCGCATTCGTATAGCGGGCAGACGACGATCCTGGCCGCCACCAATACCGCCCTGGAGGTCAACGGCACCGACGATCTCAACCTGGGCAACTCCGACCTCTACCTCGCCGGGAAAATGGACCTGTGGAACCACAACGCCACGGTCGGCGCGCTGCTCGGCAACGGCGCGGTGTTTGCCAACGACTTGACTCGCACCCTGACGGTGGGCGCCAATAACCATTCGGGCAACTTTTCCGGCACCCTCCAGAACAGCTCCTACGGCAGCGGCGTAACGCTCGATCTGGTAAAAACCGGCAGTGGCACGCAGACCTTGAGTGGTCCCAACAGCTATTCCGGGTTGACGGTAGTGGCGGGAGGCGTGCTGTCCGTCGCGAACGCCGCCGCCCTGGGCGCCACGAACGGGAGCCTCATGGTCCTGACCGGCGGAACTCTCGCTGTGTCCGGGAGTTTCAATTTTGGGGCCAAGTCGCTGAACCTGAATGGGAGCGGGATGGGCGGTACCGGAGCGTTGCGCAACGATGCCGGTTACAGCAGTTTCAGCGGGGCTCTGACCCTGGCCGGGCCGACCACCATCCGCGCCGGTACGGGCCGGTTAACGCTCGCGGGTGGTTGGAACACCGCTGACCATGCCCTGACCTTTGACACAGCGTCCGGAGCCGGCGTGGTCGTCTCCAGCCCCATTGGCGGGGCTGGGGGTCTGGTGAAGACTGGCGTCGGATCGGCGATACTCAACGGCGCCAATTGGCTGATGGGGGCCGTCGCGGTCAACCAAGGTACCCTGGCCTTGGGGGCCTCGGGATCGCTAGCCTGGTCGAGCGGACTGAGCCTCGGACCCGGGGCGGTTCTGGACGTGAGTGCCATCGCCAGCGGTTGGACCCTGGGCGCGACGCAGTCGTTGCAAGGTTTCGGGACGGTTAGCGGCACCGTCCTCATCAATGGCACGCTGATGCCGGGCGGTTCGATCGGCACGCTGGCGCTCAACGGGTATGCGACTTTGGCCGGGAACACCGTCCTCGAGATCAGTAAGACCGGCGGCGTGGTCACCAGCGACCTGCTGACCTGCTCGGCCACTTTGACCCTCGGTGGACTGCTGACCGTGACCAATATTGGGACTGACGCCTTGGCCGCCGGGGACGCCTTCACCCTCTTCAGCGCGGGCAAGTTAGCGGGATCCTTCGTGACGATCACCCTTCCCCCGTTGGGAGCGTATCTGGCGTGGGACACCTCGACGCTGGGGGTGGACGGCACCATCCGGGTGGTTGGCACCGAGCCCTCCGTGGCTCCCAGCCTGGTGTTCGCGGCCAGCGGGGGCTGGCTTTCGCTCTCCTGGCCCACGAGTTACTCCAGCTTCACGTTGGTGAGCCAGACCAACCCGCCTGGCCAGGGCCTGGGCAGCAACTGGGTGTGGGCGTTCGTCCCGGGCGTGACCAATAACTCGATCATCCTGCCCATCGACACCAACAACGGATCGGTGTTTTACCGCCTCTTTAAATAGCGACCGCTGGGGAAATGAGCGCCACGAACTCGCCTTTTAGCGAGCGGTCCGCAGTGCGGGCCAGCAGTTCGGCGGGGGTGCCGCGGAGGAATTCCTCGAATTTCTTGGTGAGTTCGCGCGCCAGGACCGCCTGGCGGTCGGGGAACACCTCGGCCAGCTCGCCGAGGAGCCGCCCGATGCGGTAGGGCGATTCGTAGAGCACGAGGGTTCCCGGGATGCCGAGCAGGCTTTCGAGCCGTTTTCGGCGCTGGCCCGGCTTGTGGGGGAGAAAGCCGACGAAATGGAATTCATCGGTCGGCAGGCCGCTGGCGGTCAGAGCGGCCACCAGAGCGCTCGGGCCGGGAACGGATTCGACCCTCAAACCCGCCGCCAGCGTGGCCCTCACGACCCTTTCCCCGGGATCGCTGATGCCCGGGCTTCCCGCATCGGTTACCAGCGCCACCTTTTCACCGCGCTGGAGGCGTTCGAGAATTTGTTCGCTCCGGCGGGCCTCATTGAATTGGAAGCAGCTCAGGAGCGGTTTCGAGATTTCGAAATGGCGCAGGAGTTTCCCCGTGTGGCGCGTGTCCTCGGCGGCGACAACGTCGCACTCCCTGAGCGTGCGGAGGGCGCGCAGGGTGATGTCCTCGAGGTTCCCGATGGGAGTGGCCACCAGGTAGAGGGTGCCGGCAGTCAGCGGCGGGAGTTTTTGGGCTGCGGGAGATGGAGTTTCCATAAAGGGAGCATGGCTGGCGGAACTGGAGCGGTCTCAAAGTCGCGGCGGAAGCAGATCTTCGTCGAGACCTTGGTCGTTGCCTTTGTCGAATTGGCCAAGCCTCGTCAAAGGAGGCGACCCAGGTTGGGATTCAGAGTTATAGGCTAAGCTCAACCTAATTGAACTTTCGGCGGAGGCATAGCAGGTGATGCACCGCGCTCGTGGGTTCGCCAGTGGCCAGGCGCATGAGTTCCTGGGGCGGGTAGCGCAGGCCGTGACGGTGGACCTTGTCGCGCAACCACCCGAGCAGGAGGTTGTATTCGCCGCGGGCCAACCCGGCTTCGAGCCCGGGACATTCGGTCTGGGCACGGGCCATCAACTGCGCCGCGTTCAGATTGCCCAGCGTGTAGGTTGGGAAGTAGCCGAGATCCCCCAGGCTCCAGTGGATGTCTTGGAGGCAGCCCTCGGCGTCCTTGGTGACCTTCAGGCCGATCATTTTCTCGAAGGCCTCGTTCCAGTAGGCGGGCAGGTCGGCCACCGCCAGGCGGCCCTCGAGCATCTCCACCTCGATTTCGAACCGGAGGATAATATGCAGGTCGTAGGTAACCTGGTCGGCTTCGGTGCGAATAAACGAGGGGGTGACTCGGTTGACGGCGGCGGTCAGTTGGGCGGGCGCGAGGGCCTTGAGCTCGGGGAAATGGCGGCAGGCGATGGGGTGCCAATGCTCCCAAAAGGCGGGATGGCGGGCGATGTGGTTTTCCCAGAGGCGAGATTGGGATTCGTGGATGCCGAGCGAGGCGGCGCTGCCCAGGGGTGTGCCAAAATGCTCGGCCGGCAAGCCCTGCTCATAGAGTCCGTGGCCGCTCTCATGGAGGATGCTGTAAAGCGAGTAGGTGAAATCCGTTTCGCGATAACGAGTCGTCAGGCGGCAGTCCCCCGGTCCCGCCGTGCTGCAGAAGGGATGCGTCGTGGCATCGACCCGGCCCGCTTCGAAATCAAAGCCGATGGCGGCGGCGACCTCGCGATTGAAGGCCTGCTGGGCCGCCAGCGGGTAATGCCCCTGGAGCAGGTCCTTGGGCACGGCCGCGGAGCGCTCGAGGGCGGCGCCGAGGATGGCCCCGATGGCCGGGCGCAACTCTTGGAACAGGGTCCGCAACTGGCTGGCCCGTGTGCCCGGCTCGTAACCGTCCAGGAGCGCGTCGTACGGCGACTCCTGGAACCCGAGGCAATCGGCTTTCTGGCGGTTCAGGTCGAGCAGTTTCTCGAGATGTGGCCGGAACGTGCCGAATTCGGAGCGCTGTCGGGCCTCGCGCCAGGCCTCCCGGGCGAGCGCGCGGGTGCGTTCAAACTTCTCGACCAAAGCGGCGGGCAGTTTGGTGGCCCGATCATAGCCGCGCCGCCATTCGCGGACATTGGCCGCTTCCGGGGAGTCGCTCGCGAACCCCTGTTGCTCACAGGCGGCGATCCAGGCGCCGACCGTCTTGGCCGTCCATAACCGGTGAGCTTGTCCGCTCAGGTAGGCCAACTGCTCGGCGCGAAAGTCGAGCCCCTTGGGGGGCATATAGGTTTCCAGGTCCCAGGAAAGCAATTCTGAGGCGCTGGAGACAAACGCGATTTCCCGCGAGCGCTGCCGCAGACGGCGATAGGGTCCAAATGTCTTGTTCACCCGCCTATTAGAAGCCGATTCAGGAGCCAGATCAAGCCAGTCTGCGTTGGTTCCGATCTACGCCCGGTCAGATCCGCNGCCAGAAAACCCAGAGGGACGACGGGCAGGATCTTCCTTTTCATCGCGCCCATGCCAGGCCATCGGCGCCCGGACCGGCATCGATCAGCTTCTCGATTTGCCAGGTCTTCAGGTTGAGCATCAGCACTTGCTTGCTCGCGTCGCAAGAGACATAGGCGAAGGCCCCGTCGGGTTGGACCAGCACCTCCTGCGGTGCGCGGGGGGCGTCGAAGGTGTGGGCCACTTTGAGCGTTTGCCAGATCGAGGGCGATGACCTGCTTGTTTTTGCTGAGGGCGGCGATCAGCCATTTGCCATCGGGTGTGGTGGCGGTGCCGTAGGCAACTCCGGGCAGCGGGACACGTTGGGCGACGGTATTGGAGGCGGTATCGATGACCGCCAGCTCGGGCCGTGTCTGATCGGCGGTGAACACCCGGCGATCATCCGTCGAGAGGGCGATGCGCTGGATGGTGGGTGACACCGGTATCACATGCAGCAGTGCCTTGGCCTCCAGGTCCAGGACGGATACGGTGCCGGACGCGACGTTGGCGGTATAACCGCGGCGTCCGTCGCGGGTGATCGCGAGCATGTGGGATTCCGGTTGACCCGTTGGGATCGAGCCCAGGATCTTTAAGGATTGCGTATCGATGATGGTGACGGAGTTTTCCAACTCGGTGGTGACGTAGAGGAGCTTGTCTTTCGGGCCCATGACCGCGCAGTGCGGGCGCACGCCTTTGCCGAAGTCGACGGTCCCGACCACCTCGCGTTTGGCGAGGTCCATCACCCGGAGGAGGCGGCCGTCGGAGCCGGCCTTCCCCACGCCCGAGTCACCGTAAATGGGTACGAACGCGCGGCGTCCATCGGGCGAGGCGACCACTTCGTGTCCCGTGTTGCCATCCTCGGGGATGGCGGCCACCTGTTTGCCCGCCATCGGATCGATGATGCCCAAGGTGTGGTCACCTTTGTTGGCAATGAGCAACGAACCAGCCGAGGAGTCAGCGGCGGGTTCCGCGGCCGAGGAGGCCCAATCCGCCCCCGCCGTTATCAGGCAAGCTAACAAAACCAGAAAGAGAGTCTTCATGTGCTGAACACCACCGTTCCACATGCGCGGCTAAAGTCAATGAGCAGACTCGCCTTTCGGGGCGCCGACTCCCGCTGGCACGGGATGCTCCTGGCGGCCTTAAACGCTGAAAAACTTTTGGATCTCGGTCAGTACCTCGGCGAGGCGATCGATTTCGTTGGTGGTGTTATAGAAATAGAAGCTGGCGCGAGCGGTGGATTCGACGCCGAGCTTTTTCATGAGCGGTTGATTGCAATGGTGCCCGCCGCGCAGGGCTATCCCGCGCTGGTCTGCCAGGGTAACGACGTCGTGGGCATGCACGTCGTTGAGGAGGAAACTCACCAAGCCGGCGCGCCCGGACTGCGGGCCGAAGAGGCGGATGCCCTTGAGTCGCGAGAGCGCGGCGAAGGCATGGGCGCCCAATTCCTGGTCGTGCTCGGAAATACGGGCGCGGCCGATATGGTCCAGGTAATCCATTGCCGCATGGAGGCCCACCACCCCGGAGATATCGGGGGTGCCGGCCTCGAATTTATGCGGGGCGGGTTTCCAGGTGCTGTGCTGGAAGTCCACGTCCAGGATCATCTCACCGCCACCCTGGTAGGGGGGCATGGTTTCCAGCATTTCCTGTCGGCCATAGAGGACGCCGATACCCGTGGGGCCGCACATCTTGTGGCCGGAGAGGGCGAGGAAATCGCAGCCGATCTCCTGGACGTCGACTGGGCGATGGCCGGCGCTCTGGGCGGCATCCACGAGGGTGGCAACCCCCAACTTGCGAGCGCGGGCACAGAGGTCCGCCACCGGGTTAATCGTCCCCAGCGAGTTCGAGATATGCGTCATGGCGAACAGCTTCACGTTGCCGGTGAGCATTTCGTCGAGGCGATGCAGGTCGAGCAGACCGAGGTCGCCGGTGACGGGGACGAAAGTGAGCTTGGCCCCGGTGCGCGCGGCCAGGAGTTGCCAGGGCACGATATTGCTGTGGTGCTCCATCTCGGTCAGGAGGATGTGTTCGCCGGCTTTGATATGGCGGGCTCCCCAGGACTGGGCCACGAGGTTGATGCCTTCGGTGGTGCCTCGAGTGAAGATGATCTCATCCGGGCTGCGAGCGTTCAGGAACGAGGCGGCGCGCACGCGGCCGGCCTCGAAGGCAGCCGTGGCGCGGTTGCTCAGCTCATGGATGCCGCGATGGACATTGGCGTTGTCGTGCTCGTAATAGTGGCGCAAGGCGTCGAGCACCGCTCGGGGTTTTTGACTCGTGGCGGCGTTATCCAAATAGCTCAGCGGTTGTCCGTGAACGGATTGGTCGAGAATCGGGAAATCGGCGCGCAAGGGGGACCAATTCATCGTGTTCACTTCACATCAGCCCCAGTTGGAGTTTGGCGGCCTCAGTCATCATGGCCTGGTTCCAGGGCGGGTCCCAGACCAGTTCGACGGCCACATCGTCCACACCCTCGAGGCCGAGGAGGCGGTTCTGGACATCCTGGGCGAGCATGGGGCCCATGCCGCACCCGGGCGCGGTCAGCGTCATTTTGACGTCCACCCGGTGGCTGCTCGCCCCGAGCGGTGACAGATGGCAGTCATAGATGAGGCCCAGGTCGACGATGTTGACCGGGATCTCGGGATCATAGCAATTGCGCAACTGGTCCCAGATCTCCTTGTCGAGTTGCTCCTGGGTGACCGGCGCGCCGGTACTCACTGGCTTGGCGACGGCCTGGATCCCCAGCGCATCGCTATCCTTGCCTTCGATGCGGAAGAGATTTCCGTTGACCATCACGGTGTAGGCGCCGCCCAGGGATTGTGTGATATAGGCCTGCTCACCCGCCTGAAGCGTGACTTTGGACCCGATGGGGATCATCGCGGCTTCGACATCCCGTTTGAGGGTTAATGGCTCGTTGCTGTTCATGATGTTACCAAGCGGGGGGAATATAGCCGCCCTTAAGGGAATTGTCGCGCGCGCTCATGTGCCTTCGCTTTCGGTGGAGACGGGCTGGCCGTCGCCTTTGAGGGCGGAGGCCACGGCGTGCCAGGCGAGAATGGCGCATTTGACCCGGGCGGGGAAGCGATAGACACCGGCGAAGACCGCCAGTTTGCCGACGTCGCCCTTGACGTTGCCGGTGGTCACCATCTCGTGAACCTGCTCGAACATGGCCAGGACTTCGGCCTTGGACTTGCCTTTGGCGGCTTCGGTGAGCAAGGAGGCCGAGGCCTTGGAGATGCAGCAGCCGGAACCGACGAAACTGATGTCCTGGATGACCTCGCCCTCAAGCGCCAGGAAGAGCTTGAGTTGGTCGCCGCAGAGCGGGTTTTTACCCTGGGCCGAACAGGTAGGACTGCCCAGTTCGCGAAAGTTGCGCGGGTGCTTGCAGTGGTCCAGGATGACCTGCTGGTAAAGGTCGTTGAGTTCGTCGAACATGGGAATTAATGCAGGGGCGACGGGTTGCGTCAGCCCGTCCGCCGCCTAGCTGATTTCGGCGATTTGCGGGTTGGCCTCCAGCCGTTGCCAGACGATGTGGTTGAGTTCCTCGCGAGCCGGGGCGAAACGGATACGGTCGATGATCTCGCCGGCGAAGGCGTGGATCAACATCCGGCGCGCCCGTTCGAGGCCGATGCCGCGGGCGCGCAGGTAGAAAATGGATTCTTCATTCAACTGCCCGATGGTGGCCCCGTGCGTGCATTTCACATCGTCGGCGTAGATTTCCAACTGCGGTTTGGTGTCCACCGTGGCGTGCTCGGAGAGGAGCAGGTTCTTATTGGTCTGCTTGGCGTCCGTTTTTTGGGCGCCGGCGTGGACGTGGATGCGCCCGTGGAAGACCCCCTTGGAGCGGTCATCGAGAATCCCGTTGTAGTACTCGTGGCTGTTGCAATGGGGTTGGGCGTGGTCGACGACCATGTGATGGTCCGCCAACTGATCCCCGTGGGTCACATAAAGCCCGTTCAACACACACTCGGCGCCTTCGCCGGCGAGACAGGTTCGGATATTGTTCCGGGAGAGGCGCGCCCCGGTGGCGATCGAGTGCGCGAGGAGATTAGCGCCGCGCCCGAGGCGGGAGTGGATGGCCGCGACATGAAAAGCGCTCGGGCTTTCGTCCTGGAACTTGCAATGCTCGAGCCCCGCGCTCTCCCCGAGCTCCAGCTCGGTGAACGCGTTGATGAAGGAAGGGGCGGAGTCGAGGCTGACGTAGTTTTCGAGGACGGTGGCCTGGCCTCGCGCGTCCACCAGGATGACGGTTCTTGGATGCGAGGTGGCCCCGGTTTCGCTCCCGGTCGAGATGAAGAGCAGGTGGATGGGAACCTCGACCACGATGCCTGCGGGAACGTGAATGAAGGCGCCGTCCTGGAAGAAAGCGGTGTTGAGCGCCGTAAACGAGTCGACATCCTCAGCGGACCGACGGGCCAGGTATTCCTGCAATACGGTGGAGCCGTCCGCCAGGGCGGCAGCCAAGCTGCCGATCTGCACCCCGGCCGGTTTCAGGCTCTCCGCCGACAATTCCGGGGCGAAATGGCCATTGACGAACACCAGGCGGATGGCGGCCAGCCCGCCAAACGTGAACCGGCCAATCGTCTCGCTCGTGAGCCCGTGAACCGAGGCTTTTAGCACCGGCCGAAACGGCAGCTTTGCCACCGGCGCGAGGTTCGTGAACCGCCAATCCTCGTCGCGGGGCGTGGGGAAGCCGAGTTCGCAAAAGCGCGCCATCCCCGCCTCGCGCAGCGGCACCAGCCAGGCGGGTTGTTTGGTCTCGGTCTCGAATCGCCGGAATTTCTCCGCGTGCGGTTCGGTTTCTTTCATCATCGGGCTTATCATCACCAGGTTTACTGTCGGGTCAGTTCCAACGGTCTGTCAACAGAGTGCATTACTCTCCCACGTCCTGGGGGAAAGTCAAAAATGAAAGTCGGGCGCGAAAGGGCGTCGGTACGGAGGTGGACGAAGTAGCGCCGACATGGTCGTCAATGGCGGTCAAGCTAAGGAATGAGCCGCTCCGGCCGGTGGGCTCCTTCGGCTTCCTCTTCCCGCCGGGCACGGTCGTCGCGAAAATAATGTGAAATATTTTAGAGTCGGGTGAGCGCTTTGAA